>ERZ826146.2597-NODE-2597-length-13227-cov-5.187443_pt1 | contig 13227 bp, 9 predicted proteins | sample MGYA00519857_ERZ826146 | MGnify/ENA primary metagenome ERZ826146 (study PRJEB31778, sample SAMEA3449222) | human gut metagenome | biome: human gut; feature: human-associated habitat; material: faeces | place: United Kingdom | collected 2010/2012 ...
CGGCTGGATGTGCCGTACCTGCAGTGCGGCAGTCTGGTGCTGGCCCTCAGCCCGGCGGAGCTGCCGCATCTGCAGAAGCTGTACGAAAACGGCCTTGCCAACGGGGTGCCGGGCATCCGGCTGCTGTCGGCAGAGGAAACACGGGCCATGGAGCCCGGTCTTTCGCCGGAGGTGGCCGGAGCGCTGTATGCACCCAGCGCGGCCATCGTCAGCCCGTGGGAATATGCGCTGGCCATGGCGGAGGTGGCGGTGCGCAACGGGGTGGAACTCCACCTCAGCAGCCCGGTCACCGGCATTCAGAAAACCGCGTCCGGCTGGGCGTTGACCACGCCGTCCGGCGTGGTGGAGGCCCGCTACGTTATCAACGCCGCCGGCATCCGGGCCGATGCCGTGCACGACATGGCCGCTCCGCACCGGTTCACCATCCAGCCCACCCGCGGCGAATATTACCTTCTGGACAAATCGGAAGGCACGCGGGTGCAGCATGTCATCTTCCAGTGCCCCAACGAAAACGGCAAGGGCGTGCTGGTGGCACCTACCGTTCACGGCAACCTGATCGTTGGACCCAATGCCGAGCCGGTGGCGGGCGACAACACCGCCTGCACCGCCGCCGGGCTGGCCTTTGTCAGCGCGGCCGCACGCCGCAGCGTGCCGGACATCCGCTTCGGCGAGTCCATCCGCAACTTTGCAGGCGTCCGCGCCAATGTGGACACCGGGGATTTCGTCATCGGCGAGGCGGAAGGTGCACCCGGCTTCATCGACCTGGCCGGTATGAAATCGCCGGGCCTGTCCAGCGCACCGGCCGTTGCCAAAGAGGTGGTCTGCATTCTGGAAGGCCACGGGGATCTGCCTGCGGCCAAAACGGATTACCGGGACGGCCGCACCCGGGTGCGGTTCAAGGAGCTGCCGCCGGAAGAAAAGGCAAAGCTCATTGCCCGGAACCCCGCCTACGGCCGGGTGATCTGCCGCTGCGAGACCATCACCGAGGGCGAGATCCTGGACGCCCTGCACACCGAGATCCCGGCCACCACCATCGACGGCGTCAAGCGCCGCTGCAACGCCGGGATGGGCCGCTGTCAGGGCGGCTTCTGCGGGCCCCGGGTGCTGGAGCTCATCAGCCGGACGCGGGGCATCGACCCGCTGGACGTCCTGCAGGACAAGGCAGGCAGCAACGTCTTACTGTGCGAAACCAAGCAGGAGGGAGAGCACCATGATTGATCTGGTCATCGTCGGCGGCGGCCCTGCAGGCCTTGCCGCAGCTTACAGCGCATGGCAGCATGGTCTGCGCGATATCCTTATCTTAGAGCGCGACAACGAGCTGGGCGGCATCCTGAACCAGTGCATCCACAACGGCTTCGGCCTGCACCGCTTTGGCGAGCAGCTCACCGGCCCGGAATACGCAGGCCGCTGCATTGAACTGCTGCGCTCCACCGGTGTCCGGGTGGAGCTGGGCACCATGGTGCTGGACGTCACCCCAGACAAAAAGATCCACTGCGTCAGCCGGGAAAAGGGCTATCAGATTTTGGAAGCCAGAAGCATCATCCTCTGCATGGGCTGCCGGGAGCGCACCCGCGGTGCCATTGGCATCCCGGGTAGCCGCCCTGCCGGTATCTACACCGCCGGTGCGGCCCAGCGCTATGTCAACATGGAGGGCTATCTGGTAGGCAAGCGGGTGCTCATCCTCGGCAGCGGCGACATCGGCCTGATCATGGCCCGCCGCATGACGCTGGAAGGTGCCAAAGTACTGGCCTGCGTGGAGGTCATGCCGTATTCCGGCGGCCTGACCCGCAACATCGTGCAGTGCCTGCAGGACTTCGACATCCCCCTGTATCTGTCCCATACCATCGTGGATATTCAGGGCAAGGCCCGCGTGGAAAAGGCCACCGTTGCCAAGGTGGACGAAAACCGCCGCCCCATCCCGGGCACCGAGATGGAATTTGATGTGGACACCATCCTGCTCAGCGTCGGCCTGATCCCGGAAAATGAGCTGACCCGGCAGGCGGGCATCCCCATGGACCCTCACACCAAGGGCGCTGTGGTCTACGAGAATATGGAGACCGGCATCCCCGGCGTGTTCGCCTGCGGCAATGTGGTGCACGTGCATGATCTGGTGGACTTCGTTTCGGGCGAAAGCGACCTTGCCGGTGCTTCTGCGGCGGCCTATGTTTTGAAGGGCGAAGCCGCCGATACGGTTGTGCTTGACCTTGTTCCGGGCAATGGCGTGGGCTACACCGTGCCGCAGCGGGTGCGCCCCGCTGATGTGGACAGGAGCGTGAACATTTCCTTCCGTGTGCGGCAGAACTACGGCCCCAGCCAGATCACCGTGACCTGCGGCGGCAGGCAGCTGGCCCGGTTCAAGCGCCAGCGCATGGCACCCGGTGAGATGGAACACATCGCACTGCCCAAAGTCCTGCTGGAAAAAGCAGACGGCCCGCTGACCGTTGCGGTAGAGGAGGTTATTGCAGAATGAGCAGCATCAAAGAAGTCATTTGCATCTGCTGTCCCTGCGGCTGCCACTTGCAGGTGGACCCGGAAAATGATTATAATGTAACTGGAAACGCCTGCCCCAACGGTGCCGCCTACGGCAGGGAAGAGCTGACCCATCCCACCCGCATCATCACCAGCACCGTGCGGGTGGAGGGTGGGCTGTACCCGCGCTGCCCGGTAAAGACTGCGCAGGCTGTGCCCAAAGAGAAGATGACCGAGGTCATGGCTGCGCTGGATCGCGTCACCCTGCACGCCCCCGTCCGCACCGGACAGGTGGTGCTGGCAGATGTGTGCGGCACCGGCGTGGATGTCGTGGCAACGCGAAATCTGTGATACACACTCCTGAAACGATACGGAGGTAGCAAAAGCATGAGTACAAAATATGTTCTGGCGTTGGATCAGGGAACCACCAGCAGCCGTGCCATCCTGTTCGACAATGAGCAGAATATCATTGCGGTGCAGCAGCGCGAGTTTGAGCAGATCTATCCGCAGCAGGGCTGGGTGGAGCACAACCCTATGGAGATCTGGTCCACCCAGTATGGAGTTATGAACGAGGTGGTGGCCCAGAGCGGTGTCGATGCCCACGATATCGCCGCCATTGGCATCACCAACCAGCGGGAGACCACCATCCTGTGGGAAAAGGCCACCGGCCGCCCCATCTACAATGCCATCGTCTGGCAGTGCCGCCGCACGGCTCCGCTGGTGGATGAACTGCTGCAGCAGCCCGGCATGGCAGACTACATCCGGGAGAACACCGGCCTGATGCCCGATGCCTATTTCTCCGCAACGAAGATCAAGTGGATCCTGGACAATGTGCCCGGTGCGCGGGAGCGGGCCGAGGCAGGGGAGATCCTGTTCGGCACTGTGGACACATGGCTGGTCTGGAAGCTGACCGGCGGCAGAGTGCATGTCACCGACCGCACCAACGCCAGCCGCACCATGCTGTATAACATCCGCACGCTGGACTGGGATGACACCCTGCTCAAAGCGCTGGATATCCCCCGCTGCATCCTGCCCCGCGTGGCGGATTCCAGCGAGGTCTACGGCACCACCGACCTGTGCGGGGTGCAGGTGCCGGTGGCCGGCATTGCCGGTGACCAGCAGGCTGCGCTGTTCGGACAGAGCTGCTTTCGCAAGGGCGAGGCCAAGAACACCTACGGCACCGGCTGCTTTTTGCTGATGAACACCGGCGACACCATCTGCCGCAGCCGGAACGGCCTGATCTCTACCATCGCCATCAGCCTGAACGGTAAGGTGGAGTACGCGCTGGAGGGCAGCGTCTTTGTGGGCGGTGCCGTCATCCAGTGGGTGCGCGACGGCCTGCGCATGATCCAGGAGAGCCGCGATGCGGAATACTATGCCCAGAAGGTGCCGGATAACGGCGGCATTTACATCGTGCCGGCCTTTACTGGTCTGGGTGCACCGTACTGGGATATGTACGCCCGCGGTGCCATTGTGGGCATCACCCGCGGCACCACCCAGAACCACATCATCCGCGCGGCGGAAGAATCCATTGCCTACCAGAGCGCAGACCTCGTGGCTGCTATGGAAAAGGACACCGGCGTACCCATCACCTCGCTGAAGGTGGATGGCGGTGCATCCCGCGACCAGTTCCTGATGCAGTTCCAGGCCGACATCCTGAACAAGACCGTGCTGCGCCCGGCCATCCGGGAGACGACCGCTCTGGGCGCAGCCTATCTGGCGGGCCTTGCCACCGGCGTATGGAAGGACCGGGACGAGATCCGCAGCCTGTGGCACTGCAACATGACCTTTGCCCCGCAGATGGACGAGGCCGAGCGCACCCGTCTGCTGGCCGGCTGGCACAAGGCTGTGGGCCGCAGCTGCGACTGGGCAGAGCATTGATCGTTTTCGCCCGACTTTATGGTTCACGTACAAAATATTTTTTAATTGTTTATTTTCTATTGACATTTTGTTACAAAACGCTATACTAGAAGCATCTCAAGAGAAGTGAGATGGGGATGCACTGTATCGTCCAGATGCAGTGTGTCCCCATTTTTATTACGAAAAAATCAGATTCAAAAAGGAGGTCCCAAGCATGTCGCATCAAAAAGGTAGGTTGAAAAACAGCAAATTCTGGTTGTGCCTGTCACTGATTCTTTGCCTTGTAAGTGCCATCGTAGCGTCCGCTGTACAAACTTCTGGTGGGATCAGGATCAAGGAAATGAGCTGGGAAAGTCCCTCTGGACACCAGCTGGCCGCATACCTTTACATTCCACAGAATGCAACCAAAGACACACCGGCGCCGGGTGTTGTTACAATCGAAGGATGGTATAACAACAAAGAAATGCAGGACTTGTATAGTATTGAGCTGGCTCGCCGGGGATATGTGGTGCTGGCACTTGATCTGCACAGTCATGGCGACTCGGAAAGCCTGTCGATTGCAGAACTTTACGATGGTGCTGTGGGCGTCGATGGTGCAGTTCAGCTTATTGCAAGCCTTCCGTACGTTGACACAGCTCGTATTGGCGTTACAGGCCATTCCAGCGGCGGTACAGCTGCTAATATGGCGGTAGAGATCGATAATTCCCGGGAAACTCCTTTGATTGCTGCCGTTCTGCAGCAGGCTGGTGACTGGCAGGATGACACCGGCGGTGATCATAGCGGAGATTACGGCTCACGCAGTGTAGGCATTATTGCCAGTACCCATGATGACTTTTACTTTGGAACCTATGATGACGCTGGAAATATGCTGACCAATCCGGCAGCCTTCATGGAAACAGATGGTGCTAAAAAATTCCTGAATTTTAATGAGGACGGCTTTGCCGGTATCGCAGAAGGCGGCAAATATTATACGCGCGATTTTGATGGAAAGACCGCTTATCGCGTGATTTATCGGCCGAACATGATCCATCCTCTCGTTGCTTTTTCTACTACTTGTGTCGGCTATGCCGTTGATTTTTTTGATACAACGCTCGGCGCTCCAAAGCCCCTGCCTGCCAGCGATCAGATCTGGCCCATTAAAGCGGTGTTCAACAGCCTCGGCGTGATCGGTCTTTTGATCTTCATGGTCAGTTTCACGCTGGTTCTGCTTGATACTCCCGTATTTTCCGCTCTCCGCAGTGGTGAAATTGTACAGCCAGCCCCTGTGCAGGACAGCGGAGCCAAGGCATGGTACTGGGTTCTGCTGATTATCGGTGCAGTTTTTTCTGGTGCAAGCTTTTTGTTCTGCATGAATACCGTTTACTCAAAGACAACAAACTTCTTTGTGCAGACCGGCCCCCTGACGATCGGTACATGGGCTGCTCTTTGCGGCGTCTTTGCAATATTCTGCTCTGCTGTTTTTTACGGTGCTTATGGAAAAAAACACGGTTGGAGTGCTCGAAGAGCGGGTCTGTATTTGAATCTGGAGCAGCTGTGGAAGACCATTGCCCTCGCTGTTATCGTGATCGTTGTTTCGTTCGGCCTTGTTTTTGCAGCACACTATTTCTTCCAAGTTGATTATCGGATGTATGTCGTTGCGTTCAAAACCTTCGGCGCTGATAAAGTGCTGATCGCACTTCGCTATCTGCCATTCTTCCTGCTGTTCTACGTTATGAACTCGATCTCGGCAAATTGCTTCAACTACAACACCATTGGCGGAAAAAATGGCAACATCTTGATTTTTGCATTCTTTAATGCGCTTGGTGCTATTTTTGTGGTTGCAAGTCAATATATCTACTTCTATGCAACGGGTTATCAGCTTTATGGTTTGACCGAAGGCCAGCGCATTGGTCCCATTTGGCTGTTTCCCTGTATGGTTCTTCTGTTTGTCACGCCCATCATGTCCCGCATCATCTACAAACGCACCCGCAATCCGTACATTGCAGGTCTGATAAATGCAATGTTTATTGTAATGATCAGCTGTTCCAATACTACTACCATTCTGGGCGGCGGTGAGCTGATTGCAACCACATTCTGATAAAACCTAGATTTTACATTACAGCCGCCGTGTAACTTATTTACATGGCGGCTTTTTTGTAGAATAATATAAATCAAGTAATTGATAAAAAAGGAGTCTTACCCAATGCATCCTCTTGCTGAAACCCTGCTGGACGAACCGGTGATCGCCGCTGTAAAAACGGACGAAGCCCTGACTGCTGCGCTGGCTTCGCCCTGCAGCGCCGTTTTTCTGCTGGCGAGCACCCTGCTCACCGTAGACGGGCTTGTGCACCGCATACATGATGCCGGAAAACTGGCCGTGGTTCACATCGACCTTGTGGACGGCCTTTCGTCGCGGGAGATCGCGGTGGACTCCCTCAACGCCCTGTGCCACCCGGACGGCATCATCTCCACCCGCCCGACCCTGATCCGCCGGGCGCGCCACCGCGGCCTGTTGACCGTCCAGCGGGCATTCATTCTGGATTCCCTCTCGCTGACCAGCCTGTCCGGTCAGCTGGAGCAGGGCAAGCCGGATTTCGTCGAGATCCTGCCCGGCATCATGCCCCGGGTCATCGCCGAGATCAGCGCCCGCACACAGGTGCCTGTCATTGCAGGCGGCCTGCTGCGGGACAAAGCCGATGTCATGGCCGCCATGCGCGCAGGTGCCGCCGCAGTTTCCACCTCTGCGCCCTCCCTGTGGGATATCTGAGCCAGAGCAAGATCCCAGCTGAAGTACGAAAAACATAATAATATCCTGGTGTTTTATTGGATATGCCCGCCCACCGATGGAGCCGGATCTCCACGGTGAGCGGGCATTTTTTCGTTTTCATTCGATTCGAGTGAATCTATTCAGCCTGCGGATTAACTCGATAATTTAAAGCAATACTACAAGTCGCACTCCCCTTAAAGTCTTTCTGCTTCCTGCATCTTAGCATCATACTGGATGGCAGAGATCGGCACGAGGCCCTCGATCATATCCAGTTTGCTGTTGACAAGGTCATCATACACATCTTTGATGGACAACGTAATGGAAGGCTCCAGCTGTTCATTTGCAATTACGCTTTCCACCAGTGCTTGTTTGTTTTTCAGTTTCTGCGCCATATCAGGCAGGAAGTGATAATTTTCAATCATGCGCAGAATGATGTTTGCCATAAAATTTCCGCGGATGCTGCTCAACTCGATATAAATCGCTCCGGCATCCTCCACGGAAATTTGTGCGATGCTCATCAGGTAATCAGCCAGAGTCGTTTGCGTATCGTTCAAAATTCCCTGACTTGCCATACTGCGTTGCAGGATATTCATTTTTCGATAGTCCTGAATTATACCGGTTTTTATCAGTACATTCCACTACTTTATGCAGTCACATGGGTGGCATTTTCTTTCACCGAATTGATCGTATCCATCAGTTCACTCCCTGTTTTGCCATCAAACAGGCGGGTAAACAGAATGGGCTGGTCAAAGGGTGGTTTCATCAGCACCGCTTTGCTTTCCACATAACCGTTCTGCTCGATGTAATGAATGACCTTCTGCACGAACGCGATCTGCTTTGCATTCAGCGATTCGTCATTGATAAATTTTGAAAATGCCTGCATGGCAGCATCGTGGTCCAGCTTTGCCACTTTACGCACCAGCAGACCAAAGGGTGTATCCCGAAACTCCCGTGCATAGTCCTCTTTGCTGCCCAGCTCACAGGTAAAGATATGTTCCAGCTCGGTATAGTCGCCCCGGGAAAGCGGAATGTTCTGGGTCAGCTTGTGGATGGCCAGCGTATCGCTGCGGTGCTCCATGATGTAGCGGTTCACACGTTCCCGGTACTCGCCGAAATCGTAGCCGGAATCCAGCGTTTTGCCCTCGGTCTGTTCCAGTACCGGGTCGGCAAGGGCCGTGTAGACAGGCTTTTGCCCTTCTACACCGTCCACCAGAAACTTGATAAGCTCCCGCAGTTCCTGCCGCATTTCCTCAAAGCGGAGCAGATCATGCGAGGTCAAAAATTCGTCTGTCTGCACCTCCCGGATGAGGGGCAGCTTTGCCTGCACCTGCGGGATGGTAGCCTTCCCTTCCAGCATTGCCGCTGTATTGCGCAGCTGTTTCTGGGCGCGGCCCAGCCCCGGCAGACCTTCCAGTTCACAGAGCAGCAAGCCATACACAAAGTTATCGAACCGCTTGGCGGCTTCATCTTTGTCGTCCAGCGAGATGAGCGGTGCCACCTCTTTCATCAGAGTACCCTTGTCCGTTTCGGTCAGGCTGACAAAGGCTTCCGGCTTTTGATAGTGTTCCACGGCCTGTCGGTGCAGCCGCACGGATACCAGCTCCGGGTTCAGCGCTCCCACTTCGGCACGGCAGGTCTCCGTTAAGATCTTGCGCCAGTTCTGGTAGTTTTCGTCCCCATAGGCTCCATCCTGCAGCGCGGCGGCGATCCGCACCTGCTTGCAGAAAATGCTCTCGGACAGGCTTTTGGTGTCCGTGCCCTCATAGCCGTTGGGCTTCTGACGGAAAAATTCAAAGTTGCCGCAGTAGTCGAAAATCAGAAACCGCCGTTTGCCCGTATATTCGCCGTCGATGGCATCCACGCAGGCAAGGGATGGGCAGAGCCGCGTACCACGGCCGATCATCTGCCAGAACTTCGTTTTGCTGCGCACTTTTTTGAAGAACACCAGATTCGCGCACTCCGGCACATCGATGCCCGTGTCCATCATATCCACCGAGACCGCAATAAACGGCGGCTTGTCCGGCTGTTTGAAATCGTCAATGATGGACTGTGCATAGGCGTCGTCGCAGACCACCCGCTGGATGAATCCCGGGTATTGGGTCTCCAGCTGCGGGTAGAGCTTGCCGAAGCGTTCCCGGATAAACTCCGCGTGGCGCTTGTTCTGGGCAAAGATGATGGTCTTGCCGATGCGGTCGCCGCCCGCCGTCTGGATGCCCCGTTCCATCAGGTCTTGCAGCACCGTGTCCACGGTGTTGGCGTTGAAGATGAACTTGTTCAGCTTTTCGGACGGGATAAAGGTGGGCAGGGTGTCGTCCTCGGCAAAATCGTCCTCGTAGCGGGCCTTATCCTCCGGTGAAAGCTGGTCGTAGTGGATGCCCTCTTCTGTGAATTTCGTCTTGACCTCGTAGTTGTAGTAAGGCACCAGCACATGGTCGGTGTAGACCGCCGTATCGTAATCGTAGGCATAGGTGGGGATGCCGTGTTCCATCTCGAAAAAATCGTAGGTGTTGCGGTCTACGTCGGTTTTCGGGGTGGCGGTCAAGCCCACCAGAACCGCATCGAAATAATCAAAAATGGCGCGGTATTTCTTGAAAATGCTGCGGTGGCTCTCGTCCACGATGATAAGGTCAAAGTGGGCGGGCGAAAACAGCGGCACGCCGTCCTTGGTCTTGGCGTTGTCGATGGCGTTGAGCATGGTGGGATAGGTGGAAAACACGATGCGCGCGGCCTTATCGTCCTTGGAGGAGCACAGATTGCACAGCGACTGGTCGGGCAGATACTTTTTGAAGTCGTCCTTTGCCTGCTTGACCAGCGCGGTGCGGTCGGCCAGAAAAAGCACGTTGGTCACATGACCGCCGCGGCTCAGCACATCGGTCAGGCTGGATGCGGTGCGGGTCTTGCCTGTGCCCGTTGCCATGACCAGCAGATTGCGCCGGAAGCCCTGCGCGATGTGGGCGCAGACTGCCCGGATGGCGTTTTTCTGATAGTAGCGGTCGGTGATTTTATCGTCAATTTCGATGGTGTCCAGCGGCTTTTTCTCGGTGCGGCGGTTCATCAGCTTCTGCAAGTCGTCCTTGCAGAACACCCCGCTCACGGCACGCTGCGGGCCGCTCTGCTCATCCCAGAAATAGGTGGTGTAGCCGTTGGTGGTAAACAGCATCGGACGGCGGCCAAACTTCTGCTCCAGACAGTCTGCATAAAGCTGAGCCTGCTTGCGCCCGATGTTGGGGTCTTTGGTGCTGCGCTTGGCTTCAATGACCGCCAGCGGCAAGCCGTCCTTGCCCATCAGCACATAGTCCGCATAGCCCTTCTGCCCCAGCACGCCGTTCATGTTGTCCACTTCGTACTCGGTGCGCACATCGGCCTCCGGCCCGGTGAATTTCCAGCCCATGGCCTTGAGGTCGATATCGATGATCTTCCGCCGAGTTTCGGCCTCGGTCAGGTCTGCGGCGGTAAAACTGCGGCTCTGCTGGTTCTGCTGTTTGCTGGCTGTGTACGCCGCCGAAAGGCTCTCCACCTGCTTGCGCAAGGCTTCCAACTCGGCATCTTTCTGGGTCAGCAGGCTTTCCTGTTCCCGGATCTTCTTTTCGTCCAGTGCTACCTTTTCGCCGGGGATGGCTGTTTCATCAAAGGAGCGCTCCACATAGTCTGTGCCGTAGCAGTAATCCACCCACTGGATGAAGTCGAACAGCCCCCGCAGGCTGAACACTGCATCCGCCGCCGACACACTATGCCCCGTATGTACCGCCAGATTGCCCGCCTTCACGATGCTGGGCAGCACGCTCCACACATTGCGGTCCACTGCGAACCGGAAACTCGGCTCATGCAGCAGGGATTGCAGGTTGTCCTTGTAGGGCATCGTGATGGTTTTGTCTGCCGCATACACCCACTTCACCGCCAGCTCCAACGCCTTCCGGCACCCCACCGCGCACATCGCCGGGGAGGTGGAGAACACTTTCTCGGCCTCGATGGCAGAATTGGCGAAGAGGGAGTATTCGGGGTGGGTGGAGAGATAGGAGAAGTTGGACATAAAATCAGCTCCTTTTTATTTTATCACTCTGTGATTTGAACAGCTTGTAACCCGTATTCGGTGCATTGCATTTGCATAACATCCACGCCGCAATTATGACACAGATTCAAAACATCTTTCTTTTTTGTTTCGTCGATTTTGGCACCTAGGTATACTTTTTTAGGACGTGAAAACTTATGCGCCATTCCCTTTCCTTTCATGTCCTTCCTCATCGTTTCCTCAGAATATCCTTCATGCCCCGGCACAATTACCAGTCGCCATTCCTTCTCATACTTCCAATCCTCCAGCTTATGAATCGCCAGATAATCAGTCATCATAAACGGAAGCATTTGTTTTCTCTGAGAAAGCGAAACAAAGCTTGGCAGTTTTCGAACATAAAAAACCGGGAAAAGCCTGCTTTTTATATACTCAGACTCGATACTTTTTATATCGTATTCCATACATATTCCGCTGTGTTGACATGCGTAGTGTGCCCACATCGGAAGATTTGTCAATTTCTCTGTAAAACATGCCACGCGGGAAGTAGTACGAACCACGTCATTCATCACGCCATTGACCTTTTCGAACTCTTCTCGGATAATCGATGAAAGTAGTTCCGGCGTATTTTTGGGTAAAGACTCCTCACTGGTCTGCATCATATGTTCTACAACTTTTTTGAACCAATCTGGGTCTTCAAATATTTCTGATGGGATTTTTCGGTCTGTGGTTTTTATAAGATTCTCTTGAAACTCCTTTGCATCCATCAATTCACTTGGATTTCCACTTTCCAAAAGCGAGCAGGAGTCAAATGGGTCATTTAAACTTCCTATGTAGGGCAAAAATATATTTCCTTTAAGTTCGTCCTCCACAAATCCAAGATTGTCTACAGAACGAAAGCGATAAAGTTTTTCCTGCAAATTCCGGCTTTTCAGCTCTAGCGCCCTGCCATAGTCCACCACATCTCCGTCAGTGTACAATTTCAGGAATCTCTCTTTCCAATCCATAAAATCGCCTTACTTTGTGTTTTAATTTTCTTCTAAAAATTGCTTTGGTGTTTTTGTCGTTTTTCTTTTATAGTATATTCCCGCAGAATCCTGAATATAAAATGTTATTCGCTTGTTATTTTCATGTAAATGCCTTGTGACTAGCAAATCACGAAAATCATCATTAAGCCACAGGCATTTTATAAATTGCTCTGGTTCCAATTCAATCGGAAAACAACATAACGGACGATCAAATTCAATATCCTCGTTCAAATTATACCTAAATCCATCCGGTAGTTCTACACCCAACTGTTGAACAACAATTTTTCGATTGCCCGTATTCACAATATCTATTGTCGTGTAGTGATAAGTCTCACGATTTTCTTGAATCTTTCTACTATATCGAAACTGCTCTCCGTAAATAAGCTTCACTCGTTTCTTATTCACATATTTTGTTTGCCATAATGCAACTATTACAGCCGCTGTCGTTGCAATAGCACTTGCAGCTTGCCAGAACATTTCCCAATCAAAATGTAGTTCCATGATTGCGCCTCACCCAAAATATTCCTGCATCAGTGCCTTTTTCATCAGTTCCAGCTTTTCAAGGCTCTGCTGTACGGTCTGCTTCTGCTGGTCTACACGCTCTACAAAGGCAGCAAATTCGTTTTGCACCGAAAGCGGGGGGACTGGAATTATTACGCCTTTGAATTTTTCCATAGAGACGTTATACATTGATCCGCTTGTCCCTGTGGATGCTGCGGAAAACGCATTTCGTACAGTTGTAGTACTCAAAACATACTTCATATAAATAGGATTTACGTCCGTGCAAAAGCGAATTTTCCACAATTTATCTGGGAGAATTAAATCTGGATAGTCTTTCTTTATGAGAACTGTCGCACCAACCATTTCTTTTGTATTCGCACGACTGAAAAGAATATCTCCCTTTTGCGGATATACATATTTTTTTATATTGTGCTGGTCATCCAGCACCTTGCATTCTGTCGGAATAAAGTACCCCTTCGTGACTGCGCTAACTTTCAGAACAGCAATTTCATCGGCGTGCTTTTCACGTTGCTTTCCATTCCCGCTCCAGCCAGACTCGATAGTTGAAATCAGTTTCCCAATAGTAAAGCAGTCCCAATTCATCGAATTATCAGAAA
>ERZ826146.2602-NODE-2602-length-13205-cov-2.553612_pt1 | contig 13205 bp, 10 predicted proteins | sample MGYA00519857_ERZ826146 | MGnify/ENA primary metagenome ERZ826146 (study PRJEB31778, sample SAMEA3449222) | human gut metagenome | biome: human gut; feature: human-associated habitat; material: faeces | place: United Kingdom | collected 2010/2012 ...
ACCATAGACGGTATCCACTGGACTGCGGAAGTAAACATTGCAATGCCGGAAGACGGACTTGTCCGATACAGCTACCATATCTTCCGCGACGGCCGGCATACACGTGCAGAGTGGAACAGCCTGCCCCGTACGCTTTACCTTTCCGGAACTTCCAAGAAAACGTACCGGATACAGGATTGCTGGAAAAACCTGCCGGAGCAGCAGTATTTCTATACTTCCGCCTTTACGGAATCTCTTCTGGCACACCGCGAACGCAACGCCGCACCCAAAGGACACAAAAAAGGGCTGCTGATAAAGGCATACGCGCCCTGCATAGACAGTGACCATTGCCTGGGCATCTGCGGAAACCAGCCTATATTCGGAGAGTGGAACCCGGACAAAGCCGTGCTTATGAGTGATGCCAACTTCCCGGAGTGGCAGATAGAGGTGGATGCCACCAAAATCAGCTTCCCGCTGGAATATAAATTCATTCTATATAACAAGAAAGAACGCCGTGCCGTTTGCTGGGAAAACAATCCGAACCGGTATATGGCAGACCCGCAAACAGGCGCCAACGAAACCCTTGTTGTCGGCGACCGCTACGTATATTTCAGCCTTCCCGCCTGGAAGGGCGCAGGTGTTGCCGTGCCCGTATTCTCACTCCGCTCCGAAAAGAGCTTCGGTGTAGGCGACTTTGGCGACTTGAAGCGTATGATTGACTGGGCGGTAAGCACCAAACAGAAAGCCGTACAGATTCTGCCCATCAACGACACCACCATGACACATACATGGACGGACTCTTATCCTTACAACAGCATCTCCATCTATGCTTTCCATCCGATGTACACCGACTTGAAGCAACTGGGAACATTGAAGGATAAAAAAGCCATGGCAGACTTCAACAAACGGCAGAAAGAGCTGAATGCCCTGCCCGCCGTCGATTACGAAGCCGTCAACAAAACCAAGTGGGAATATTTTCATCTTATCTTCAAGCAAGAAGGAGAAAAAGTATTGGGTTCGGCAGCTTTCCACGATTTTTTTGAATCAAACAAAGAGTGGCTGCAACCGTACGCCGTTTTCAGTTACCTGCGCGATGCTTATAAAACGCCCAACTTCCGCGAGTGGCCTAAATACAACAGCTACGATGCCGCAGAGATTGAGAAGCTCTGCCAACCGGAATCAGCCGATTACCCGCATATAGCCATTTACTTTTATATCCAGTTCAACCTGCATCTGCAACTGCTTGCCGCTACCGAACATGCACGTGCCAATGGTGTTGTACTGAAAGGTGACATCCCCATCGGCATCAGCCGCAACAGCGTAGAAGCATGGACAGAGCCCCACTATTTCAACCTGAACGGACAAGCCGGCGCACCGCCCGATGATTTCTCCGTAAACGGACAGAACTGGGGATTCCCCACCTACAACTGGGATGTCATGGAAAAGGACGGCTATGCGTGGTGGATGAAGCGTTTCCGCAAAATGGCGGAATACTTCGATGCCTACCGCATTGACCATATCCTCGGTTTCTTCCGAATCTGGGAAATTCCGATGCACGCCGTGCACGGTCTGCTGGGACAGTTCGTGCCCGCCCTGCCCATGACGCGTGAGGAGATAGAGAGTTACGGACTCTCTTTCCGCGATGAGTTCCTGAAACCTTACATACACGAGTATTTCCTCGGACAGATGTTCGGCCCGCATACCGATTACGTAAAGCAGACGTTCATCGAACCGACAGATACGTGGGAAATTTACCGGATGCGTCCCGAATTCGATACCCAGCGCAAGGTAGAGGCCTACTTTGCCGGCAAAACGGATGAGGACAGCATCTGGATACGCGACGGCCTGTATGCGCTTATCAGCGACGTGCTGTTTGTGCCCGACCGCAATGACCCGTACAAATACCACCCGCGTATCGGTGTGCAGCACGACTATATCTACCGTTCCCTGAACGATTGGGAAAAGGCTGCCTTCAACCGTCTGTACGACCAGTACTACTATCACCGCCACAACGAATTCTGGCGTGAGCAGGCTATGAACAAACTGCCGCAACTGACGCAATCCACCCGGATGCTGGTATGCGGTGAGGACTTGGGCATGATTCCCGGTTGCGTGGCATGGGTAATGAACGATTTACGCATCCTGTCCCTGGAAATACAACGCATGCCCAAAGACCCGACACAGGAGTTCGGACATCCGGACTGGTATCCGTATCGCTCTGTCTGCACCATATCCACACACGATATGTCCACCTTGCGCGGCTGGTGGGAAGAAGACTTCCAGCAAACACAACGTTACTACAACACGATGCTCGGACATTACGGTGTCGCTCCTGCCGTTGCCACACCCGAACTTTGCGAAGAGGTTGTACGCAAGCACCTGCAAAGCAATTCCATACTTGCCATCCTCTCCCTACAGGACTGGATGTCGATGGACGGCAAATGGCGCAACCCCAATGCGCAGGAAGAACGCATCAATGTACCCGCCAATCCGCGCCACTACTGGCGCTGGCGTATGCACCTGACGCTGGAACAACTGATGAAAGCCGAAAGCCTGAACGAAAAGATAAAAGAACTTATCGCACAAACGGGACGATAAACAGCATATTGACTGATAATAAGTAAAAAGCGGTGGAGACCTTTTAATAGTTTTCCACCGCTTTTTTACTCATTGCATCTCCTTACATACAATTTTCTGCTATACCCCTGCTTAATAGACAGACCTATGATACCCAACGACTGACCCAATCATACAAAAACCTCCCCACGTTTCACAACGCGGGGAAGGCAAACAAACAAAAAAACCGTATACTCTCCGAATGCAGAACGCTTCCGTAATCCGGAAAGCAACAGTTGCATTATCTCCTCTTGCGAAAGAGACAAGTTTCATGAATGTGCGTCAAAACTAAAATCCGTGCCTAAAAGAAATCGTCAAGTGTATTTTGACACACTCTCTATCAATATCTGGTACCGTTAATAGTCAGCGAAGGATGGGCATCCGTGAAACGCACTCCGCCCAACAAGCCCATATATTCAGTCTTATCAAGCGGCTTCCCGTTAAAGGTCGAACCCTGAATATATCCGAACGGCATATCGATAACCAGCGACTGCCCCGCTACACCGTGCAATGTACCTACACAAATACTACTTTTACGGTGTTCCTCACCGGCATTGGTATTAGCCGGAGCTTCCACCTTGGTGTCGATAATGAAATTTCCGCTTACCTCATTCGCTGCCGCCACAGAACCGATATATCCTAAAATACCGCCACATTGACCATATTCCTGATTCTCTGTATCCACCTTTACGACCGAACCTTTCACGGTACAGTTTCTGATACTGATTCCATTTTCTGCCTGGAAACCGGCTATGCCACCCACCTTATTGATGCCTTGCACGGTACTGTTTTCGAGTGTACAGTTTTCTACCACGTTCGTACCATAGGCACAGCCGATGAATCCACCGGCATAAGCATTGCTTTTGCCGTCGTCAACAGCCGTAATGTTCGCATTCTTCAAAGTCAGGTTTCTGACTGTCACACTAATGGCATTAGGTAACAAACCTGCATATAGCTTGTTCGATAAAGTATAATTGGCAATGGTATGATTATTTCCGTTGAAAGTGCAATTACTTATACTTTTAAACGAAGTGTTCAATGTTATATTATGGCTGCCCATATCCAAATCGCGTACAAGCACCACCTCTACACCTTTTCCATTGGCTCCGTCCTGAATAAAGCCGGCCAGCACATCCGGATCGCCTATGTAAATCTTACCGTCATCGGCAACCGTTCCTACGGAAGCATAACTGTGTCCGCTCCATTTATTGCTTGGCAGCACTGTTGCACCTGCCGCACATCCGTCCAAATTTACCGAACCGTCGGCAAGCACTTCGTTACGCCATGCATTGGTATTGAAATCTACTACATGCGGCAAACGCGGAGTCTGAGTTTCACGGAATTTCGTATGATTCTTCAGTATCAATTTATTATAATAGGGAGAACGCATGCTGACACCGTACTGATAATTCGTCTCTGTTTGTGGTGCATTGTCACTCACTACATCACAGTTGTCCAATGTAATCGTATTGTTACGTACATACTTCACCGATGCCCCATCATCACTATTGTAGCCATTCAGCACAACCGTAGCAAACACTTCAGTAGGACCGGAGAAACAGTTACGCCCTATCAACTTGGAATTCTTCACGTTAAAAGTTGAACCGGCTTTTGCAGTAGACCAGATATTGAAAGCTGCACGCCCGTCGAGAACGGAGTCATCCACATCGACATTCAGCGATACATTATGCAGTGTGTTGATAACATAATATACTCCTTCGAAAACACAACGGTTTACAGTTAGGTTTGTCACAGCCGTCCCGTCATACGCTTTAGCACTATTATACCCTACGGTAATCGCCCTCGACCAGGCAGATTTGGTAAAGTCATTTTTTTTCTCATCCGTATAAGTATAATCCTGCGACTTATCCACATTCACTTTCGTTGCTCCAAAACCGATATAAGTATCTTCCAACAAGGCTGTAATCGTATTCTCATGACCTCCGTTCTGAATATTGAAACCCGACTGGTTGGACTTGCCGGAAGTCAACAACAGAGAACCGTTGCGGATAGTGACTTTCTGACCGGTTCCTACTACCTTCACCAATGAATATTCATTGGTAGAAGATACTGTCAGGTCATCGAATACCACGTTGGCAGCTCCGTCTATTATCTCGATAGGAGATACGGCAGCCTGGTCTACATGCATTTTTAAATGAGCAATCGTGGCGTTAGCAGCAATCTTCATCGGCTTTCCTACGGTTGCCGCAGCATTGGCAGATGCCTTGGAAGCATCAAACGAAGCCTCACGCTCAATCAAAATACTGGTGTAACCCGATACATTATCGGCTATCAGGTTGTCATAACTTTGCTGATTATCAAGGCAGCGGATGATAGTCCCGCTCCAACCTGTATCCTTCGATACAGAAGTAGTTATCTTTCCATAGAGTTTAACATTGCCTTTCTTCAGCGTCAGTGTTCCGATAGTAACACTGCTTTCCACAATCAGCGTATTATCCGCTGTAGTAGCCTCAACTGTCGTATAAGACTGTCCGTTCAACGTTACGGTAGACTCCGAAGCTTCAATGATTATCTTGCTGGCGGAAGGGGCGGTTATATTCAGTTCCTTAGGAGCATTTTTACTCTCCTCACCGGTTTCTGTCGTATAATTAATGGTTATATCCTGACTCGTTTCAGGCAATGTTATGGATACCGCAACATCCTCGCTCTCATATTTGGGCAGTGAAATAGTCGCTGCTTCTTTCGGCGCTTCCGTTACAACCACATTAGTATTGGTTTTCAAGGCTTCAGCCACTTCGCTTACGGATGCTACCTCTATTACTTTTTCACTTAAAGCAGGAGAAGAGAATGCAGGAGCTACCGTTACGTTTACCTTACCGTCAACCGTCAGTAAATTACCCGTTACATTCGTCTTGTAGTTACGCTGAACAGGTATGTTATTCAGGTCTTTCGTGGTAATCTGTCCACCGGCAGCGTTGTATACGGCAAGCGTCATATTTGCCAAATGTTGTCCGCCCGCTGTATTCGGTGCAAAGAGATAGTCCACAGTCAGGTTACCGTTGGCATCCACCACATCCGAAGCAGCTTTGTAAGCCACAGACGTCGGTTCGCCGAGCAAGTCACCCGTGGCTGCATTAAAACCGGTATAAAGATTCTTGAATGACAAGCCCGCCGTTACCGGAACAAATGCTTCTTTTTGATTATCAGGAATAGAAGCCAAATCTTCCGTTTTGATGTTCAACTGTCCGAACGGGCGGGTCAGCTCCACACTTCCAGAAAAAGCATTAGTCACCAGCTTCTCCAGACTGGCAAAGAAAGCATCCCGCGTATCATCCTTGCTGCTTCCGTTATAATCCCCTTTCATGGAAATGTTACGAAGGTCGGCAGTGTTGTAATGCAAATCGGTCTTTATGGCTTCATCTTCCACTGACTCGACGTGGTCTGCCCAGAACACGAACTTATAAGTCTGTGAAGTAACCAGGCGGACATCAAAGCCGGCCGTCAGACCATCCGATTGAATCGTACCTATCTGCCGGCTATAAAGTTCGTCGTTCAGGTAGATTTCCATGATACAACGATTCACCGATGTACCGTCACCCGCCGTTGCAGCACGGGTTACAGCATCGTTCCCGTTCCCAGGCAACTGTACACTGAAAGAGGCGGCTACTTCGCCGTTTCTTCCGCCATTCGCCAGCTCGTCACTCTGACAGGCTGTGAATGCAAGCAGGATAATACCTGCCATTAATAAAAAACACTTTTTCATGTTCGTTTTGTTTAAAATGAGACATCTGTTTATTCTGTTTGAAGAAGTCCTGTTTAAATAAGCCGTCAGGGAACCACCACATTTATCTCTCCGTCGAAACCGGGGTTGATACCGATGCCGGGAGCGAACTCACGGGTAAGAAACGCATCACGCACTGTAGTAATCCTATTCCGCCTGACAGGTACTTCTACCCCGCCGACACGATTCACCTCCTGTCCCTTTTCGTTGCAGATAACCATTTCCAGCGTAACGGAAGACTCCGTACCATTCACCAGCACATAGTCGAAAGCCAGACAAGCCTCGTTGTTGGAAATAACAATGGGAACGGAAGTGAATTGTATACCCGTGACCGCCTCATTGGGACGATTGGAAACGACATTAAAACCTGTGGGGAAATAACCGGTGTAAACCAGTTGCACCGTAAAATCTTCTATGCCCGCAGAACGGACAGACTTCATTTGTTCCAACTTGTTGAGGTACTTGATGACATCGGTAGTAATCAACTCTATTTTCGCCAGCGGACGTTCCAACTGTATCTCTTCGCGATGACGGACTGCCAAACGGCAACGATAAGGGGTAAGGTCAAGGGTTGCCTGCCCGCAAAACACATCTTTATAGTCGGTTCCACCCGTATAATCGCCTTTCAGCTTGACGGCAGCAAAATCGGAGGTGGTGTAAAAACAGTCGGCAGCAGTGTTGCCGGAAACCTCGGCAGCAAGTACAAAGTCCCGCCATGCCACCACCCGATAGTTACGTGCATGAAGTTCACATTCCAATGCCACTTCTCCTGCATCTCCTTCCTCACAAATCAACTGACGGCGGAATTGCAGGCTTTGGTCGAACCTGTCATCGGCATATACTTCCACAATATAACGCACCTTGTACTTGTGCATACCGGCGGTACGGGTAGAGAATTCCGGAACATCGAACGGCATCATATCGGCACCGGGCAACAGGACAATTTCGGTATGTACGGTTGTAGGTCTATCCCATCGCCTTCCGGCAATTCGTGTACGCTACATCCTCCCCACAAGAGTGCAGACAGCAAGCTACAGACAGCCACAAATAGTCGTTTCATCGCCGGCCTCCTTTCCAATCAATACGGTAGCCCACTGAAACACCCACATGGTCGATGCCGAAAAAATTCTTATGACGAGTATCGACATAGGCACCACCGGGAATATTGAAAAAGCGGTCATAATCCAGATAAGCATATCCCGCTCCCAAAGAAAACTCCAGACACCAGCACCCGCCTTTTCCGAGTGAAATCCGGTAACCGGCAGTAAGTCCCATATTCAGCAATGGAGCACCCGTATCGCTATTCTGATAGCGATATGTACTGTTCTTAAGAGCATAGTTGTAAGAAGCCACCCCGATATGCACACCGGTAAAAAGACCATCCACCTGCCCGAACCAATAACGCACTTCGGGCTGCACGCAGAAAGTGCGCAGCTTGCGGGAAGAAGTAAAATAATTGAGAGGAGAATAGTAAAAAGGAATAAGGACAGAAATTACAGGCGAAATATCATACTCCACCGCTACGTTCATAACCGCCATTCCCCACGCCACAGCATTGGTCTTCAGCAACAACGAATGGTTATTGCGCCCGATGCTCGAATTCGGGTTGAATGTTCGCCCGACGTAGTACAAGGTATCTTCCCCATTACCGGCTTTTACATGCCCATCAATCGGAGCCATGAGAAATACGCACAACAGAAACAGCAACAATCTTATCTGCATAAACGTCTTATAAACTTCTATCTGCATAGGCAGACCGGAAGCATGCGTCCTCCAAACTCCGAAAAGGACCGGTTAGAAACAGAAACGTGGAGCTGCGTGCTGTTTCTAAATGGAGGCCCTAGGAATAGCCCTTTAACGAAAACAGACAGCAGTCCCACGCTACAAACGTGAGAATCCACTGTGCTGTCCTTCGTTAAATAATGAAAATTTCCTAGGTTTCCATTTAGAGGACAAAGCACAACGCTTCTAATATATTTTTCTCCTTAAAAAATCAAGCCACAGTCGCTACCGAACTTCAATGCAAAGTTATAGAAATATAATTAGAATGAAAATTTTCACGCCATTTTTTGCAAAAAAGCATAGAAATCGTGCTCCACGAGTTGTAGAACAAAGATATTATCCATAAGTTTGCACGAAAGAGTATTTTTTCGTTTATGAAAAGCTATATATTTTTAGACCGGATATGCTTTTTCGCCCACCACGGTATAGGCGAACAGGAGACATTGGCAGGTAACGAATTCACCGTCAGCCTGCGACTGCAAGTAAACATCGCACATGCCATGCAGACCGATGATGTGGCGGACACCGTGAGCTATGCAGATGTGTATGAAGCCGTAAAGGCAGAAATGAAGGTTCCTTCCAAACTATTGGAACATGTCGGAGGACGTATTGTGAAACGGTTGTTCGGCGACTTTCCCCAAATAGAAAATATTGAATTAAAGTTATCAAAGCGCAATCCGCCAATGGGGGCGGACATCGAAGCGGCGGGAATAGAGATTTGCATCTCACGGGAAGCGACAGCAATAGCTACTTAAAACAAAAGCAGCCCTGTACAGGCACTTCGGACATCCCCGCCTCATTATATGCACAGAATGAATTATTGCTTCTTCTTTCTTTTCTTAGCCGATTCAACCGCCTCGGCAACGACTTGCTTGTTCTCGAACCTCTTGGCATAGTTGCTATAATCGGGAACAGTACGTTCATAAGTCGGATCAAGGAAGAGCGGACTCGAAATGATATGGTCTGCCGTACTGCGGTTACAGCAAAACACGATGTTCTCCACGCTGGCAAGACGGGTCAAAGCCTTAACATCCGTATCGTGCGGCTGCAAAGTCATGGGGTCTGTAAAGAAGAAAAGGTAATCAATCTCCCCGTCCACAATGCGCGAACCCATTTGCTGGTCACCGCCCAAAGGACCGGATTTGAGAATGGTAAAATCCCATTCGACATCGGGATGCTTCTCTTTCAATGCCGCCAAAATAAGGGTTCCCGTAGTACCCGTACAATAGAACTTATGCCCCATAAGCAATTCCGAATTCCAAAGTACCCACTCTATGAGGTCTTTTTTCATGGCATCATGCGCCACCAGACCAATCTTTCTAACCAATTTTTCCATAAGCAAATAACTTTTACAAAACAAACAATCAGGAATAGATAACGGTTTCTACAACTGAGAGAAAAATTTCTTTCCACTCAGATAAAACCCTACCAAGATACTACTTTTTACCCGTTCGGGAATCATCGGGAGTGATGTTTTTTTCAAGTTCTCTTTACGGGCATCCGCAAACGAGGGACGGAGCAAATGGAATGCACGACGTGCGCGAAGCACTGCCCACATATTGGGGAACTGCCCTTTGAGCAGAAAACTCAAAGCCGCAACATAATCAAGCACTGCGCGCACACGCATTACAGGCCCCAATTCTTCTTGCGGCAGATTCTTATAGAGCATTACAAGATTGTTACGAAAATTGAGAAAAGTCTTATGGGGATTCTCCTTTTTCAAGGTTGCACCGCCTACATGATAAACGGTACTTTGGGGTACACAAACCAGCATCCGCCCGCGGGCACGAAGCCGCCAGCACAAGTCTATCTCTTCCATATGAGCGAAAAAACGTCCGTCCAATCCGCCGGCATCCAAATAGTCTTTCCGACGGATAAACAAGGCAGCGCCTGTAGCCCAAAACACAGGAACGACAGTATCATACTGTCCGTTGTCTTTCTCTACTACACTCAGTATCCGCCCCCGGCAAAAGGGATAACCGTAACGGTCTATAAATCCACCGGCCGCTCCTGCATATTCGAACAGTTCCTTTTGCCGCCAACTCCGGATTTTAGGCTGGCACGCGGCAGCTTCGGGATGAGCGTCCATGTAGCTTACAAGTGGCGCCAACCAGTGTTCGGTCACTTCCACATCGGAATTAAGCAGCACCACATACTCTGCGGACACCTGCTGCAAGGCAAGGTTGTACCCTTCGGCAAAACCGAGGTTCTCTTTTAATATAATAAGATGCACGTCAGGAAACTCTTTGCGAAGCATATCAACGGAAGCATCTGTCGAACCGTTATCCGCCACATAAATCTTCGCACCTTCCGTTCCGGAACAGCGCACTACGGAAGGAAGAAACGAACGAAGCATCTCACAACCGTTCCAGTTCAATATGACAACAGCAATCTTATCCATGTTGTATGGTATCCTCACGCTTTAGTTTCCAACGCTTGTGCGACCAGAACCAATAAGCCGGTTCGCGACGGATTGTCTGTTCCAGGCGGCGGGCAAAAAGTTCCGTTATCTCACCGTCGGCTGTCGCTTTCGGAGTTTCGGTTATCAGGTCAAAACGAACCCGGCAATATCCCCTTCCCTGCTTTTGCAGTTCACAGTAGAATACAGGAAAGTCCATAAGTTTGGCAATACGTTCGGCACCATCCATAAAGACGGTATCCTGATTCAGGAAAGTTGTCCAGTAATGCGCCTCGTTAGGATTGGGCGACTGGTCGGTTATCATACCTACCGCCACGCGTTTGTTGTCGCGACGCAGCCTGATGATTTCACGAGCCGTAGAATGTTTGGGCACGTTATACCCCCCAAAACGCGCACGGATACGCTTAAACACCTCATCCATATATTTATTGTGCAGCGGTTTATAGATTTGCACCGGTATATCTCCTTCCCGCATGATGCTGCTCATACCTGTAATCCATTCGAAGTTGGCATAATGAGGTATCACCAACACAATGCCGCCATGTTTTTCGATCATGGCAAGGTACTCTTCCTTGTTGTCGTATTCCATGCGACGGCACAGCTCTTTGAAAGACATACGCAGCATTTTTACCTCTTCCAACATATAATCGCAGATGTAACGGTAGAATTTGCATTCTATCTCCCGCAACTCGGCTTCAGACTTTTCCGGAAAAGCATTGTGCAGATTATTGCGCACTACCTTGCGCCGATAATTAACAATGTAGTGCATCAAAAAGCAAAATCCGTCGGACAGCACATAAAGCGCCCTGAAAGGCAACAAAGCCAACAGCCACATGCCCGCATAAGTCAACCAATAGATTAATCTCGACTTCACCCCGTTTATTACCAATTACTTATCACTAAAAGCGCAGTTGTCAAACACACCCAAAAGCGCTGTACCTTCTTCATTAAAATCACCCATATGCACCGGTATTACCTGATTGTCCAACGCATCATCGTGCGGAACTTCCACCCGGATATAATTCGGAGTGAAACCGTGCATCGGCGTTCCCGGTTTGGAACGCTCCAAGAGAACGGGCATTGTCTGTCCGATATGGCGGGCATAAAACGCACGTGTCTTTTCGTCCGACAAATCCAGCAGAAGCCGGCTGCGTCTGTGCTTTTCCTCGGAAGACACCACATGCTCTATCTTCAAAGCCTGCGTACCCGGACGTTCGGAATAGCTGAACACATGAAGCTGCGTCACATCCAGACTTTGAATAAACCGGTATGCCTGCTCAAAGTATTCTTCCGTTTCTCCACGCGTTCCTACAATCACGTCCACACCGATAAAGGCATCAGGCATCACTTCCTTTATCCGTTTCACTTTAGAAGCAAACAACGCCGTATCATATCGTCTGCGCATCAGTTTCAGCACTTCATCACTACCCGATTGCAACGGAATATGGAAATGAGGCATAAACCGCTTGGAACGGGATACGAACTCAATGATTTCGTCCGTCAGCAAGTTAGGTTCAATAGAAGATATGCGATAGCGCTCAATGCCTTCCACATCGTCCAACGCCTTTACCAGGTCGAAGAAGGTTTCTCCCGTCGACTTTCCGAAATCACCGATGTTTACCCCTGTCAATACAATCTCCCTACCGCCTTCGGCTGCTGCCTGACGAGCCTGTTCCACCAAAGATGCGATGCTTCCGTTACGACTGCGGCCGCGGGCAAAAGGAATGGTGCAATAAGAACAGTAATAATCGCAACCGTCCTGCACTTTCAGGACGGAGCAAACGAACGGATATCTTTCAAGGCAGAGGTATGCGCCTCACCGCTTTCGTGCTTCCGCAAATCGCCCAGATACTGAAGCAGGTCTTTCTTCTGCTCCGCACCCAGCACTACATCCACGCCTTCTATCTTTGCTACGGCATCCGGCTTCAACTGGGCATAACAGCCGGTCGCTACGACAAAAGCTCCCGGATGCTGGCGCACCAGTTTATGGATAGCCTGCCTGCACTTCTTGTCCGCAACATCCGTAACAGAACATGTGTTGACTATGCATATGTCTGCCCTCTCTCCTCTCCTGGCCGTACGGACGCCGGCTTCCTTCAATATTTTACCTATAGAAGACGTTTCCGCAAAGTTCAGTTTGCAGCCCAACGTATAGTAAACAGCTTTCTTATCTTGAAAAACAGTCGTATCAATCATATTTTCTCCTTTTATATAAGGTGCAAAGGTATATATAATTTTGTGATTCTTGCCACAAAGAAAAAATATTCAATTTCCATTCAAAAAAGGTGTTATAAAACACATTGATTCACAAGTAAATATATTTTACAACATATTTTTTTGAAAAAAAGTTGGCTACAGATGAACAACGTATCCAAAAAGTCCATATATTTGCAGCGTTTTAAGAAAACAACATAAGTATTACAGATTTAAAAGCAAAAGAAAATGAAAAAATTGGTATTTTTGTTCGTAGCTTTCGCTGCTGTTTCTTTCGCATCTTGCGGAAACAAGGCAGCTAACACTGAAACTGCAGCTGACTCTGCAGCAGTTGAAACAGTAGAAGAAGCAGCTCCGGTTGTTGATTCAACAGCAGTTGCAGCTGACTCTACAGCAGCTGATTCAGCAGTTGTTGCTGAATAATCTCGAACAAGAGAGAATTGAAAGTCTGTA
>ERZ826146.2623-NODE-2623-length-13111-cov-2.918735_pt1 | contig 13111 bp, 10 predicted proteins | sample MGYA00519857_ERZ826146 | MGnify/ENA primary metagenome ERZ826146 (study PRJEB31778, sample SAMEA3449222) | human gut metagenome | biome: human gut; feature: human-associated habitat; material: faeces | place: United Kingdom | collected 2010/2012 ...
TGCGTCTGTTTATGGAATGGCTCAATCACTTGCAAAACTGTATATTTATGCACTTCCCGAAGTAAAAAATTTTGACAATAAAAATTTCCAAAATAGAAAAACGCAGTGGGGTATGGTCCGTCCGGAAATTCGCGAAAAAGCCTTTTTTGCAACGGCCGTACGAATGTTGCACACCGGTCATAAGTGTGCAGCGTTGCGATAAAGCCCATTTCGCATTGCAATAAAGGCCATATCACCACCCGATATGGCCCATATCATCACCCGAAATAGGCTATATCGCAGTGCGAAATGGGCTTTATTGCAACGCATTACGAGGACGGTTGCAACACCATAAAGCGCAAACGGTTGAATGTCAATGCGATACGTAACCCTCTTAAAACTCGCGAATTTGCGACCGAAAAGTTTGTTGCTCGGAAAAACGGGCTTAATTTTGAGTTATGCATGTATATTTATGCATCAGCCTTTCGCGCTTTTGCATAAATATACATTTTCGGGATGAAGCTCCGTTGTGTGGCGTGTATGGTGCGTGGCGGGTTATGACTGTTATAGTATGCCGGTGTGTCGGACTGGGCAAATTGCGGCATGCCTTTGTCTTTTTTGCCGTTTATGCGAACAGTGTTTGTGCGTTGAGTGAGAAGTTTCAACGTTTTGTGTCCGGCGCATATGGCTGTCTCGGCATGAGATATACAGTCTTTCCTGTGCCGGACTTTACTTTTTTGTCAGATTGAATGTCACGCTGAGCATGGCATAGCGCGGTATGGTGTTGGTCCATGTTTCGGTTCTGCCTTGCGAATTGATGTGACATCTGCGGCTGCTCAGTTTGCCGAGTATGTCGAATCCTTCGATGGCGAAGAGCAGACGGCCTTTCATCACGCTTTTCGTAAGCCGTGCGTTCCACACAAGTTCTTCGGTGTTCATTCCGCTCATCTCGTATCCGCGGTGGAAGTATTGGTTTATGTCGGTGGTTAGCTGCATCTTCCACGGCAGATTTATCATGGCATTCATGCCGAAGCTGAAGTCTGTGGCGTTCACTTTGCTGAATCCCGTTCGCTCACTTGTAGCGTTGTTCCACCGCACTTTCGCGTTGAGTCCCATTGTCCATCCGTTGCTGAACTCGGTGTCCATTTTCAGTGTATTGGCCATGTTCAGATTGTTTACTGAGCTTCTGTCACTTACGTCCGAACCTTCTGCCGACGCCAGATCGACACTGTGTATGAACATGGTGCTGAAGGCGTTGCTTAGCGTTGTCTTCTTGCCTATGTTCATGGAGTAGGTGGCGTTGCCCCCGATTCTCCAGTTGCCGTTTACGTTTTCAGGGCGTATGGTTGTGATTCCGTCCTGCCGGTTGTACACAAATCCGTATGCAACTGCATTTTTTGTAAGCATATAGCTCAGTCCGGCGTCTATTCTGCTTTTCGTGTTCCAGTGGTGGCGCAGGCTTGCCGATGCTGTCAGGTGGTGTATGTTTTTCAGGTGCGGGTTGCCTGTCTGTATGAACAGTGGATTGCTGTTGTCGGCACAATCGACCATCATTTGCATCTGCGGTGTCTCGGACAGGTAGCTTAACCTTATTTGTGTGAACATCGTGTTCGGGTCTTTTGCCATTGCTATTATGAAGTCTGGCTCGAAGAATGTCGCCGTCCGGTGAATGTCAAGGTTTTCCAGTCTGAATCCTTTCAACCGTTTTGTGGTCCATCTCACGGGCATGTTGAGCGTCAGCGAGCCGATGCCTTTCTTTCTGAAGTTCCACTCCAGGCGCAGGCCGGCCGTATGGTCGAATGTTCGTTCCCTGTAGTTGTAGCTGTTGTTGCTTTCAATGGCGTCGGCGAGCATGTCGGATGTGGATGGCAGAATTCCGAAATCCGTAGAGCCGGCATAATCGAGCAGATCGAGCCTATACATCATGTTGTTTGTCCGGTTGTAGCGGTATTTTATGTTGTAATACGGTTTCAGAGTCTTCGATCCGAGGATGTAGTTGTATTGCAGCTTTGCTTCGGTTGACATATTGTGTCGGGAATTATCTTTGTAACGGTTGCGGAAAGAAGGCTGTTGCCCGTTTCCGAAGCGCATGTCGTATAGTCCGAATTCATCCATCACCGTACGTTCGTAGGCGAACGCGGCGTCCAGTTCGAGCATGTCTATATACAGTTTCTTTGCTCCGTGTATGGATGTGTTGATATTTAGCGTGTTGCCCGATGCTGCGCTACGGTTGAGCAGAGTGTTGGCTATTGATGTTTCGTCGCCAGTCTCTGATGTTGCCAGTCCGGTGTTTCTGCGTTTTGTATATGATGCGTTCACACGTCCTTGTATGTAGTTGCCTTCACCCTCTATTCTGAAACTGTTCATACTTCTGAAGTCTTCGGCCATGGCCGTGTTGTCGGCTGTAGATTGTCGCATCACGTCTCCGCCCTCAAGAAAAGTCCGTGTGTCGGAGCGTGAGGTGTTGTTGTTGTCGGTACGTGTGTATGTGTTGTTGGTAATGAAGTTTGAGAACTGTCCGAAGGTGTGCATGTGGGACAGTCCTGCGCTCTTTGTTGTGAGCACACCTGAAGGCAGCGCGCCCGACTGCCAGTTGCCGTTGTCGCCTATCCGTCTGTTGTCATTCAGATTGTTTATGTTTGCGAACGCTATAGTGCGGTTTATTTTATTGTGTCTCATACCGAAGGCTCTCAGCTTGTAACGCTGTTTTGTTCCTCCTCCGGCTTCGCCGTTGGCCATGTATCCGGTGGCATATTCCTTCTTCAGCCTGACGTCCATCACGTGGTCGCTGTCGCCCATGTCGCGTCCCATCATGCGCGATGTCGGTCCCTCACGGTTGTATATCTTTATTTTGCTGACACTGTATGCCGGAAGGTTCTGCAATGCCAGCTTCGGGCTGCCGTTGAAAAAGTCCTGTCCGTTGACAAGCAGACTCTCTATCGGCAGTCCGTTGACGCTTATCTGACCGTTGGCGTCGATGCTTGCTCCGGGCAGCATGGCTATTAGCGCGTCGAGCATGCTGCCTTCGGCCACACGGAAAGCGTCGGCGTTATAGACCAGAGTGTCGCCTTTGTACACCATCTTTATTTTTGTTGCCACTACGTCAACTTCCGGCAACGACATCACGCTGCGCATAATCCTTATGTCCTTTACTGTGACATGGCGCTCTCGTTTGGAGTGAATCACGAAGTCGGTGCATGCCGTTTCGTATCCGTCTTTGCTCACACGGATTATATATCTGCCCGGCTTGTTGACAACAAAACTGTATGAACCCTGCACGTATGCGAGTGTGGGTTCCTGCTCTAAAATCTCTTTGGGTATCTCCACAGTCATGGTGGTATCTATGAGAACGCTGTCCTCGTTAAGCAATTCCACGGCCACGCCACCCATGTTGTCGCCAGAGAAACTTTCTACCACACGCCCTTCTACCGAATGGTGTGTCTTCTGTGCGGCGGCAGTCAGTGATAGCAGCGTGAGTATGAAGACAATATATATTCTGTGCATTTGTCTTTTTATGTGTTATTATTCTGAATTTTGTGACGCAGTATTCAGAATAACGTCAGTTAAGATACGTGCTGTTGATTTTGTCCTATGTGTTTTCTTTGCGTCAGAGACTGTTTATCTCAATATCCGAACGACTCTTCCAGAATTTTTCTCAGCGAATCCATAGCCAGTATGCTGCTTTTCCTGTATATTATTTTGCCTTCAGTATCTATCAGTACAGTAGTCGGGTAAGCTGTTATTTTGTACTTTTCGCTTATCTGCTCCGGACCTTCTGTCAGTTTGTCTTGAATGTTATGCCAGTCCATCTGCAATTCTTTTATTGCTTTTTTCAGCGGTGCGGGTGTGAAACCGTAATCAATGTTGGGGCTCTGTTCAACCGCTACACTGATTATTTCGAGCTGCGGGTATTTTTTATGTATGTCGCGTAGTTCTGGTATTACGGATATGCACGGCTTGCACCATGTGCCCCAGAAATCGATAAGGACATAGTGTCCGCGCATTTTGTTTAATGATATTGTCTGTCCTTCAACGCTCTTTTTCTTGAATAGTGGAGCATAGAAACCGATGAGTGGTATGGAATCGCAGTCCTCGCCTGGTATGTCGGATATGGTTAGTCCGCATGTCATGTTTGATAAATCTGTGTTGCCCACATGAAGGACTTTATTTCCATGAATGGCGGTTGGCATGTTGGTTGACAGTGATTCCATTGTAGGAGGAAATTCCGGTACGCCGGTTTCTGACAGCTTTATATCTTTGCTGTCAATAACTTTATATGACATTATACTTTCGGAATTATTGAAATAATCTTCGTATATCAGTATGCTATACGTGTTTTCTTCATGTTCAAAATTGCTGTAATATATGCGGTTGAATGATGGTATTACATTGATAGACTCTAAGAGATTGGCAGAATCTTCCTTAATGTAGATACTGGGTGATAACCAACGGAAAATCTTATTACCGTGATTGGTTGTGAACTTCAGAGGCTGGGGCTCGAGATTAAACAATTTCTGAGAAGGAGGAAGCTGTTTGTATAAGACGAAATATTTGTAGTCGTCTGAAAAATCGTTGTTGAAGTTCATGTCGGCCACAAGCGAGAAACGGCCGTCACCTTCGTCGGAAAGCAGTAATGTCAGAGGTTCGTCTTTGTCAGAATAGTCATATCTGAGAAGCCTTGAGTTTCCTGACATTGACGTGCTGTAAGCGCCGGCCGCTTCTTTTGCTACGTCTTTAAAACGACCATACAGATTCAAAGTCGGTTTTGTGTCGCATAGTTGCAGATATACTGTTAAGCTGTCGTTCGTGGTGTTTCCGGCGAATGTGCACACTGATGTGGTTAAGATTAATAATAATGATGTGATTGTTTTTCTCATTGTAGGACAGGTTTTATGGTTATTATGTTGAAAGAAATTGAAGAAAAATGATTAATAAAAGTATCGAATACACCTTAAATTGTATTCGATACTTTTTTATCTGTTTTTGTATATATTTTTATTCAATAGCATCATGGACAGATTGCAACGGATTGTTGATCACATCTAACAGCTTCCTTCCCATATATTATTGTTTTTACACAAGAGTAATTTCCGGAACATGAAATTGATGTCTTTTTATCTGGACAAACAGTACTTATGCTACACGAAGATCCTGCGTTCGTGCTACCCCAATTCTCTGAACCAGACAGGCTTCCACTTCCGGTTCCTCCTAAAACTTTTTTCATTTCCTCTTTAGTAAGAATGTCTCCCAAGTTTTTTGGAAGTTTTAGTTTTAATTTCGCCATAAATAATAGTTTAAAAAGTTAATAAAATAATTAATCCAAACAATATTGCAGGTCATTGATGCTATATATGTCAGGCATTTCATATCCGTTTATGAATATTGTTGGTGTTCCGGTTATTTCCATTTTTTTACAGAACTCGTACATGAGTCTTGCATTTTCTTTATTTCGGCTATATTCTTTTGCAGACAATTTGTATTTTTCCTTAAACACATTAATGTCTTTGTGCTCGTTGTTGTACCAATCAGAAAGAACCTGTTCCATATCTGCTCCGTCTTGTGCCAGACTTAAGAAAAGGTCAACAGGGGTTTCATTATAGTATTCGCTGTCAGGATTTGTTGCAAATATCATTTGTAGTTTTATGTTTCTGTTGTTATCTGCTAAGTGTTGAAGTATAGGCTGTGCCGCAGCACAATGACTGCAGTATGGATTGCATACTTTTATGATATGTATGTTACCATTAGGATTTCCTAATGTAATACCATAACCATCTGTGGAAAAGTCTATCTTTTTGTTCTTATGGAGAAGTGCGGAAAAGACGGCAGGATTGTATTTCTGTCGTGTGAGTGTGTGTCTGTAATAATCGCTTGTGCGTTTGTATCTCATAGATAGCCATATAAAATATGTCGATGAGAATGTTATGAAAAAAGAAAAAATAAATGATATAATATTGTTGGCAGATATGTCGGAAACATAACAGAAGAAATTTCCGAACAGCGATATACAGAACAGCAATATCAGTATCAATTGTACGGCGAGGCAAAGCGGACACCAGCGGTGTGCAATATGTCCTTGATAATAAATAGAGAATGGAACGTATGCCAATGTGAAAAGCTGAATTATTGCGGCAGTAGTATATATTGTGGAGTTCGTGGTATCATTGGCGATAATGGCGATCAATGATCCAAGGAAATAAGTCATTCCGACAACAGACCATGGAATTCCAAAGATTTTTGATGCTTTGGATGAAAGGATAGCTGTACAACTTGTCTTGCGTGTAAAACTGCAAACTTTACTTAAAGCAGGATTGTGTGCTCCAGATTCATAAAGTAATAATGCAAAACTAAAGATGCAGCCAAGGAGCATAATCAGTGTATATAAAATTTGAGACCAGATAATTTCAGTATGGTCACATATTTTATATATGATTGTGAAAATAGTGGCAATAGGGATGAATAATAATAATGTGGAGTAAATAATATTTCTTTGTATTTCTTCTTTACGGACGTATTTATAGTTGGGATCTCCAGTGTTATCACCTGCAGCATAGATTAATATGTAACCTGTAAACAGTTGACAGAGTTCATTTATATCAATGTCTTCTTTTTTATGTTTGATCGGGTTATACCATAATATTGAGTTTTGACTTGCATTATCATATAATATAGCGAAAAGTTCACCAATTTCTTCATTTTTTATCTGTATTATACAGTTGTTGCCTTTATTTATAATTTTCTTTATATCGGATATTTTGTATGCGGCATTTTCAATACCTAAAGATGAAAATACGTTTGAAAGAGCTGACATAGAAGGAAAGTCCGGATGTGATTTCAGCTTGTCTGATAATGTTTCTCTTGTAACTTTCACTTTCATGTCTTTGCATGCTATAGAACAAATTTCTTCTACATTACTTATTGTAGAAAAAAAACCAATGTATTTCATAGTTATTTTTATTATTAATAATAGGATTGTTTTTTAGGTTTAAAGTGTTGTTTGCAACATATCCACAAATATATAAAAATATAATAATAACTCCAATTATTCTTTCAAAAAATTTGAATATTCCCCAAAATATAATTAATATTGTAAAATAAAATGCTAATACTAAACAATATTAATCATTTATAATATGAAAACAGCGATTCTTTTTCTTGCACATTTTGTTGATGACAGTACTGTCTATAAGTTTAATAAACTTAAGATAGAGTTATCAGATCGGTATGATATTTTTTGGGTGTTTCAAGGAGATAATGGGGCAGATGGGAGTAGATTGGAACGTGAGAAGATTGTCCCTTTTGTATTCACATTAGAGCAATTAAATTCATTAGATTATTCTCCAATATATGAAAGATTGTATGGTAGTGAGCATTTTATTGCAGAATTGTTTTATCATACACATCCAGAATATGATTATTTTTGGATAATGGAATATGATGTGATATTTACAGGTAACTGGAATATTTTTTTTGATGCATTCTATGATAATAATGCTGATATGCTGAGTTCTCATATTTCTTTGAGAAATTCTGAAAATTGGAATTGGTGTTGGTGGAGTACATTAACATTCGATGAGGAAGACCATGTGGAAGAAACTTCTTGGGTTAAGTCATTTAATCCTATATATAGAATATCAAAAAAAGCTTTGGCTTTTCTTGATATATTTCTTAAAAAAGAAAATAATAAAGGGTTCTATGAGGTAATAATAGCTTCTGCTTTATATAATAATGGATTTAGGTTAGAAGATTTTGGGGGAACAGGTCCTTTTGTTGCTGAAGGTAACCGTAATCGTTTTTATGTACAAGGTACAGGTATAAACCATGGAACGATGAGATGGCGACCTGATTTCTCTGCAGAAGAAATAAAGGCATTGGGAACAAGAAACAAACTGTTCCATCCTTTAAAAAAAGAGTTCTGTGAATAAATTCCAATTGTGGTAGAAATATTTCTTGAGTTATTGTTTTGCATTTGTATAAAACAAATAAATGTATTATTGCATATAATAAAAATATTCAAGTACATATACATAAACATCCGTGATTTCATGGATGTTTATGTATTGTTGTATAGAACTTTTTTAATTGGTTGTAGTAATTGTTCAATAAGTCTTGTATCTTCTGTAATAATGCTTGCACTTCCTGACATTTGTTGTGATATTGGAAGATATTTCCCGTACGAAGTTTTTAAACCATCAGGAAACTCAACTTCTACGATATAATTATTTTCGTTTGTTGGTATTAATGATATTCGTCGTACAATTCCTTTTACAATTCCAAATTCTTTCTCTGGAAAATTATCAAAACTTACATTTACTTTTTGTCCTTTTTTTACTCTTCCCGCTCCGAGTGCAGGTAATTGAACTTTCCCGATCAAGGCTGGTGTATGTGAAGGTACCACACTGAAAACAACTTTTCCTGCTTCCACGTTTTGATTCTTCGCCCAGAAATTTGTGAATGTTACGGTGCCGTTTACAGGACTTGTTATAAGATAAGTCATTTGCCATGTGGCAATGTCGTTTATAAGTTGATTTATAGATGATTTCATATCAGTTATGATATTACTGAGCTGTTCTGCATATTGTTGTTTAAGCTCGGTGATTTCCGAGCTTATTTGTAATTGTTGCGATCTGTTGTTTGTTACGTTATCCGTTGCATTTGCAACATTTAGTTCACTTTGCAGGAGAGTATTTCCAGATTGTTCGAAATCTTCATCGGATATAAGTCCTTTCTTGTGAAGAATCTGAGATCTGTTATAATTTTTCTTTTGTAGTTCGTACTGTTTGTTGACAATAGTCTGTTGCCTTAATGCAGATGATGTCTGCCGCTTGCATATTTCAAGAAGTCTTTGACTTGCAGCTATTTTCTGCGGATAATAATTTAATGTAATAAACTGATTATAATTGTCCAGTTTTAACATCATTGTTGAAAAGTCATTCTGCATAGAGCCTAACTTCATCCTATTATTACGGATGTGATATATAAGCATCTTGTTTATTGCATCAGTTATTCGTTCAAGTTCAGCAGAAAGAGAATCAACGTCTTTTACTAAAGCAGGATTGTCTATCAAGACAAGTCTTTGTCCTGACCGGACTTTTTGTCCGTCTTTTACATATATGTCAGCAATCGCTCCCGATGTCTTAGCTACAATATTAGCTGGAGGATTCTGGGATGTAAGGGTTATTGTTGCGTTCACTACCTGTGGATACTTGAAGAACCACAATCCTGCAAGCAGGACAAATACAAAGATTGTCAACATGAATATTCCACGACGTAGAATCCATGACGGGGTTTGCCCTAAAACTTCCTGGACATCCTCACTTCTCAACTCAATCTCGTCAATTTCCTTATTATTATCAGTATCTTGTCTTTTCATAATAATATCAGTTTCCCAATTCCAGTTGATTTTTTACCAAGGTGTAATATGCTCCTTTTTTTGCAGTCAGTTGTCTGTGAGTACCTTGTTCAACAACTTTACCTTTATCCAGTACAATTATATTGTCTGCATTCTGCACTGTACTGAGTCTGTGTGCTACAATTATCACGGTTTTACCTTGTTTGAAATCCTCAAGATTATCCATTATTTTTTTTTCATTGGTTGCATCAAGTGAATTTGTAGCTTCGTCAAAAAACAAATACTCAGGATCTTTATATACAGCTCTTGCTATTATTATGCGTTGTTTTTGTCCTTGACTAATACCTTTTCCCTCCATACCTATTTTTGTATTATATGCAAGAGGAAGTCCGTCAATATATTCTTTTATATTTGCTGTTTTTACAGCATGTAACAATCTTTGTTTATCAATATAATCTGCACCCACTGCAATATTACCTGCAATTGTATCAGAAAAGATGAAACCTTCCTGCATTACAACTCCCGTACGGTCACGCCATACATGATTATTTATGTTTTGGAGAGGAATCTGTCCTATATGGATGGTTCCTTTGTTTGGTTTGTAGAACCCTAATATGAGTTTTATAAGTGTTGTTTTTCCACTGCCACTGGCTCCGACTATTGCTGTTGTTTTTCCTTGTGGAATATCTATGTTGATATTTTCTAATGCATAGTCCCGGTCGGCTCCGTCATAACTGAACCACAGATTTCGTATACTGATAGATTTGTCTTCAGGAAGTTCATATAGTTTTGATTCGGAATGTTCTTCCTCATCTTTCTTATTATGTATTTCCCCTAAACGTTCAAGACTGATTTTGGCATCTTGTAAAGATTGTGTGAAACCGATAAATTGACTCACCGGAGCTGATAGCTGTCCGATAATATAACTCATTGACATCATCATACCGAGTGTCATTTGTCCTTCTACAACAGAACGTGCGGCTATGTAACTTATCGTAAGACTTGTCAGTTGGTTAAAGAAAGAAGAACCTATCTGTTGATATTGACCTAGTGCCAGGCCTTTCATGCTTATTTTGAATAATTTTACCTGAATGCGTTCCCATTTCCAACGTTTTTGCTTTTCACTGTTTGTCAGTTTGATTTCCTGCATACCTGTGACAAGTTCCACCATATTACTTTGGTCTGCTGATGCTTGTGAAAATCTACGCTGGTCTAATTCACGGCGGTAGCGCATGAAAGCCAATATCCAAAGCACATATAAAGTATTTCCTATAAAAAAAATACCTAATATTGTTAAATTATAGTATGCAAGTATAAAACTGAATATAATGAAGTTTGTTAATGAAAAAATTACATTTATAGATGTTCCTGTCAAAAATGTTTGTATGCGGTCATGATCTCCAATTCGTTGCATAATATCTCCAATCATTTTAGTATCGAAATATGCTATTGGCATGCGCATTAGCTTGATAAGAAAGTCCGATATAAGGGCAATGTTGATGCGTGTTGTTGTGTGTAAAACGACCCAACTTCTAAGGAACTCTATTCCCAGCTGCGTGAAATAAAGGACAAGCTGAGCAATAAGAATAAGTGTGATAAGACTCAGATTTTGGTTTCCAATACCACTATCAACCATAGTTTGAGATAAAAATGGAAAAATCAACTGTAATACCGTGGTCACCCCCATTGCGAGTATCAGTTGTATTATTTGTGATTTGTGTGGAATTAAATAACGGGCAAAATAACCTAATCCCACCTTTTGCTCTTTTTCGTCTTTATTTTTCTCATAGACCTCATCATCATAAAATGCCGGTGTTGGATATAGAATAAGAGCAGTGCCCTTATTTTCATTATCACGTTTAGTACTTATCCAGCATTTTTCTAATTCTTGTTTTGTAAATACGGCCTTTCCTTGTGCAGGATCAGATATATAAAATTTATAATTATCGTTAGATACTCTCTTATTGAAATTAAACAGTCTTTTTTTTTGTTTTTTTATTTTATAACATACAACAAAGTGATTTTGGTTCCAATGTAAGATGCATGGAGTAGGAACATCATTTATAAGTTGGTCAGATGTGATTCTGATTCCTTGAGTTCTAAATCCTATCATTTCCGCTGCGTCACTTATCCCAAGCATCGAAACTCCTTCTTTTGTGAGAAATGAACGCTTGCGAAGTTCTGCCAAAGAATAACTGCGTCCATAATATTTTGCTATCATGCGTAAGCATGTAGGACCGCAATCCATTGCGTCAAATTGAGTATAATGTGGAAATGATTTCTTCATATATGTATGTGATAAACCTTATAGATAACGTTTAATTTATAGATTATTTTAAATTATATTTTTTCATAATTCGTGTATATGTTTTAAACTTTTCTTCAGATGTTTTATTTGTTTGTTTTTCATTAATATTGTTATTAATTTGTTTTTCTTTAGTTATTATTTTTGATATAAATGGGAAAATAATGAACTTATTAGGAATATTCCTTGATAATATATTTGTTAAAGTCTCATTTTTATGACGTCTAGAACGGATGATTGTATCGAATGCCGAACGGAATATTATTATAAATGCTGATTCCTTTATTTTGTTAGTCCAAAATAAATTATCTTTTACATGTATTATATCGAGAACATTTTCGCATCCGCCAAAAATGATTTGTGCTCCTAATTCTGCTCCATTTATAATGTTATTAATGAGTGTATTATAATTATAATTCTCAGAAAACCGATGCCAATCAGTACAGATTATTATGACATCATCGTTTGCTTCTGCTTTTTTCTGTTTTATGATTTTTCTTAGTTCAATCCAGATGTTTGACGCTATATCTTTTATGCCAATATTTATTACGTGTAATTCAAATTCCTCGCGTTCTGAGAACTCATGTTTTATAGATATGTTATTATTTGTATTATTATTGCATATAATATATGTTGGTATATTGAATATATTTTCTCCCATATTGTTTATTTGTTATAAAAGTTTTTTACTTTATCAAGTATACGTAATCTGTTACTTGTTGTTTGGAATAATCCATTAACATAACCTTTTTTATTATTGGATGAAGTAACATCAGAATATCCAAACTCTTTTTGTATTGATATGTATGGATTCATAACAAAAATATTATCACTTAAGTCGGAAATTTTAATATCAGTGGTGAATCCCTCTTTTGTATCAGCTTGAATTAATGTTTCATAGAAACGTGAATAAATAATTGTGAATTGCATTCCATTGAATCTTTCCAGCCAAAAAAGATGTTTACTGCATTGTATTGGTGTCATCATCCAACTTACTCCTCCGGATAATATATCTGCTTTTAGAAAATCAGCTTCCATTATTCTTTCAAAGAGATATTCTTTATTATAATTTTCTGTGAAAACATGGTCGTCCTCACAAAATATAAAAAAATTGCTTTTTTTATTATATTCATTTCTGACTATATTCATAAATGTTTGCCAAAGTCCAAATGCACCAATCTTATGTTCTATAGCTTGTACAATATTTAGTTCAAACTCATTTTTATTTTTAAATTGTTTTTCGATTGATGCTTTCCTGTCAGTTCTTTTTGTTAGATTGGGAATATAAACAGAAATAGGAGAAAAAGCTCTTTTATTTATCATCTTTATTAGAATATTATTTTGTGGTTTAGGTATATAAATTTTAGAATGTTCAAATTTATAAATAATACATTAATTATCAAAAAAAAATATACAAAGAGTGTATCTGCTTGTTATAAATAATTTTCCGTTTGGTTAAAATATATAAAAAACACGGC
>ERZ826146.2624-NODE-2624-length-13110-cov-14.417541_pt1 | contig 13110 bp, 6 predicted proteins | sample MGYA00519857_ERZ826146 | MGnify/ENA primary metagenome ERZ826146 (study PRJEB31778, sample SAMEA3449222) | human gut metagenome | biome: human gut; feature: human-associated habitat; material: faeces | place: United Kingdom | collected 2010/2012 ...
CTTTTCTGAAAGTAGTCGTGCTGTTGTTAGTAATTTTTGCAACTCTTACCCACTTGTTACCCTGATACATTTCAACAATGTATCCATCGGCAGAAGCATTCTTAGTCCAGTTTATCCTCAGTGCGTCCGCCGCCCTACCGCCGAGTTTAGCGCCCTTTATAACAGACGGATTAGTCCTTGCCGCAACAGTAGCGCTATAATTGCCATAAAGCGCAGTCTTACCGCTCATCTTATACGCTCTTACTCTGAACTTATAAGCAGTTCCTGCCTTAAGACCCGCTTTTCTGAACGTTGTGGTGTTGTTGCTTGTAATCTTTGCAATTCTTACCCACTTATTACCCTGATACATTTCAACAATGTAACCGTCAGCATTTGCATTCTTTGTCCAGTTAATTCTGAGCGCGTCAGCGGCTCTGCCGCCAAGTTTAACACCTGTAATCTTTGCAAGCGTAGGCAACTTGTCAAGAAGCACATAGTCAAAGCCGTTACCCTTTGCGTACTGCTCTCCCGCCGTACCGCTGTAGCAGTAGATTTTAAAGTTGTTGATCTTCTTGTAGTCGTTATCATAATAGTAACCGAAAGCCCAATCGTCTATACCTGTCACACTTTTTGGTATTGTTACACTTGTAAGACTTGTGCAGCCGTAGAAAGCATAATAGCCTATACTCGTCACACTGTTCGGTATCGTTATACTTGTAAGGCTTGTACAATCTTGGAAAGCACTACTGCCTATCTCCGTCACACTGTCCGGTATCGTTATACTTGTAAGGCTTGTGCAACCGCTGAAAGCCAAATCACCTATACTCGTCACACTGTCTGGTATCGTTATGCTTGTAAGGCTTGTGCAACCGCTGAAAGCACTACTGCCTATCTCCGTCACACTGTCCGGTATCGTTATATTTGTAAGGCTTGTGCAACCGCTGAAAGCCTCCAAACCTATCTCCGTCACACTGTCGGGTATCGTTATATTTGCAAGACCGGTGCAGCCTTCGAAAGCCTGTCCGCCTATTCCGGTAACCTGTTTGCCGTTTATTTCTGACGGTATTATAAGCGACACTGAAGATAAGTTATCTATATAACCGTTTATGCGTAATGAGCCGTCATCAAGTTCCGATGTTGCAAAATATACTTCTTCTGTAAATCCGTTTCTGACGGCATAGCGATGACCCTCGGTGTATTTTACATAGTCTATTTTAAAATCGTCAATTTTTTCATCACGATCAATATATCCGAACGCTTCACTATCTATTGATAAAACACTTGCAGGTATTGTAACTGATTTTAACGAAGTGCAACCCATAAAAGCTTCATAACCTATTTCAGTTATACTGCCCGGTATCGTTATACTTGCAAGACTAGCGCATTCTTTGAAAGCGTGATTGCCTATACTTGTCACTCTGTTCGGTATTGTTACGCTTGTAAGGCTTGTGCAATTACAGAAAGTGTTTTCATCTATACTTGTCATGCCATTAGGTATAGTTATACCTAAAAGACTAACGCATTCTCCGAAAGCTTGCTCACCCATACTTGTCACACTGTTCGGAATTGTTACACTTGTTAGGCTTGGGCAATCATAAAAAGCAAAATCGGCTATACCTACTGTGCCATTTTTTATTGTGACACTTTTTGCATCATCATCGCAATCTATAACCCATTTGCCTACGTATTTTTCGGATGTTGTTTGATTTTTTAGTAATGCGGTATTACTAAATGCATTTCCACCTATACTCGTTACACTGTCCGGTATCGTTATGCTTGTAAGACTTGTGCAATTACCGAAAGCACCACCACTTATGCTCGTCACGCTGTCCGGTATCGTTATACTTGTAAGACTTGCACAACCTCTGAAAGCACTATTGCCTAAACTTGTTACACTGTTCGGTATCGTTATACTTGTTAGGCTTGTGCAATCGGCAAAAGCAATTGAACCTATATATGACACCCTATCTGGTATTTTAATATTTATTAGGTTTGAGCAGTTTTGGAAAGCTCTTTTGCCAATGCTCGTCACGCTACTTGGTATGAGATATATAGTATCTTTTATTCCTGCGGGATAACAAATTATTTCAGTTTTGTTTTTATTAAAAAGAACACCTTTATCAGAAGAATAGAATTTATTATCTGTTTCTACTTGTATTTCAATAAGATTTGTACACCCCACAAAAACATAGTCACCTATTTGCATTACGCTGTCAGGTATTTTTATACTTGTAAGGCTCGTGCAACTGGAGAAAGCGCCGCTTCCTATCTCTGTCACACTATTAGGTATCGTTATGCTTGTAAGGCTTGTACAACCGTTGAAAGCTCTATTGCCTATACTTGTCACACTCTTCCCATCAATTTCAGCAGGAATATCAACCTTTTCCGCACTGCCATTATACCCTGTAATCTCCACCGTACCATCATCAAGCGCGCTATACTGGAAATCCCCATAAGTTTCCGCTCCCACGCACACCGCGCACAGCACAGCCATCGCCGCAAAGGTGACCAGCCCCAGCAGCCACTTCTTCACTTTCATAAATACATACCTCTTTCCTTTTAAAATACAATAAGGCACAGTCCACCCCTCGTGTACTATGCCTTTATTACCATATTGAGTTTTACGCAAGAGTTTTGTGCATTACTTACAGAGGTGCTGTTACTCAGCCCACCCAATTTACACAAATTGGTATCCGAAGTCATACACATATCTCTCACCTTTACATTTCATCAGTATTAACTGTATACTATCATAAGTATATCACCGCAAACACCCCTTGTCAAGTATTTGCAAAAATGTGATGCCGCTATAGCGTTCGCGCTATTGATACCGCCACATAAAAACCGTCACATATTATCAATTTCCTGCGAAAAACCTCGCCTGCCCCGATATAATACTTTGCCCGACATTTCCCGCTTTCCTTTGCATTTCGCCGTTACTTACTGCGACAAAAAGCGCCGCTTCTCAATTGTAAAATAATAACATATCGATATTCCCGCTTTTTTCGTTTTTCATCGGGAATATCTGCATTTGCGAAAGGAAGTTTACAATGTCAAGGGCAGTAACAAAAAACAGCGTACATATCCGTGAGCATTCGGTCATAAGGTGCGGTGCGGTAATGCTTATCGCGGCAGTCATTTCAATGAGTACGGTGCTCGGTAAGCCGTCACCCTTTGCGGCATCATTTGCGGCGGCGATGAGCGGCATCGATTGCATAAGCGCTTTTGTAGGCAGTGTCGCAGGCTATATTCTCGGCGGCAATTATTCGGACGGCGTGACCGTCACCTCGGCTCTGCTGTCGGTAGTCGCTATACGTCTTATCGTTTCCCGCCGAAAAACCGCCGCTTCCGATGCGGTATCGGCTATAACTGCGGCAGGCTCGGTCTTTGCCGCTAACTTTCTCACCTCGTCCTCCGTCAGCGATATAATGAACTGCATTATCCTGTCGGCTATGGCGGGCGGCGGCGCAGTCGTGGCACTAAGGCTTATACGTCTGTCGTCAAAGCGCGAGCTTGTCAAGGTGACTGTCAGGAGCGATCCTCTCAGCTTCATCTGTGTAATAGGCGGCTGTGCCATAGTGTCGGGCATTCTCTCCCACTACAGCATAGGCATATTCAATTTTGGCATTATCTTTGCGTCGGGACTGGCTCTCTGCGCCGCCATGAAGTACGGGAGCGGAGCGGGCGCGGTGTGTGCCGCCGCCGGTGCTCTTGGTACAGCGGTAGGTACTGACGCAAACGCATTCCTCGCGGCAGCTCTTGCACCTGCGGCGGCTCTCGCAGGTATGTTTTCGGGCGGGAAGAAAATAAGCGCGGCGGGAGCGTTCGTGCTCACCGCGACAATATGCACCGCCTTTTTTACAATGGATAACACAAAGCTTGCCGTGGCGGCAGATATTTTTATGTCCTCGGCAGTATTTATGCTCCTCCCTGCGAAGCTCACTGCCGAACAGACCGATATGGTAAAGCTGTCAGCCGCCGAAAACAGTATCCGCAGGCTGTTCGCAAAACGCCTTAAATTTGCCGAGGGAGCTATCGCGGAGGTGCGGCGGACGGTCGGACTTACCGCCGAAAAGCTCGACAATGTTCCCTCGCGTGATATAAGCTGGGTGTATAATACCGCGTGTGATGAAATTTGCAGAAAGTGCAGATATAATATGCAGTGCTGGGGAAAGGAATACGGCGACAGCATAAAGCAGTTTGCCAAGCTTACAAATGCCGTTAAAAGCGGCGAAGAGCCCACACCGGAGCTGTTTTCCGCCCCCTTGTCGGAGCGTTGCCCCCACAAGGAACAGCTATGCAATAAGATCAATAAGCTTTACACCACGTTGTCAAATAATGAAGCCGAGCGCAGAAGAATAGCGCGTATGCGTTCCGTCCTTACCGCTCAGTTATCGGCAACAGAGCAAATTCTATCCCAGTTATCGGACGAAATTGAAAACAGCGGCGAAATTGAGCCCGAATACAACGAAACCGCCGTCAATGTCCTGTACAAGCTCGGCTGTGAGGATGCCGAAGCGGTGAGCGTTCAGCTCGGTGAGCAAGGCAGAATGTCGGTAGAAGCCTATTCTGATACAGGCTTCTTTGCTTCAAAGCAGGACATCTGCGAGGCGCTGACGCTTGCTTTCCGCCGCCGCTTCGACCTGCCGACGATAAGCCGCGTGGGCGGCGGCTGTAAGCTCAGCGTCTTCTCGCAGACCACCTACACGCTTGATATAGAGATATGTCAGCTCAGCAAGACGGAGGGCACTGCCTGCGGGGATTATTACGAGAGCTTCATCGACAAAAGCGGCATAGCCTATGTAGTCTTGTCGGACGGTATGGGTAGCGGAAGCAGAGCGCGCGTTGATTCGTCCTTTGCCTGCGGTATGCTGATACGGCTTTTGCAGGCGGGAGTAGGCATTGACGCGGCGATAAACGTCATAAACACCTCCCTTATGTGCAAGTCCTCCGATGAGAGCTTCGCCACGCTGGAAATATGCGCCGTTGACCTCTACAGCGGTAAGACCGATCTGTATAAGGCGGGCAGTGCCAACACCTACATCAAGTGCGGAAGCCGCTGTATGCGCCTTGGCTGTAAGGGGCTTCCTGTCGGCGTAAAGGACGAGCCTAGCTACGACCGCAGGACTTTCACGATAGGCAGTCGCGATATGATAGTAATGACAAGTGACGGCGCGGAGCTTAATGAAAAATGGCTTTACCGCGAAATGGACAAAGAGCCCGATTTAAAGGAGTTTTCCAAAGAGGTTGCCGCTACTGCAAGGTTCTATGCAGGAGAAGAAAAAAGCGACGATATTTCCGTAATAGCCATGCGGCTGAGTAAATAGCAAGTATCCGCATAAATAGTATTGACCGCGGCGCTGTCGGGTGATAGAATATATAGCGGTGCTGTCCGTTTAAGACAGTGCCGCTTGATTTTTTTGTTAAACGAGGTTTTTTATGAAAGCGGATACCCTTAAAAAGACATATATCGCGGCGTTGCTCGCCATGCTCTGCTCTGCGCTCTGGGGCAGTGCATTCCCCTGTGTTAAGATAGGCTACGGACTGTTCTCGGTAAACACGGAAAATCCCGCGTCACTGATACTTTTTGCCGGAGTAAGGTTTTTCATAGCCGGAATTATGGTTATCATAATCGGCAGTATTATGCATAAAAAACCGATGATACCGAAGCTTCGCGAAGTACCGAAGGTCATCTCCCTGAGCCTGTTCCAGACAATTCTGCAATATCTGTTTTTCTACATAGGACTTGCCAATACAAGCGGCGTAAAGTCCTCCGTTATTGAGGGCATGAGCGTGTTTGTCTGCATTCTGATTTCATCACTAATATTCCGCTTGGAGAAGCTGACATGGCTTAAGATAGCAGGCTGTGTGCTCGGCACGGCGGGTATTATCGTTATCAATCTCGACAGCTCGCTGCTCAGCGGCTTCAATCTTACAGGTGACGGGTTTATCCTTATATCGACAGTCGCCTATGCCCTGTCCTCGGTGCTTATAAAGCGTTTTTCGGTCGATACCGACACCATGATGCTCAGCGGCTGGCAGTTTCTGTTCGGTGGTGCGGTAATGACCGCTATAGGTCTGATCGCCGGCGGAAGTCTGAGCATTTCCGGCAGTCCGGCACCCGCTGTGCTTATGCTCATTTATCTTGCATTCATCTCAGCCTGCGCATATTCGATATGGAGTACCCTGCTGAAATATAACCCGGTATCTAAAATTGCGGTGTTCGGCTTTATGAACCCGGTGTGCGGAGTTCTGCTCTCGGCACTTCTGCTCGGCGAAGCTCAGCAGGCATTCCGCCCGGAAGCGCTTATCGCACTTGTGCTTATCAGCCTCGGAATTTTCATAGTCAACAAAGGACAGGAACAAAAAAGCTGACAGACTTAAGCCTTATTGTTATAATCAGGTAGCTTTATACAATTTGTATTTAAAACAGCTTTTGTTTTTCAGAAAAAAGTGAGATTTTTTTAAAAAAGTGCTTGACATCAAGGTTTTGTTGTGATATAATAATCTACGTTGTCACGACAGTAGCAACAAAACCGAATATTGGGGTGTCGCCAAGTGGTAAGGCATCGGACTCTGACTCCGCCATTTCGAGGGTTCAAATCCTTCCACCCCAGCCAGTTAAGAACCGTATAAAATGCGGTTCTTTTTTTGTGTAATTTTGTCTGCATAATTTATTCAGACCGCTAAAGCATCGATAAGGGCTGTAATGAAATTTAACTTTCATTACAGCCCTTCGCTTTTATTCTCTCTTTATCTCACCGCTGAGTTTTCTCATATTCGGGTCTGCCCAAAGATATCTTGCATACCTACTCACGGCTTGCACCTCTTACATGGAACATATCCTGCCGCTATCGCCGCATCATAATCATTCGTGTAGTCCGTATTTTCTTCGCTCATCTGCTTAACCGATGAACAGCTTGCACGGTGTATCTTCATAGTGTTTGTATTCAGCACATACGAATAACTTACAGATTCAGCCGCCGCAGGCGCTTGTGTTGCAGGCGCAGGTGTTGTGACTACCGTAGTTGTTTCGGGCTTGCTCTCACCTGACTGTGCACCGTCTGCTGTGGTCGGTGATACATTCACCGTAATATTCTTGCCGTCACACGTCATTACAATATCGCCCTGCAAATCGGTACGGTAGATATTTACGCCTGCCTTTTTCAGCTTGTCGATCGTTTCGGTATGAGGATGTCCGTATGAATTACCCGCGCCACAGGATATCACTGCATATTCCGGACTTGCCGCTGTGAGAAATGCACTGCCGGTAGACGTACTGCTTCCATGGTGTCCGACCTTAAGCACATCGCAATCTATATCGGCTGTAACTGTGCGTTCTTCCTCTTCCTCAGCGTCCCCGGTAAACAGAAATTTCCTGTCACCATAAGTCAGCATTATCATAACGGATGAATTGTTAAGGTCGCTGTAGTCCTCCGTTACAGGTGCGATCACCACAGCCGACAAATCACCGTCGGAGAAAAGCTCCGTACCTGCAGTACCAAGCGTTACCTTTGCACCGCTGTTGTCAATCGCGGTCAGCATATTAGTATATGTCTTGGTAGTGTGCGTTGCGGGACTTAATATAACATTTCCGATGCTGAACGAACCTATAACGTCCGCCATACCGCCTATATGGTCGCTGTGCGGATGCGTTGCCACAACATAATCAAGCGAATTATATCCGCAGGAATATATGTATGTAGTTATCCTGTCCGCATACTCTTTTTCCGATGCGTCAATAAGCATAGTTTTGTTATCGGGCAGTTCTATAAATATGCTGTCACCCTGTCCGACATCAAGAAAATGCACCTTAAGCTCATTGCCTGTCGTGCTGCTTCCCGAACTTTCGCTTTCGGTTTCTTCTGCCGATGACGGCTCATTACTTTCCGACACGGTTGTTTTATCCGACACAGTCTGTTCTGTGCTTTCTGCCGCTGTCGTTTTATCGGATACGGTCGGCTCTTCGCTGTCTGAAGAGCTGTCGTCACCCGGGGACGATTCTGTTACAGCTGTACCCGTTATATTCTCTGCTCTGCTTTCAGGTGATGAATTTACCTCTTTTGCAGAGCAGCCCGACAACATAATCAGAGCAAGCACAAGTGCGGTTATTTTCTTTTTCGTATTATCACTCCCTTTCCTATAATATTATCACAAATTATCAGCTTTGTCTACAGTTTAAAATGTATCTGTACAATTTTTCGTACATTGATATAAAACGTGCTTGTAAATATGCAAATCCCCTGTCGCGTTTAATTCGACAGGGGATATTTTCATTGAAAACGATTTATTCACTTCTGAGTGCCAGTACAGGATCTTTCTTAGCTGCATAGTGTGAGGGGATAAGTCCTGCGATAAGGGTAAGGAGCATACTGATAATTACCAGTATTACTGCTCCCTGCCACGGCAGTACGCACATACCTGAGATACCTGTGAGGTTGTACACTATAGCGTTTGCGGGGATAAGCAGAAGCAGAGTTACTCCGATACCGATTGTGCCTGCGGCAAAGCCGACAATAAGCGTTTCTGCGTTGAACACACGGGAAATATCTCTCTTGCTTGCGCCCATAGCACGCAGTATACCGATTTCCTTTGTTCTTTCGAGAACGGAAATATAGGTGATAATACCTATCATTATTGACGATACAACAAGTGAGATCGCTACGAATGCAATAAGGATAACGCTTATAGCATCGATAATAGTAGATACCGAGGTCATCATCAGTCCGACTATATCGGTATATTCTATCTTGAGGTTTTCGTTGCCGTCAGCCTTTACTTTGTCGTTGTAGTCACTTATGATCTGCTCGATCTTTTCCTTTGAGTCGAAATCCTTGGGATAGATATTTATACGACTGGGCTCATCAAGCGAAGCCGCACCGAGGAGCGTCATATTTCCATCGTAGGTTGCGTCGGACTCTGTGTTCATCTGCTGCGAGAATGCATCGACTATCTGCTGTTCGGTCATTCCCATCTGCTGTGCCTGCTGAAGCTGTGCCATTACCTGAGCCTGCTGTTCTTGCGGTAATGCAGCTATATACGCCTTTATATCATCCATTGTGACAGCCTTTTTATCCTCGTCCTTTGCAAATTCCTTGCCGGTGAAAATATCGGTGTCGGGAGAGTCTTTCTGTGCCTTTACTATCTCGCTGTCATTTACCTTGTTTACGAGATACTCGGTAAGAGCGTGAGTATAACCGATAGCTGAGGAAGAGCTTGACGACATAATGCTGTTCTCTTCGGGCTTTATAATACCGACAACCTTTATAGGCTCGGCATCCTCGACAACCTTTGTCATATAAATCTTGTCATCGCTCTTGTCTGTCCATATACCGTTTTCCTTTTCGTAGAATTCGGGGTTTGTCACAAGTCTGAATTCAAGTCCGAGAAGCTCATCGTATGTGTAGGTCTGTAATTTGCTTGTGAATTCGACCTTTTCGTTATTGTTGCTCATAGCGCTTTTTACTGCATTGATAAGCTCTTCGCTGTCCATAAGCCCCATACAGTAAAGGCTGTAGTCGGATATCTCGTTGTCCTTGTTTACCATTACGACAACTTCATTGTAAGCGCTCGGCATTCTTCCTGCAAGCACCTTGTACTGCTCGTTTAACAGCTTATCATTGTCAAGAAGCTCTGTCCAGGTGTCATAGCTTGTGCTTACAACGTTGCTCATAAGCTGTGAGTCGTACATTGCGTTAGTCATACCCATATCTTCAAACAGGGTAGCGGGGTTTACCTGAATTATGCCTTTATCCTTATCGTTTCTGAAAATATTGAGCGGTGTAGAATAGCCGTACTTGATATCGCTTACATAGTCGTTAATTTCCTTGCCGTCATTTTCAAGGTAAGTTTTGAAGCTCTTTAAATCGTTGGATTTAAGCTGAGTAAGCATGGTGTTTACCATACTGCCCATTATGTTATTGGAGTGAACTTTTCCGTCGTCGTTTTCGTCACTTGTGTTGCCTTTCATCATTGAAGTCATCATAGACGACATATCCATAGCGTTGCGTTCTATGGCAATAGGATAGCTGGCGAGCGTTTCTTCCTCGACCGACTTTATATAAAGCTGCGCACCGCTCGATATCGACAGAATGAGCGCTATGCCGATAATTCCTATGCTTCCCGCAAAGGAAGTCATAAAGGTTCTGCCCTTTTTGGTCATCAGGTTGTTTAAACTCAGTGACAGTGCAGTAAAGTATGACATCGACGGTTTCTTTATCTTCTTTTCCTTACCCGCCTTTTTCTTTTCGATAGGCTCGACTACATTTCTGTCGTAAGGATTGGTATCGTCAACTACCCTACCGTCAAGCAGTCTTATTATTCTGTTGGAATATTTCTCGGCAAGCTCGGGGTTATGTGTTACCATAATGATAAGCTTATCTTTGGATATTTCCTTCAAAAGCTCCATTATCTGAATGCTTGTTTCGCTGTCAAGCGCACCTGTCGGTTCATCAGCAAGGAGTATATCGGGTTCGTTTACAAGCGCTCTTGCAATAGCAACTCTCTGCATCTGACCGCCGGACATCTGATTCGGCTTTTTCTTAAGCTGATCCCCAAGTCCTACCTTTACAAGCGCTTCCTTTGCCCTCTGTCTTCTTTCGGTTTTTGATACGCCCGACAGAGTCAGAGCAAGCTCGACATTTGAAAGCACCGTCTGGTGCGGTATCAGATTATAGCTCTGGAACACAAAGCCGATCGAGTGATTGCGATATGTATCCCAGTCGGCATTTTTAAATTCCTTTGTCGATTTTCCGCCTATTATAAGGTCGCCTTCCGTGTATCTGTCAAGTCCGCCGATAATATTTAAAAGCGTTGTCTTGCCGCAGCCCGACTGACCCAGTATTGATACAAATTCACTCTCGCGGAAATCTATGCTGACCCCTTTAAGTGCGTGTACCTTTTCATCACCAACCTTATAATCTTTGGTTATGTTTTTCAGTTGAAGCATCGTAATATCCTCTTCATAAGAACTTTAAAGTTATATGTAAACGGCAAAAGCCGCTTTATAGTCTGCTAAACACCGTGATTGTTTATTTTAATCCGGCTGTGTTAACCGCATTTAAACTTTTCTTTTTCTTATCTTCCTTATCTTTGTCCTCTATCGGAAGATAAACGGTAAACTGCGTACCTTTATCGGGCTCACTCTTTACTCTTATCCTGCCGCCGCAAAGCTCGACAATTCGCTTTACCATAGCAAGGCCAAGACCGTTTCCGCCGGTTGCGTGCGAGCTGTCACCCTGATAGAACTTTTCAAAAATACGTTCGGCGGTAGCCTTATCCATGCCTATGCCGTTATCGGTGATACGCACTCTTACTTCCTGTTCATTCTTCGGGTTGATATCAAGCTTAACCTCGATCGTACCGCCGTCCGGTGTATACTTTACAGCGTTGCCGATGACATTCAGCCACACCTGTTTAAGCATTTCGCTGTTGCCGTAATAGGTAATCTCGCAAAGATCCGGAATAACCTCCTGATTTTTTTCTCCCCACTGCCCCTGTAATTGCAGAACGCACCTGCGCAGTTCCTCATCGAGCGAAAAATCTTTCTTGTCGGTGATTATTTCCTGGTTTTCGAGCTTACTGAGCATAAGAATATTGCTTGACATATTTATGAGCCGCTGTGACTCGTTTATGATTATGTCAATGTATTCCTGCTCCTGCTCCTTAGTAAGTCCGCCTTTTTTGAGTTGCTTTGCAAAGCCGTAAACAGACACCATCGGCGTTTTAAATTCGTGTGAGAAATCGTTTATGAAATCATTTCTGAAAAGTTCGGTATTGCCAAGCTCCTTTACCATTATATTGAAGCTTTCCTGTATATGCGAAAGTTCGCTGTTTCCGTTTTCCTCAAGTCGTACAGTAAAGTCACCCTTTGATACTTTAAGCAGACCTTCCTTGAGATCATTGAGCGGACGGAGCAGTATACCCGATAGCATAGCCGACAGTATACTGCCGATTATTATACAGGCGCACAGCATAATAAACGGCAGTAGCATCGGTACTACCTCTATATGCTTAATCAGTCCGAATGCGTCAAGTATATTGAATATCAGCACGCAGATAACGCCTGCCGATACCATTATGAAAAATACGAACAATACGACATAGGTATTTATGGAGCGCAGTCGCTTTTCCTCATCACTGATTTTTCTGTGCATCAGAATCCTCCTGACACTTAATGCTGTTTCAGCACAGCCTTGTAGCCCAGTCCTCTGACAGTTACTATCTCAAAATCCGGGTTGTCGTGAAACTTATCACGCAGGCGATTTATATGAACGTCTATAGTACGCTCGTCCGTTTCCGTTTCCATATCCCACAGCTCATCCATAAGCTGACGGCGTGTGAATATCTTGTTCTGATAGCTGAGAAGCTTGAACAGCAGCATAAACTCCTTGTTCGGAAGCTCATATGTATTGCCGCCGCTGGTAACTGTGAGCGCATCATAGTCAAGTACCGTGCCGCCTGCGTGGAGCTTGTGCTCATTTGCTATATTACTGCGGCGAAGAAGTGCCGATATACGAAGGAGCATTTCCTCATCGTCAACGGGCTTCACCATATAGTCGTCAGTTCCGGCACGGAAACCGGCGATCTTATCGGCGGAGGTTTCCCTTGCCGTAACCATAAGGACAGGCGTATTACAGCCGCCCTCACGGAGCGTTTTGACAAACTCATAGCCGTCCATTCTCGGCATCATTACATCAAGCAGTATAAGGTCAACGTGCTGTCTGTCGAGTATATCGAGCGCATCAACGCCGTCAACGGCAGGTACAGGCTCATAGCCGTTTTGCTTAAGCACCGTGCACATCAGCTTTCTGGTATTTGTGTCGTCCTCTACTACCATTATATGGAACATATTATTTCCTCCGTTTTCTTTAAGCAAATTGAACTGTATAGATTATATTCTCCTTGATTTAACCGAATATTAAGTTTATGTGGTATGAACCGCGGTATAGTTGTATAAAATGGGGTTGTGGCACAACCCGAAAAAAGAAAAAGTGAGTCGAAGCGCAAAAATATAGTGCGCACGGCTCACTTTTTTGTATAGTGCACTTCAATTATATTATTTTAGTATTTGATACTGATAGCAGGCTACCGATAGTTCTGTTTGTAGGATAGCACTTCTCGGGTTCGCTA
>ERZ826146.2627-NODE-2627-length-13107-cov-2.420395_pt1 | contig 13107 bp, 5 predicted proteins | sample MGYA00519857_ERZ826146 | MGnify/ENA primary metagenome ERZ826146 (study PRJEB31778, sample SAMEA3449222) | human gut metagenome | biome: human gut; feature: human-associated habitat; material: faeces | place: United Kingdom | collected 2010/2012 ...
GCGTGTGTTAAAAAAGTGCGGAGTTTTCGTTAATAAAAGTTTATCTGGCAAGGTTATGCGCTTTTTGGCATGGTGGATGAGTGCGCTTCCCAGACGTATGGCGTACATATAAGCAATGAGAGCTGTCCCGGCACGGGACAGCTCTCATTTGTGGCGGTGTGCCGCGTAAAGGCCATGTGCTTATCTGACAATGACTTTTGTCACTGCTCCGGCGGCTTTTACGATATAGAGTCCGCATGGCAGACTTATTTCGTTCGAGCCGGCTTTGCCGTCTGTCCCGGCTACTGCCGTGCCTGCCGTATTGTAGACGCTTATTTCCGCCGCGTTGTCCAGCGTCACGACGATGCGTCCTTCACCTCCGCTCACGCTCACTTTACCACTGCCGGCCACGGCGTCTATGCCGTTGGTTGTGCGGTCTACGAATATCTCGTTGGACAGATTTGAGTCAATGTTGCTTTCCGGACCGTTGGTTGTTGCCTGCACAAGGTATGAATACTCATCATTGCCACGGTCAGGTGTGGGCACGAAGAATGATGTGCCGGAGAACACTACATCGCACGAGTGCATTCGGCTGAAAATGTCGCCTGCGCTCATCTCCTGACTGATGTTTATGCCGTCTATCCATACGGTGCCCTGTCCGGTGTAGCCGGTGTTGTTCTCATCGCTGTATGCTATGGCTATGTAGTAGTTTTTATAAGCGTCGAATGTGAATGTGTATTCCTGCATGATGTCCGTGACCTGGCTTTGCTGCCATTCAACGTTGGTATCTTGATTGTCGGCATCGACGCAAGCCACGCCTATCAGAGTCGCCTCAGAGCAATCGGCGTCACGCATTGCTGTGATTCTCACGGTTACTTTTCCGGGAGCCGATTCCGATTGAGTCATGTATATGGGTGAGTAAAGCATTGAGTATACACCCAGTGGAGCATAGTAGTTGCGCAGTCCTATCATGCCGTCGGCTCTCATCGTTGTGACACCCTGCCAGTCGGGATAGACAGTGCAGTCGTTCAGTGCCTGTGAGAGGTTGTTGTAAAGCGGATTGTCGGTGGTGCCGTCCGTGATCTTGCCGAATGTCTCGTTCTCCACTTCGAGGATGCCGTTTTGTGTGACAGGGTGGTAGGAGTATGTGTAGAGGGTGTACCATGCTGCGTTCTCGGCCTCGCTCCAGTTGGCTCTGAAACCTTCATCGGTCACTTCTGATGCCTCCATGGCCGTCGGTGTACCGACGCTTTCCGAAGGTTCTTTTACGATGCACTGTTGTGACTCTTTTGATATGAGTGTGCCGTCTGTAGCCTGCACAGAGAAGAAGTAAATGTGCCCGGGCTCAAGTCCGCTCACATCGTATTCTGTGCTTTCCACGGCTTTGTCGGTGAATACATAGGTCTTTGTGTTGTCCTGTCCGTAGCTGAACACATCAAGCAGATAGCCTGTCGCTCCTATCACGGCACCCCAGTTGGCGGTGAATCCGGTTGCCAACATGTTTGTGGCACTGACGTTTTCTGGTGCGTTTATGGTGACTGGCTTTTCTTCCTCCTCGGTCTGAGTCACGATGATGTCGTCGATGTAGACTGGAGCCGTGCCGTAGAACTGTATCATGGATTGTGGCATTCCGTCGGTAAGCGGTATTTCCACGTATTCCCATTCGGTTGTTGCATCGACATAGCCGCCTCCGATAATCGTTGAGCTGTTGCCTGCCGCGATATAGAACCGGCATGGTTCTGTCTCGGCGCGGAACGTCACGGTTACGGTGAAGTCGCCCCCATTGTCAGAGAGGTCAAGCACGGGGGTTGCGAGAAGGGAAGTCTGCCCGTCGGCCAGATAGCAGCTGCCTCCTGCCTGGAAAATGTTGATTCCGGCCCAACCGTAGGTCTGCACATAGTCCTGATAGATAACTCCGTCGCTGCCGACAATGTTGGTGTTGAGGTCGGGAGCGCCGTCCGCTCCCGATGTCATCTTGTTGAAGTTTTCGCTTATTACGGTCACGATGTTGGCTTTTGCGACTCTGGCCTCAGAGCGTGCGGCCTGCGGCTGCGTGTTGATGCGCCCCAAGGCGTGGGCTCCGGTAAGACGTTTCAGAGGAGTGCCGTCTGTGGCAGCGGGTATGGCTTTGCGCGCTGTGTTGCGCTTTGTCCACACTCCGTTGTCGGCTGATGCTGTGAGTGCCCATGCGCACAGTGCGAGGGCAAGAGTATTTCTTGTTAAACTGTTCATGTATGTTTCTTATTTTATGATTATTTTGTCTGTTGATGTTTTCTCGGAAGTTTCTGTCTTCACAATGTAGAGCCCTGCTGATTTCACGGTGAAGGATGCCTCTGTTCCTGCCTTTACGTATGCAGGAGCTGTGATGGCCTCTCCCGATGCGCTATAGACAGATACCACGCAGTCTGAGGATGACTTGACGATAATGGAGTGGCCGTTTGCGCATACCGTTGCGGCTTCACTGCCGGCGGGTCCGTTTATCGCTGTTGTTGTGGTGGTTACGGTGGTCTCGCTTATACGCGACTCGTTGTTTCCTTCATAAAGGCATGCAATGCCGTAAGTATGACTTCCTGCGCTTACTCCATGGTCTATGAAAATACCTGAAGAAGTGAAACCTATCAGTTCGTTGTCGCGGTAGACATTGAAACCAAGCGGGTATGTGACGTCTGAGATTGGATCGAATGTCGGATTGAACACAGGCTCTTCTCCTGGAAGGAAGTCTCCTGTATCATATGTGCGTGGTTGGAGCTCACAGCGCAGGAATATGTTGGAGTCGAGCATGTCGCTGTGCCATGTACCGTCAATGCGTACCAGATTGCCAAGGCCCGGATCGGATGTTGTGGCGTCGCATACCACAGCCACGCTTCCGATGCGGCTTTCGGCGGCAAAGCCTATGTAGTAGTCGTAACCCGGTTCTATTGTTACGGGAGTACGCAGTTTGAGGGTACGCCATGTTCCGGATCCATATTCAGACGCGTCGCGCTCGCTTATCACTTCGGGCTCTCCGCTTTCAACGGCTCTGTAGACGCGCAGTTTGTAGCTCACTTCGCTCTGTGCGGTGAACGGGAAGAAGGAGATTTCATTTATTGTATAACCGGTGTATGCTCTCAAATCGCAGGCTCTGAATTGTTGGGCTACTTCAAGTTCGCTGCCGTTGAGTACGGTAATGGCTGCGTTTTCGGAAGCTGAGGCAAGATCTGGATTCATGCGTGTAAGCATGGTGTTGAGTTTCCATGTAAGTGTAACGTCTTGCCCGTCTGTAAGTGAGGATACTGATGCGATCTTGTTTTCAGGTACTCTCACCATACTAGTGGCAAATGGTGAATACAGACCATTGTTGTAGCGTACATCCACTTTGTATGTGGCAACTGTGGATGTGAGTCCGCGGTCTACATACTCCATGTCTTTTGTCTCGGCGATGAGCTCTTCGTCTCTGAATATGCGATAGGTGTCGACATCTCCGCTTTCCGGAGCGTCCCAGCGGAGCGAGACGATACCGCGTTGTGCCGTGACGGTGAAGTTTCTCACCGTTGCAGGAGCTTCGCCCTTAACGAATTCGAACGATGCAGTGGTTCCGTCAGATCGGATGTCGTTCAATGAAAAGTATGAATATTTGCCGTCGTTGGAATGGGTGGAAGGTAATGTCGCATCAGAAAACTCCGTGATACCTGCCTCTCCGGGGAACGGAGCTCCGGCGCTGTTTATGTCGCCATAGGATGCGGGCGTTGTCCCCGGTTCTGTTCCGGCGGATGCGCATACGGTGTAGACGCTTTGCTTGCTGTCAACGTTAATGGAGTTAATGTTGACGTTAGAGCGCAGTCTTTGTTCATCGACATGATATACCACAAGACCGTGTCCTGGAAGTGCACGGTCGAAGCCTTCCTGAGTCCTGTTTTCAAGCACGAAATAATCACCTTCGCGCGATGTCTGTGCGATGTAACCCACAGGGGATGACGATGCGGAAGGAATATCTGTTACAGTCTGACTTTCAGTCAGGTATTGTGGGGTGACCCATCCGAACTGCATTTTCTGCCACATGTTGATGTGGGATGGTGAGTCACCTGGCTGCAACGATTCGTTCCAGATTCCTCCGGCCATAAGGTCCCATACACCAGTGCCTTCAAATTCGCCGCCACTCTGTTCGTAATCGGAGTCGTAAAAGTCCGGTGCTCCCAGATTGTGGCCGAACTCGTGACAGAACACTCCTACTGTCATTTTCTGCGTCGGTGACGAAATGCCTAGTAGTTCCGGCTGTATGGTGTATGTGTTGACACGTATTCCTCCTGCATAGATCTCAGAGAGGAGTCCCCCGCTATGTGACCAGATGTCACTTGAACTTCCTGTGACTTCGGCTCCGGTGCCTTGATGTATGATGGACAGACCGTCTAGCACTCCGTCACCGTTGTTGTCGAATTGTGTGAAGTCTATGTCGTCACCTATGGCATTAAGGGCATCGGATATAAGACGCGTCATGTCTTCAGTGCTGTACATGTATTTATTGGATGGGAGCTGAATCCACCCGACTACGGTGGTCTCTATGTCAAGCTGTCCGTATGAATTTTGGAGGAAGAAATCACGGAAACTGCCCGTTCCTTCGTAATTCTCTGCATTCATCATCTGCTCGAATTCCGATGCCGGTATGACGGGTTCTGTGTCGGCAAAGTTTACAAGAAGCATGAGCAACTTGCGTTTTCCGGTTGTGGGAAATGTGCTGCCGGTGGATAGTGTCGGATCGCCTACTGTCAATTCAGCGGTGCCTAAGTCGTTGTGACGGAGCAAGCGCATCTTACTTTTTGCCGCAGTATCGTTGCCATGGTAAGGAAGTGAGGAGGCTTTGATGCTTTTACCGTCCTGTTCTGCATACATGATAAATCCGTTGTCAGCGCGTTTCAGCAAATAGCCCTCTGGAGTTTCCATCCAGTGTCTGTGTTCATCGCCTTTAAGTCTGTATTTAACTATTGTGCCATCAGGCTGCTTATAAGAAATTTCTCCCGGATATGCCGGTACTGAATGTACCGGCATCCAGAAGAAATTAAGCAGGCAGATGACTAGCGATAATCTTATTAGCCTGTTCATCTGATGCTTGTTGAAATATTATTATTTTATTGCTTTTTCTATTGCAGTGTTTATTTTGTCACTTTTATTGACTGATCGTCGGCGGATATGACATAAATACCTTTAGTCCATGCGCCGGCAGGAATAATCATCTCGCTGTCCCCGGCTTTCTTCTCGAATACTGCAGAGCCATTTGAAGAGTAAACGCGTACGTTGCTTCCTGGTTTTAGACCGGATACCTTGAAGTTATCACCGTCTATTGTTGCGTAAACCTTTACATTCTGGTTATCATTCTCGGTGCCGTTGATACCGTCAGTGCTCATCTCACCATATACAACCCAAGGCATGACACCGAAACTATAGCCTGTAAGTTCTTTTTGAGAACTCGTCGGCACGGCAATATTCTTTGAGATTACCGTTTTTCTCGAAATCACTTCCTGGTATCGCTTTTTCCGGTTTAACCCATAGTGTGGTCTGCCCGTTGTCGTGTATACGGGTGTCAGCTCCAAAGTATGAGCGTGAGAGATATCCTGGATCGTAAGGAACTATTGTGAGGGAGTCGAACTCAAGTGCGATGTAGAACGGGCCATTTACAACTACTGGTTCTGAAGCATCATCAAATTTTATACTCTGGCGCACTGAGTGATAATCATCTTTAATCATGTTGCTTATCAAGTCAGTCTTGCTGTATACAGGATTTGCAATATCAGGTTTGCCGTCTTTCTCGGGATAGATTACAACAGTGAGTTGCTTTTCTTTGTCGAAGTTGCCTACTCCTAAGGTCTGATCGAACAGATAATAATTATGTGTGAAGAAATTTATGGAAGTAAGCTCCATACCGCAGTTTTGCGGAACATCGAATCGTTCTGCAAATGCCCGGTAGTATGGATTCACACCCACTACATAATCCATAAATGTCTCATAGGTATATACGTCTTCTACAGTACCGTCTTCGCGGAATGCAGGAGCATTGTCTTGTTGGTAAATTTTGTCCGTATACTCATTAGTCGTCTGTACACAATCTGTTTCGCCAGGAACGGCAAATTCAGGATTGAACTTTCTTGATACTTCTTTTGTTCCACCTTCATTCTTCGCTTCCAATGTAACTGTGTAGCTTGCAGCCTCCTTGAATGTAATGGTCGGGTTGACAGCAGTTGCGTCAGATATTGTAGCATCTCCGCCTGTAACAGTCCATAAGAAACTGTCTGCATCATCCGTTGCGTTTATCATCTGTATCGTCTGTCCTTGGAACAGTTTAGGCCCGCCTGTGAACTGAGAGTAAAGAGCGTTGCCGAACTTGAAGTCAGTTTCCGGAGCGAATATTTCATCCGTTTTGCTCAGTCTGAAATTGTCTACACAAATAAGACCGTCACCGGTTTCTTTGGATTGAGCCCAGAATGCGAAACAGTATTCGCCTGTTGTTTCCGGTGTGAATTTATATTCGTAGCGTGTCCATTCGTTTATTGTGCCTGTGTATTCAAGCAGAACAGTTTCCTGCATGTCGTAAGCCTGATCCTGACCGACTGTAAACTTGAATGATGGCTCAGAAGTGTTTCCGGGCATGCAAAGATAGAATGACACGGTGTATTCCTGTCCAGCTTCCATTTCGAGCAGCGGTGTGTATGCAATGTCACGGCGGTTGTTTATTGATGAACTTGTGGTCACCATATAATATTCACCTGATATTGCAGGCAGGTTTGGTGAGTTTGCTGTTAAGAATGGGTTTTCACCGCTTGAAAACCAGCCGTTAGGCAAGAAGTCAACTCCATTGTAATGTGTTTCGTCATCAAAGTTTTCAGCGTAAGGGATTGATGCGGTCCATTCTACAACCGGAGGCTCCGGGGTTTCTTCTGCCGTTATAGAGAAGTCATCAACCAATATAATTCCAGAGCCTGTTATCGGAGCCGTTGCATGTAGTGCTATGCTGTATTCTCCGTCTGTTTCAGGAGTGAAAGTTGCTTCCACAAGAGTCCAGTCTGTGAATGTTATATATTGGGTTTCTGAAATTATGGTAGTCTGTGCATCGGCTGTCTGTGCCGTTCCTGCCGTAATTTCAAATGAAGGCTGGCGTCCTGTGTTGTAGCTGGTCGCATACATATAAAATGAAACAGTGTATTCCTTTCCTCCCTGCATTGCCATCAGAGGAGTGTAAAGGAAGTCATTTCTGTGATTTATTGTGTTTGCTTCACTTGACACATAGTAGTCTCCAGAGTACGGTTTCAGTCCGTTGTCATAGAATTCGGTCTTTACGAAGCCTTTCTCTCCTTCATTTCCAGAGCATCCGAGCCATCCGTCAGGCAGATCTCCGCCGAGTGTGTAATGTGTCTCATCGTCGAAAGTCTCAGTGAACGGGATTGTTGCCTGATAACCTTGAGCCATTGAATACAATGCCCCTCCCCATAACGATATTGCCGCTACGGCAATCTTTGTGAGTAGTAAGTATTTTCTCATAATTAAATGTTAAATAATATAAAATGTATAGTGATTATAATTAATTTTGTCGTTGATATATATATATAGTCTGACTTTATGCGTTTGTATGTAGCAATGTCAGGAATCTGAGTACAAAAATAATAAAATGCTATAAAATATGCAAATTTATATCTCAAAAATACCAATATTTCCATATGTGATCTTCATAATGATGTTTTGAGGTTTATAATAATTGTTATATATAATCTGTGATTGTATTTTCTAAGTGATTGGAAACTTAGTGTAAAAGTCTATTTGAATTGATATAGTTTTAACATACATTCTTTGCGATACACATTATTTATATTGTATAATGAGGGACGGTCACAGTATTTGAAGAAATATTTTCTTTTGTTTGACAGCAAAAGATATTTTTTCTATCTTTGTGTTTGTTTCATCATTGCTATGCCGGATATGTACATATTGTGTCACCTTTAATAATACAGAACATGTGACGGTTTGTGATGATGTGAGATTCAGAATGACTGAAAACTAAATACATTATGAGAAGACTTTTTTTTGTTTTATTAGTATGTACCGTTCTTCCATGTATGGCGGCATCGGTTACGACGGCAGATTATAATGTCGTACCGCTTCCGAACAGCGTGACAATGACCGGTAACGAACCGTTTGAACTGACCCAGTCAGCAACTATTAGCTATCCTGAAGGAAATGTTGACATGGAACGTAATGCACGTTTTCTCGCAAAGTATGTGGCTGATGCCACAGAAATGACTCTCAACGTAATGCCCGGAAAGGCGAAGAAGGGCATGCGTCTCGTGCTCGACAAGAAGGTGAAGGGCGACGAGGCCTACACCATTGTGGTGGATAAGAAGGGCATCACCATAGCCGGAAGCACTCCGCGCGGTGTGTTCTACGGTGTGCAGACCTTACGCAAGTCGTTGCCGGTAGGTGCAGCATCGGTTGTTGAGTTGCCGTCGGTGAAGATAAGTGACAGTCCGCGTTTTGTTCATAGAGGCATGATGCTCGATTGCGCACGCCATTTCTTCCCAATCAGCTTCGTGAAGAAATTCATCGACCTGCTCGCGCTACACAACATGAACGTGTTCCACTGGCATCTGTCTGACGACCAGGGCTGGCGCATCGAGATAAAGAAATATCCTCTGCTGACAACCATCGGCTCGAAGCGCACCGGAACGGTGATAGGTGTAAACACAATGCTTGATGACAGCGTTGCTTATGGAGGCTTCTATACTCAGGACGAAGCACGCGAGATTGTGGAATACGCACGACAGAGATACATCACCGTGGTGCCTGAAATAGATATGCCGGGCCATATGTTGGCAGCGCTCACGGCTTATCCCGACCTTGGATGCACTGGTGGACCTTATCAGGTGGGCCATCGCTGGGGCGTGTATAACGACGTGTTGTGCCTTGGAAACGATAAAGTGTATGACTTCTGCGAGGGTGTGCTCGATGAACTTATGCAGATATTCCCCTCTAAACTCATTCATATCGGTGGCGACGAGACTCCTACTGTCAGATGGGTGAAGTGTCCTAAGTGTCAGAAGGTGGCATCAGAGAACGGACTTACAGCCGAGACCATGCAGGGATATTTCACGTCGCGCATAGAGAAATTCGTGAACAGCCGTGGCCGTAGTATTATCGGTTGGGACGAGATACTGGCCGGAAACATTGATCCGAGGGCCACTATCATGAGCTGGCGCAACACCGAATACGGAAGCAAGGCGGCAGAAAAAGGTCATGATGTCATTATGTCGCCGACATCATATTGCTATTTCGACTATAATCAGGCCGACGAGAAGAACGCAAAATACGAGCCTACCCAGTGCAGCGGATACATAACCGTGGAGAAGGTTTATTCGTTTGAACCATTACCTGATACCATATCGGAGGAAGCCAAGAAGCATATCCTTGGCGTGCAGGCGAACCTGTGGACTGAATATATACTCTATCCCAACCAGGCAGAATATCAGATGATGCCGCGTATGGCAGCGTTGAGCGAAGTGCAGTGGGCTTCCGGAAAGAAGGACTATCAGGCATTCCTAAAACGCCTTGACAGACTTGTGAATCTGTATGACGCCTACAACCTGACCTATGCACGCCATCTTTGGCCCGACCGCATTGTTTCACCATGGGCTGATAATTGATTAAACGTAGTATAAAATATAAATAACCGAAATGAGACTAATTATAGAACCAGATTATGAGCAGCTGTCGAGATGGGCTGCCGAACATGTTGTGGAACGCATCAATGCATTCAATCCTACGCCCGACCACAAGTTTGTGCTCGGACTTCCCACCGGATCGTCGCCCAAGGGTATGTATGCCGCGCTGGTGAAGGCGTGCAAGGAAGGTCGCGTATCGTTCAAGAATGTGCTGACCTTCAATATGGACGAGTATGTAGGACTGCCCGAAAGTCATCCCGAGAGTTATCATTCGTTCATGGCTACAAACCTGTTCGACCATATCGACTGTCCGAAGGAGAACATCCATATACTCAACGGCAACGCCGAGGACCTGGAGGCAGAGTGCCGCCATTATGAGGAGATGATAGCCGAGGCAGGTGGTATTGACCTGTTCATCGGAGGCATAGGACCTGACGGTCACATAGCTTTCAACGAACCGGGCAGCTCGCTTGTTTCGCGCACAAGAGTCAAGACACTCACCACCGACACCATTGTTGCCAACTCACGTTTCTTTGACAACGACGTCAACAAGGTGCCGCGCCTTGCCCTGACAGTGGGTGTAGGCACGGTGATGGATGCCCGCGAGGTGATGATTCTTGTCAACGGACACGGTAAGACACGCGCCCTTCAGGCTGCGGTGGAAGGTCCTGTCACACAGATGTGGACAATCAGCGCGCTGCAGATGCACCGTCACGGTATTATTGTTTGTGATGAGGCTGCGACAGATGAATTGAAAGTAGGCACTTACCGCTACTTCAAGGACATAGAGAAAAACAATCTTTAAGCATCGTGTTCCGGCCGGCACCCCGATGGTGACGGCCGGAATTTTTATTGTATATATATGAATGAGAATACGAGAGGCTGGATGCCGGACGAATGTCAGCAACGGGTGATAGACGCGCAGCGTGGCATGCATCTCGTTCTGGCACCTCCGGGATGTGGCAAGACTCAGATTCTTACCGAGCGTATACGCAAGGCTCATGAAGTGGGGGTGTCTTTTGACGACATGCTTTGCCTTACGTTCACCAACAGGGCAGCACGCGGTATGGCCGACAGAATAAGCGCAAACATAACCGATGAGGGCGCCTCCGACGTGTATGTGGGCAATGTGCACAGGTTCTGTTCGCGCTTCCTCTTCTCCAACGGCATCGTGGCTGCGGAGTCGTCGGTGATAGACGATGAGGACGCGTTCAGCATTCTGGCACGCATAATGAACGACGACGAGTATGACATAACGATGAACAACCGCCGCCGCAGGGAGTATGCGGAGGTGATGCAGCTGTCGGTTTTCATGCACCAGATAAGACATGGACACCCGAAGTCGTTGCGCATACACCCCGAATGTCTGAAGATGGAGGACATAAGCGCGCTGCGCAAGATATGTGAGGTGCAGCAGATGACGTTCGATGCCAAGGCAATGACCGATATATACGACAACACATCGTTCTATCGCGACGCCTCCGAAGGCGAGGGCTACGATTATGGTGTGAAGGCAATGATATCGACCTTGTTGCGCAAGATGTCGCTCGCTCATCAGTATGAAGAGTATAAACGCACCAACCGGCTGTTGGATTTCGAGGACCTTCTGGTGATGACATACGACGCACTGACGGCAGACAGCACCGGCGAATACCGTCGCTATCCGTGGATTCAGGTGGACGAGGTGCAGGACCTTAACCGTCTGCAGCTGGCCATAATCGACGAGCTGGGCGGTGACAGTCCGCTTGCCGTGATGTATCTCGGTGACGAGCAACAGGCAATATTCTCGTTCATGGGCGCCAAGATAGACACACTCGGGATGTTGAAGAAGCGTTGCGAGGACAACATTCATCATCTCAACGTCAATCACAGGTCGCCTGCCTATATGCTGAAGGTGTTCAACACTTATGCCTCAAAGGTGCTCGGCATAGACAGCAGTCTGCTTCCGTCGCACAGTTTTGACGTGGAGCGCAGCGGCGACGAGCTGAAGATATTGAGCAGTGAGAACTATGACTCGGAAGTGAGAGACGTTGCGGAGACAGCCGAAAAGCTGTTCCGGAAATATGAGGACCAGACGACGGCCGTCATTGTGAACGCCAACCGCGACGCCGACCTGATAAGTACGGAACTCACGGAGCACGGGATAAGTCATTTCAAGGTGTCCGGCTCCGACCTGTTCTCGTCGCCTGAAGTGAAGCTTTTGCTTGCCCATCTCAACATACTTGCCAACGGCAATAACTTCATAGCGTGGGCGCGGCTGCTGAAAGGGCTGAAAGTGTTCGCCCAGAATTCCACTGCGCGTAGGTTTGTCCGTGCTCTTCTCGACCGTGCCATATCGCCTGCCGACCTCGTGGAATACGACGCCGACGGCACGTATCTGCAGGAATTCGTATCGGTTTACGACAATTCTGATATTGTGATATTCGACACAGAGACCACCGGGCTCAATGTCTTTGAAGACGATATAGTGCAGATTGCGGCAGTGAAAATGCGCCGTGGAAAGATTGTGGAAGGCTCGGCCTTGTCGCTGTTCATCGCCACCGACAGGGAGATACCGCGCATGCTGGGCGATCCTATTATAGAGGAGATGCGCCACCACGAACTGCTCGACAGAAAAGAAGCGCTGCTCAGGTTTATGGATTATGTGGGCGACAGCGTGCTCCTCGGCCACAATGCCGACTACGACTACAACATCCTCGAGAACAATCTGAAACGCTGTGGCGGTGGAGTGGAGCTTCGCAAACGCTGTCCGCGCTATCTCGACTCGCTCAGACTCGTGAGGTTGCTTGAACCCGAACTGAAGGAACACAAGCTGAAGTATCTGCTTGCGGTGCTCGGTCTGGAAGGCAGCAATTCGCATCTTGCTGATGAAGATGTGGCGGCCACGTGCAGTGTCGTGAACCATTGCTACGGTAAGGCGCGCACAATGATAGAGGAGCAGCGGCGCTTTCTTAACGACCGTCGGGTGGCCGACTATGTTTCGGCACTGCGTCGCCGCTATGCGGAGTTTTATCGCAGGGCAAGACAGACGATGTACGACCGTGGACGGAACGGAGACCGTCCGGTGCTTGTCGGCGAGATGTTGCATTTTTATGATAATCTTGTTGATAACGGAACAATACTTCCTGTAAGAAACATCGACTATATCGTGGGTTTTCTTTCGACTGATGTCATCGACGCTTCCGAATATCCCTCGCTTGCCGAACAGCTCGGGCGGTATATGATGGAGATAAACACATTTAAGGAAGCCGACCTATGCAACAGTGCAAGTCTGAAGGAACGCATCTTCGTGACTACCATACACAAGGCGAAGGGACTGGAGTTTGACAACGTGATTGTGTTCGACGCGATAGAAGGAAGAATCCCAAATTTCTTCAGTCAGAACGATAGCGCGATGCTGGCGGAGGACGCGAGGAAATTCTATGTCGCGATATCGCGCGCCAAACGCAGG
>ERZ826146.2630-NODE-2630-length-13093-cov-3.731707_pt1 | contig 13093 bp, 10 predicted proteins | sample MGYA00519857_ERZ826146 | MGnify/ENA primary metagenome ERZ826146 (study PRJEB31778, sample SAMEA3449222) | human gut metagenome | biome: human gut; feature: human-associated habitat; material: faeces | place: United Kingdom | collected 2010/2012 ...
AGCCGGAAGCGCCAACTGCTTTTTTCCAGCGGACAGTCAGCTTCCCGGAAGCCTTGCTGGACGGTTTGTACTGCACCGGAGCTGTCAGACGGACGATCCGGCTGCCGTTTTTGTTATAAGCACTTAAAGCAGAGCCCTTGTATGCGCGGACTGTATAGGTATACATGGTTCCTGATTTTACTGATCCGTCTGTATAGACCAGCGTATTGCTTCCGCTTACGGTAGCGATATTGACCCACTTGCTGCTGTTTCCGGTCCTTCGATAGATCTTGTAGCCGGAAGCATTTGCAGCTCTTTTCCATTTGAAGACGATGCCGGCAGGACTGTTGGAAGTGCCGGATAACCCGGGCGTGGTAAGCTTTACCGTTGTAAGGGCCGCGGAACGGAACTGGTATACGGCTGACTGTACTTCATCAGTCTTTTTCCATGCAGATTTCTGATAAACATACTTCTGGAAAAAGATATACATGTTATAAGTTGCGGCTTTGTTTATTCCTTTGGCAGATCCGATCCGCCAAGTAGTATTCTTCCTGTTATCGGTTGGATTTGGTGAAGTACTCCAGTAAACCGGCACCCACTTCACATCTCCGGGCCCGGGATTTGTATTCGTAGTTCCCGCACCGGTCACGGTAAAATTATAATATTTATTCGGAGTAAATTTCAACGGAGAATCCAGCCCTCTGACGACACTTTCTCTGACATCCGGTATAGAAGGTGTATAGGTCGGTGTCGGCGTTACACCGTAATCCGGAGGTGCAGATGTAAGTGTAGGTTCAGGTGTCGATGTCACATTGTAAGCTGGACGAATCCCTCTGGAATTCAGTCTTAACTTTTTCAGTCCGCTAGTTCTGCCATCCGTGCCCAGTACCTTAAGATACAGATCAAATTCTTTCTCTATATCCAGATTCTTAAGATATATCACAAAGCTTCTGTTTGCGGTAACCACCACACGAGAGCTACCCATATCAAGCTTCGGAACAACAGATGTTCCGTCCTTTTTTCTCGCTACAGCTTTGTAGTAGCAGGCTCCGTTTGCATCAACTTTAAGTGTCACATTTACAGAACTGCGGCTTACCCATTTTTCTCCGGTCCATTTTACGTTTATTTTTGGCACCGGTGTTGGTGTCACTGTCAGTTCAGGATCCGCTGTCGGTGTCACTGTCAGCTCCGGACCCGCTGTCGGTGGCACTGTCGGTTCCGGACCCGCTGTCGGTGGCACTGTCAGCTCCGGAGCTGACGCTGACATAGCTTCTGCGTTTTCTTCTTCCATACTGTCTCCTGCTTCTTCAGGTATCAGTTCTGTCAATAATACTTCCGGATCATCCTCACTGGAGATTTCTTCTGAAACTCCTTCCTCAGCTCCGCCGAAAGCATCCTCGCTGTTCTCCGCGTTTTCCACATCTTCCATGGTTGCATCGGAAGAGTTATCCACCATTTCCTCAGAAATATCCTCACTGTCTTCTGTAGGCTGCTCAGTCTCTCCCATAGACTCTGTAGTTTCCTCTGCGGAAAACAGCTCCTGGCTGTCCGCAGTATTTTCTGTGATTTCTGCATCACCGCTGCCAAACTCTGCAGCCATACCGGTTGCCGGAAGCACCGTCACACAAAGCGCGGCACTTAAAAAAAGTGCCAGAACTTTTTTCTTCATTTACCTTCCTCCTTTTCTCCGTGAGTTACATATTTGTTATGTCAAGGAGATATTCGCACTCCACACAGTATTATTTTTCAGAAAGTGGGGCTGACTGAAACTTGTACTGTACAGACTGTATCTTATCCGTAGACTGCCATTTGGAATCCTTGCAGGTATATTTGCGGAAGAAAACATACAGATTAAAAGTTCCCTCCTGGTCGATTCCTTCCTTGGAACCGATCTTCCAGGTGCTTCGGATCCGGTTGGAATTCGGATTCGCAGATGTGCTCCAGTAAACAGGCACCCACTTAATGTCTCCGTTTTCCGGATCCTCATTATCGGTACCGGCACCGATAACCTTAAAATCATAAAATGTATCCGGGTAGAATTCCAGAGGAGAATCCAGCCCCTCTACCGTACTGTCCTCTGCCTTTGGTTTGGATGCTTTATGTTTTTTCTCAGAATCTGTTTTTTTCGCCGGGCGGCTGTCCTGATCCAGCTCCATCCGCTTCAGATCACTTAATTTCCCATTCTCATCCTCAATCTGGATATACAGATCAACTGCCTGGTCTGTATCCAGGTCTGCAAGTGTGATCCCGAACTCTTCATCCTCACTGATCAAAACCTCATCATTCACGGTATTTCCGGTCTCGATCTGAGGCACCTGGGGATTTCCGTCTTCCCCCCGCTCTGCCCATTTATAATAGCAGACGCCGTTAACGGCTGACGTAAGCGTTATCTCTGCCTGGGAATAGCTGTCCCATTTAAATCCTGTCCATTGTATTTCTGACTTTTGGGAATCCTTTGTATTGTTTTCTCCGGAACTCAGTTCCAGGTCCTCCACAGTCTGTTCTTTTATGGTATCACCACTGTTAAATTCCGCTGCCATACAGGTAGCCGGTATCATGGTCATACCAAGAGCTACACTTAAGATCACCACAGGAAGCTTCTTTTTCCATTCTCCTTTCGCATATGTCTTCATTATATAATTCTCCCCTATTGCTTGCAACAGAAAAGAAGCCTGATTTTGCTGTGACATAAAAGGCTCCGGAAACCTGCCGATTTCTCACACAGATTCCCGGAGCCTTCCATTCAATATTCAGTTGTGATAATAAAATCCCCTATCAGAACTCTGGTTCGATCAGTCCGTAAGTATTTCCTTTACGTTTATAAACTACGTTAACCTGCTCTGTCTCAGCATTAAAGAATACAAAGAAATTATGTCCGAGAAGCTCCATCTGTACGCATGCATCTTCCGGATACATTGGTTTGATTCCGAATTTCTTGGTACGGATGATCTTAACTTCCTCATCCTCTTCATAATCCTTATCAAGGTATGCCTTCTGGAAGTTTGTGGATTCCTGCTGCTTGTCAACGATCTTGTTCTTGTATTTACGAAGCTGACGCTCAATTACCTCTTCAACCAGATCGATGGATACATACATATCATTGCTTACCTGCTCGGAACGGATAATGTTACCTTTCACAGGGATCGTTACCTCGATCTTCTGGCGATCCTTCTCAACGCTTAAGGTTACTGAAATCTCAGTTTCAGGAGTGAAATACCTTTCAAGTTTACCAAGCTTGTCCTCAACAGCTGTTTTAAGTCCTTCGGTTACTGCTATATTCTTTCCACTAATAATAAATTTCATGACTTCCATCCCCTTTGCTGTTTTATGTTGCTATTATAACATATTAAATTGAATTTTAACATCACTTTTCAAAAATTTCATAAATTTTTTCCAAATTTATTCGATATATTCCTTCAAAATGTTTTTTTTGTCGTGAATGCGCAACTATTAGAGTATTTCATCTAATTAATTCATTACAAATGTATATCTGCACACCAGTGCCAGAAGATTGATGGGACAAAAGCATCTGCTTCACTATTTGTATATACTATTTCATTTTAGCCAGAGCTTCAAAGGGTATACTTCCGCCAAAAATATCCAAAGCACTGCCAACAGTCACATCCAGTCTGCCCTGACCTGCTTTTCGAAGCTCTTCAATATCTGCCATAGAACCCACACCGCCTGCATAGGTCACCGGATGGGCTGTATACTGTCCCAGAAGCTTTGCAAGCTCTGTTTCCACACCTCGGGCCTTTCCTTCCACATCCACTGCATGGACCAGAAATTCGTCGCAGAAGCTTCCAAGCCTTTCCATCAGCTCCGGTGTCACGATCTCTTCTGTAAATTTCTGCCATCGGTCTGTGACAATATAATATTTGCCATCTTTTTTGCGGCAGCTCAGGTCAAGTACAAGATGTCCTTTCCCTGCAGCATCACGGATCTTCTCCAGATTTTCCCAGGAGATCACTCCGTTTTTAAACACATAGGAGGTTACGATCACGTGGCTGGCGCCAGCCTCCAGATATTCTGCCGCATTCTCCGGGCAGATGCCGCCTCCGATCTGAAGCCCTCCGGGATATTTTCCCAGAGCCTGAAGTGCCTGGGCTTTCGTCGCTTCATAGTTCGGGGAATCCTTTCCGTTCAGAAGGATCACATGACCGCCCTTTAATCCTGCCTTCTTATAAAGCTCTGCATAGAATGCCGCATCCTGCTCTGACACAAAATTTTCTGCCGCCTGATCCCCCTGATCCTTCAGGCTTCCTCCTACGATCTGTTTTACTTTTCCGTTATGTATATCAATGCATGGTCTGAATTTCATAATCCTGTCCTCCATTTTCTTTCCATGCACTGATAATAGCATCTGAAACAGTTTTATGCAATGCTGTGGTAAAATATCTGTTATCTTCCTTCTACCGCATTTCCCACTGCATTTCCGATATCATCCACTGCATTACCTACGCCGTCGCCAAGGTCCTTTACACTGTCACCCAGCTCACCGGATACAGTTCCGTCATTTTCGTTTCTGTCAGCATCCGCAGCTCCGGGTGCTGCTGTCCCGTTATTTCCATTTCCTGCAGGCGTCACGGTAATATTTCCATCGGATATCTCATTGTTATCCGTGCCGGAATCCTTAATGCTCTCTCCATTGTCCTTCACACCGTCATTGTCTGCTTTTTCTTCCATAGTTTCATCTTCTGCGGCAGTATTTTCGTTTGTATCTTTTTCCTTATCCTTCGTGTTTTTATCTTTTTCATCCACTGTTTCATCCGCATTGTTTACCTCTGTGCCGCAGGCTGTAAATGTACACAGAGACAGGGTAAGCAAAGTACCAAAAAGAATCGCCTTCCATTTTTTCATATGATCTTCTCCTTTTTCTAAAAAATTCTGTATTCCTAATATGGCACTTTTTCCGCTATCCTATTCTGGGAAAAATTTCAAAAACCGCAATTTCATCAAAAAAAGACGGGGTCCGATCTTACACGAACCCCGTCTGTATTACCTGTAATTTTATTCTGTTGCGGCTCAATCTGTCAGGATCAGCCGATCACGTCACTCATATCATAACGTCCTGCCGGTTTGCCTGCAAGGAATTTGGCTGCTTCTACAGCACCTTTTCCAAAAATAGCCTTGGAATATGCAGTATGCTTGAACTCGATCACTTCGTCCTGACCTGCAAAAATTATCTCATGCTCACCTACGATAGTTCCGCCGCGAACTGCGGAGATACCGATCTCCTTATCATCGCGTTTTTCACGTTTCTGGCTGCGGTCATATACATAATGATACTGATTATCCATAGCTTCATTAATGCTGTCTGCCAGCGCAAGTGCAGTACCACTTGGTGCGTCTAATTTCAGGCGGTGATGCTTCTCTACGATCTCCATATCAAAGCCTGCAGCTGCAAGAACCTTAGCTGCGTCCTGAACCAGCTTCAGAAGTGTGTTGATGCCAAGAGACATGTTTGCGGATTTCAGCACTGCTACCTTTCGGGATGTTTCTTCCACTTTTGCAAGCTGCTCCTGGCTTAAGCCGGTACTGCACAGAACAACCGGGATCTGGCGTGCCGCGCTGTACTCAAGAAGCTTGTCTGTTGCCTTTGCGGAAGAAAAATCAATGATTGCATCTGCCTCTACCTGACATGCGTCAATATCGGTAAATACCGGATAGCTGTTTTTTCCCTGATCTGCAATATCAATACCTGCTACGATCTCAGCATCCGGATCTTTCTCCACAATGCCGCTGATGACCTGGCCCATATGTCCGTTGCAGCCGTGCATGATGATTTTTACCATAGTATATTCTCCTTTACCTTTCGCTTACAGTCAGATCATTTAGCAAGCTTAAGGCCGAATTTCTCGATCTCTTTTGCAAGAGCTGCCTTTGTGTCCTCTTCCATCTCGCAGAGCGGCATACGAAGCGGTCCTACGTTCATTCCCATAAGGTTCATAGCTGTCTTAACAGGAATCGGGTTTACTTCGCTGAACAGCGCATTGATCAGCGGAAGAGCTTTCAGCTGATCCTCTGTTGCTCCCTTAGTGTCGCCGTCGAAATATTTCATGACCATGTCATGTGTAAACTTCGGTGCAACGTTGGAAAGTACGGAAATAACTCCAAGTCCGCCAAGAGAAAGAATCGGAAGTACCTGATCATCATTTCCGGAGTAAAGCTCAAGCTGTCCGTCTGCCAGAGACATCATCTTGGCGATCTGGGAAAGATCTCCTGTTGCTTCCTTGATTCCGACAATGTTCTTTACATTCTTTGCAAGGTAAGCTGCTGTAGCCGGCTGGATGTTGCAGCCTGTACGGCTCGGTACGTTGTACATGATGAGCGGAGTTTCCGGAACTGCATTGGCAATTGCTGTGTAATGAGCGATAAGACCCTTCTGTGTAGCCTTGTTATAGTAAGGTGTTACAATAAGAAGAGCGTCTGCGCCATAGGAAGCTGCTTCCTTGGACATCATGATCGCTGTCTCTGTACAATTGGAACCTGTTCCTGCGATAACAGGCACACGTTTGTTAACTTTATCAATTGTGAACTTAATTGTCTGAAGATGCTCTCCGTGTGTCAGAGTAGAAGATTCTCCTGTTGTTCCACAGATAACGATGGCGTCTGTGCTGTTCGCGATCTGATCCTCAAGGATCTCCTCAAGTTTCTCAAAATTCACCTTACCGTCTTCATGCATAGGTGTTACGATTGCAACGCCTGTTCCTTTAAAAATTGCCATTTGTCTTCCTCCTTCTTTCTTCTGTGAAATATTGCTTATTCCCGTTCCTGGTCAGTCAGCTCTGTTGTTATCGTGGTAATACTATCCACATAGGGCTTCAAAGCATCCGGAAGCCAGCGTCCGGTCATAATTATATGCATACTTTCATCCTTCTGCTTAAGCATATCGATGATCGTCTCAACTGGAGCGATTCCTTTATCCATAAGCCCGAGGATCTCATCCAGCAGCAGAAAATCACACTCTCTGGTAGCAATTACCTTCCGTGCGAAATTAAGGCCATTGAGAATATTCGTTCTCTCTTCTGCCTTTTCCTGCTCACTCAGGTCATTATAGCAGGTGTCCATTTTTTCGAAACGGAAAATCTTGAAATCAAAATTATCCAGTTCCTCAAGGAAATCCAGTTCTCTGCGTTCCCTGCCCTTGAGGAACTGTATGATGATCACACTTTTTCCCTGTGTAGCAAAGCGCAGCCCCCGGCCTACAGCCAGAGTTGTCTTTCCTTTCCCGTTCCCGCAATAAACCTCTGTTATTTCTCTTTCCATGATTTTTCCTCTTACTGTTAGTGAAACCGGTAATTCCCCATTTTTCTAATTTTTTTAATATTACCGCAGATTGGCTGGAAATGCAAGTGTTACCTTAATGTTCTCACCACTATTCCAAAATATATCCAATGTTACTCAACATATTCCAATTTACTCACCGAAACTTCATAGGCAATCCTTTTTTCTGTTTCGTTTTCACTAATCCGTTTCATGTACTCCCTGCTCTGGATCCTGCCCCAGATCAGTACATGCCCGCCTACTTCAAAAGCAGAAGCATATCTGGCATTTCTTCCCCAGCATATACATGGTATGTAATCGGATTTTCCGTAAGGTCGATTGACTGCCATCAGAAGATCTGCGATCTCTCTTCCCAACGGTGTTTTTCTGTATACAGGCGGTTTACAGATATATCCGTCCAGAAAGATCTGATTGACCGGCACAGTTTCTTCTTCCTCCCCCACAAACTTCACTTCCCGGGCAAAGACTGAAAGCACAAGCCGGTTTCTCTTTTCTTCATGACGGTTATAGGATCGGAACTGTCCGTGGATCTCGATATATTCTCCCACATAATCCTGTGTGATATCGATCAGCCGCTCAGACACCATCACCGGGATCCTGTCCTCCGAATCGCTGAGACGTTTTACCAGGATATCCATCATGTAAAATCCTTCTCCAAAGACCTGATGGCTGAAAGTAAACCCCGTAGCGATCCGTCCCATAACGGATACCTGATTGTTTTCAATAATTTTATCTGCCATAATAAGTAGCTCTCCTTCCTCTTCGTGTATTTCGTCTATATCAATCTATGTGTATTTGCGGTATAATATGCCTGAAAAATGAAAAACCAAAAATATTTTTTTATGTCTTGTAATCTCACAAAAATGTGATAGACTATAAATTTGGACATCATTTTTAACAAAAAAGATTACTTATATATGGAAAGAAAGGATTTGGATTATATGAAGACCAAGCGTGAAGATGTTCGTAACGTGGCCATTATCGCCCATGTCGATCACGGTAAAACAACACTTGTTGACGAGCTTTTGAAACAGAGCGGTGTTTTCCGTGAGAACCAGGAAGTCCAGGAACGTGTCATGGACTCCAACGATATTGAGCGTGAGCGCGGCATTACGATCTTCTCGTCGCAGGCTGTGCTCGACCATGGTGGCACCCACGTTATGCTCGTGGACGCTCCCGGCCATGTCGATTTTTCTGCCGAGGCGGAGCGCACGCTGCGTGCCCTGGACTACGCGATTCTGGTGGTAGGCGCCAACGATGGCGTACAGGGGCACACCGAAACCCTGTGGCGCCTGCTTGCGCGCTATGACATCCCGACGTTCATCTTTATCAACAAGATCGATTTGGAGAATCCCGGCCGCGATGTTTTGCTGGCACAGCTTGGGCAGCGTCTTTCCGAGGGCTGCCTGGATGCCAACGAACTGCTGGCGGGCGGCACCGTTCAGGAGGATGCTGCTGCGTTAGACGAGGCGGCGCTCGAGGAGTTTCTTGAGGCGGGTGAGCTTTCCTCCGCGACGCTGTCGCGCATGGTTGCTGAGCGCAAGCTCTTTCCCTGCTTTGCCGGCTCGGCGCTCAAGGACCAAGGCGTGGACGAGCTGCTGGATGGCATATGCGCGCTGATGCGTGAACAGGCGTGGCTCCCGGAGTTTGCCGCGCGCGTCTATCGTGTCAGCCGCGGGGATCGCGGCGAGCGCTTGGCTTGGGTCAAGGTGACGGGCGGCACACTGCATGCCAAGCAGATGATTGGAGGACGTTCCGGTGCCGAGGCATGGGAGCAGAAGGTCGATCAGGTACGCATCTATAACGGCGAGAAGTATGAACTTGCCCAAGAAGTTGCTGCTGGCGGTATTTGTGCCGTGACGGGTCTTGCGCACGTTCGCCCGGGGGACGCCTTGGGCGCGGAGCCCGCGGGCGATGCGCCTGTCATCGCGCCAGTCCTCACCTATACGGTGCTTCCAGGCGAACACGATGTCCATGCGGTGTTCAAAGCACTGACTGAGCTGGCGGACGAAGATCCCATGCTCGGCGTAAGCTGGAATACTCATCTGGAGCAGATTCACCTGCAGCTGATGGGCGCCGTGCAACTCGAGGTCGTGCAGCGGGTGTTGGCCGATCGCTTTGGCCTTTCGGTTGGGTTTGTGTCTGGCGGCATTCTCTATAAGGAGACTATTTCGCAGCCGGTCGAGGGCGTGGGCCACTTTGAGCCACTGCGCCACTATGCCGAGGTGCATCTGCGCCTGGAGCCGTTGCCAGCGGGTTCGGGCGTGCAGTTTGGGACCGTGACCTCGACCGACGAGCTCGATCTTAACTGGCAGCGTTTGGCACTCACCAACGCCATGGAGCGCGATCACCTGGGCGTGCTGACCGGCTCGCCCATCACCGATGTGCGCATTACGTTCACGGGCGGCCGTGCGCATGCCAAACATACCGAGGGCGGCGATTTTCGCCAGGCCACGTATCGCGCGATTCGACAGGGACTCATGCAGGCGCGTGAGGCCGGCGCGGCGGTGCTGTTGGAGCCGTGGTACCACTTTGAGCTCGAGGTGCCGGGGGAGTGCGTGGGCAGGGCGCTCTCGGATGCCACGCGCATGGGTGCCGAGTACGAGCCGCCGACGATGGCGGGCGACCGGGCGAAGCTTGTGGGTTGCGTACCGGCATCCGAGGTGCAGGATTACGCGCTGGAGGTGGCTGCCTACACGAGTGGTCGTGGGCATATGTACCTAGAGTTCGCCGGTTATGCGGCTTGCCATGATGCCGAGCACGTAATCGAGACGGTCGCCTATGAGCCCGAGGCCGATCTGCCCAACACGCCCGATTCGGTCTTTTGCTCTCACGGCGCCGGTTACACGGTCAAATGGTACGACGTACCCGCCGCGGCGCACGTAAAGATCGATCCCGCCACCTTCCGCCCCTGGCGAGCAGCAGACGACGAGTTTTTCGGCCACATGTGACAAAGGGACAGTTCCTTTATCACATGCTATTGGTATAACTTGGTATAAGTTGGTATAACTATTGCCAGGGTTTGCCAATCCGAGGAGGCCGACATGAATCCAAATCCCTTTAAGCCAACGGCAGGCAAGCGGCCTCCGATGCTCATTGGTCGCGAGTCGGTCATCGAAGATTTCGAGGAAGGGCTCGATAACGGCGCCGGAGCGCCGGGTAGGCTCATGCTCATTACGGGAAACCGCGGCTGCGACAAGACGGTTCTCCTACGGGAGCTGCAACGTCTAGCCAATGAGCGCGGATGGGCGGTTGTCTCCGATTCCGCTTCGCTTGGCTTATGCGACCGCTTGGCCGACGCGCTTCGCTCGAATAAACCCGTTGTGACGTCAATGGAGTTCGGTCCGTCGTTTGGCCGGATGTCGGTCGAGGCGGCGCGGGCAAAGGGCGAGACGTTGCGAGGGCTGGTCAACGAGCGCCTCAAGAGGCTCGGTCCAGGCAAGGGCATACTGTTTGCGATTGATGAGGCGCAGTCTGCGTCTATCGAGGAGCTGGCGGCCCTTGCCGTTCTCTATCAGCAGGTGCTCGGAGACCAGGATGCCACGGGCTTGCCCGATAGCGAGCAGCGCGGTCTTGCGCTGGTGTTCGCCGGCTTACCCAGTATGGTTGACGACCTGCTCGAAGAGCCGAGCGTGACGTTTTTGCGGCGTGCCCAGCAGCGTACGCTGGGGGCGATATCCTTGCCCAAGGTGCGTGATTCATATATCCAGACGGTCAAAGATGCTGGTCTTTACGTTGACGCGGAGACGGCGGACCTTGCGGCGCGCAAGAGCATGGGGCATCCCTATATGGTTCAGCTGGTGGGATATTACATGTGGCGGTCTGCTGTCCGGCGTAGCTCGCAGGTCATCGAAAGGCGCGATGTCGAGGATGGCCATGCGGATGCCGTCTCCGAGTTCTACGAAGCGGTTGACGCGCCTCTGTATTACGGGCTGCGCAGTCCACAGCGCCTCTTTATCGAGGCCATGGCGGTTGACGAGGGCAAACCGACGCGCATGGCGGATATCATTGAGCGCTGCGAGCGTACCCAGAGCTGGGCGAGTAAATATCGCGCAAGCCTGATTCGCGAGCGCGTCATCGAAGCTGCCGGATACGGCCTCGTCCGGTTTACCGTGCCCATGCTGGGCGCGTACATTCGCGATCGAGTTTTATGGCATGAGTAGGGTGATAAAGGTGACGGAACAGAAGATGAGCCCGCAGGCTATCGAGGTACGTGGCGCGCGCGTCCATAACCTCAAGGACATCGATATCGACATTCCGCTGGGAAAGCTCGTGGGTATTGCCGGCGTATCGGGTTCGGGCAAGAGTTCGCTGGCGCTGGGGGTTCTTTATGCCGAGGGCTCGCGTCGCTATCTGGAGGCGCTCAGCACCTATACCCGCCGTCGTCTGACGCAGGCCGAGCACGCCCAGGTGGACGAGGTGCTGCACGTGCCGGCGGCGCTCGCATTGCATCAGCGCCCCAGCGTGCCGGGCGTGCGTTCCACCTTTGGCACCATGACCGAGCTCAACAATAGCCTGCGTCTACTCTTTAGCCGCTGCGCCCATCACGTGTGCCCGCATTGCGGGGCGCGTGTGGAGCCGAGTCTTAACGTGGCTGCGGGCCTGTCGCTCACGTGCCCCGCATGCGGCCGCGAGTTCTACGCGCCGGGTGCCGAGGACCTTGCCTTTAACAGCGGCGGCGCGTGCTCTACCTGCGGCGGCACTGGTGTCATGCGCGAGGTGGACGAGGCGAGCCTGGTGCCCGACGAGTCAAAGACCATCAACGAAGGCGCGGTGCTTCCCTGGGGTACGCTCATGTGGGATCTGATGAAGCAGGTAGCCGGCGAGATGGGTGTGCGCACCGACGTGCCGTTTAACCAGCTCACGCCTCAAGAGCGCGACATCGTGTTTCACGGCCCCGCGGTTAAGAAGCACATTCTTTACGTTCCCAAAAACGGCGAGGGCGCCACGCCGCTCGACTTTACCTATTACAACGCCGTCTATACCGTCGAGAATGCGCTCGCCAAGGTTAAGGACGATAAGGGTTTAAAACGCGTTGCGCGCTTTTTGCGCGAGGGGCCATGCCGCGATTGCGGCGGCACGCGTCTCTCCGAGGCTGCGCGCCTGCCTCAGGTGCGCGGTATCAATTTGGCGCAGGCTGCGGCCATGACGCTAGGCGAGGCGATTGAGTGGGTGCGCGGGGTGCCTGCATCCTTGCCGACTGAGATGCAGCCCATGGCAGCGGATATCTGCGATTCGTTTTTGAGCGCGGCCCGTCGTCTGGTCGACCTGGGTCTCGATTACCTTTCACTCGATCGCGCCGGTGCCACGCTCTCCACGGGTGAGCGCCAGCGTGTGCAGCTCGCCCGCGTGGTGCGCAACCGATCGACAGGCGTGCTTTATGTGCTGGACGAGCCCTCGATCGGCTTGCATCCTGCCAATGTCGACGGCCTGGTGGGTGTGATGCGCGACCTGGTGGATGACGGCAACACCGTGGTTGTTGTCGACCACGATACACGTGTGCTGGCGGAAGCCGACTATCTGGTCGAGATGGGCCCCGTTGCCGGAGCAGGCGGCGGCAATGTGATCGCCGCTGGCACGGTAGACGAGGTCGAGCAATCGCAGGGCAGCCGCATCGCCCCGTTTTTGCGCGCCGAGCCCAAGCGCTTGCGTCCGCAGGTGACTGACGAGGAAATGTTCGACCAGGGCCACATCCGTATGGCAACCGATACCATCCATACCGTCAAACCGCTCAAAGTCGATATCCCACGCGGCCGCTTGGTCGCGGTAACGGGCGTTTCAGGTTCGGGCAAGACGACGCTGGTGCTCGAGACGCTCATTCCGGCAC
>ERZ826146.2644-NODE-2644-length-13007-cov-5.318792_pt1 | contig 13007 bp, 9 predicted proteins | sample MGYA00519857_ERZ826146 | MGnify/ENA primary metagenome ERZ826146 (study PRJEB31778, sample SAMEA3449222) | human gut metagenome | biome: human gut; feature: human-associated habitat; material: faeces | place: United Kingdom | collected 2010/2012 ...
TACGGTTGATGATACGACGGTACAGATCATTCAGGTCAGATGTTGCAAAACGTCCACCATCCAGCTGTACCATAGGACGAAGATCCGGCGGGATAACCGGGATATTTGTCATGATCATCCATTCTGGTTTGTTACCAGACTCACGGAAAGCTTCTACTACTTCCAGACGTTTTACGATTCTTGCACGTTTCTGTCCGGTTGCACCCTTCAGGCCTTCTGTCAGTTCTGTATATTCTTTCTCAAGATCAATGTTCTCAAGAAGCTCTTTGATGGATTCTGCACCCATTCCTACACGGAATGCGCTTCCCCATTTTTCTCTTGCTTCCTGATATTCAGCCTCTGATAATACCTGTTTGTACATCAGGTCTGACTCGCCCTTATCCAGTACAATATAAGAAGCGAAGTACAGTACTTTTTCCAGAGTTCTTGGGGACAGATCCAAGATCAGTCCCATACGGCTTGGAATTCCCTTGAAGTACCAGATGTGTGATACCGGAGCGGCAAGGGCGATATGGCCCATGCGCTCACGACGTACACTTGCTTTTGTTACTTCAACACCACAACGGTCGCAGACCACACCTTTATAGCGGATCTTTTTATACTTTCCACAGTGGCATTCCCAGTCCTTGCTTGGTCCGAAGATCTTTTCGCAGAACAGTCCGTCTTTTTCTGGTTTTAAAGTTCTATAGTTGATGGTCTCTGGTTTGGTAACTTCTCCTTTTGACCATTCCAGAATCTTTTCAGGTGATGCCAAACCGATCTTGATCGCATCAAAAGTCATTGGCTGATAAGTTTGTTCCTTATTATTTTCTGGCATACTTTGGACCCCTTCCTATTCATCGTCAGATGAATCGCCGAAATCATAGTCATCATTTTCTTCAAAGTTCATATCGAAATCATCGTCTGATTCTGGTTCTTCTTCTACATCAACCAGTTCTTCACCCTGGAATTCCTGTTTGCTGTATCCGTGTTTACCAAAGTCTTCGTCATCATCATTACGATATCTTCTGTCTCCCTCGATCAGAGAACGGAAATCTGTCTCTCCCATATCGGAAGTTTCCATGATCTCCACTTCTGTATTGTCATCACGTAAGACACGTACGTCCAGTCCGAGTGACTGTAACTCTTTGAGCAATACCTTGAAGGATTCCGGAATTCCCGGTTCAGGAATATTTTCACCCTTGATGATTGCTTCGTATGTCTTCACACGTCCGATGACATCATCTGACTTCACAGTCAGGATTTCCTGCAGTGTGTATGATGCACCATAAGCTTCCAGTGCCCATACCTCCATCTCTCCGAAACGCTGTCCACCGAACTGAGCTTTACCACCCAGTGGCTGCTGTGTAACGAGTGAGTAAGGACCTGTACTTCTTGCGTGAATCTTCTCGTCAACAAGGTGATGGAGCTTAAGGTAATACATATAACCGACGGTTACAGGGTTGTCAAAACGCTCGCCTGTTCTGCCGTCGATAAGCCATGTCTTACCGTCCTCGCTGTAACCTGCATCTTTAAGTGCCTGGAAAATATCGCCTTCGTGAGCGCCGTCAAATACAGGTGTCATAATCTTCCAGCCAAGTGCCTTAGCCGCATAGCCGAGGTGAACCTCGAGCACCTGACCGATGTTCATACGAGAAGGTACGCCCAACGGGTTAAGTACGATGTCAAGCGGTGTGCCGTCAGGAAGGAATGGCATATCCTCTACAGGAAGAATTCTTGAAACGACACCCTTATTACCGTGACGACCCGCCATCTTGTCGCCAACGCTGATTTTACGCTTTAATGCAAGATAAACTCTGACAACCTTATTTACACCCGGCTGGAGTTCGTTACGGCTGTCGGCTCTTGTAAATACCTTAACATCTACAACTGTACCGCTCTCACCGTGAGGTACTCTGAGTGAAGTATCTCTTACTTCTCTTGCCTTTTCGCCAAAGATAGCTCTCAAAAGTCTTTCTTCGGCAGTAAGCTCGGTTTCACCCTTTGGTGTAACCTTACCTACAAGAATATCGCCTGCGTGAACCTCTGCACCTACCTGAATAATACCGTCTTCATTAAGGTACTTGAGCATATCTTCGCCGACATTAGGAATATCTCTTGTGATTTCTTCGGGGCCAAGCTTTGTATCTCTTGCCTCTGTATCATATTCCTCTATATGGATAGATGTATAAACATCATCTCTAACAATTTTTTCGTTAAGGAGAACCGCATCCTCGTAGTTATAACCTTCCCAGGTCATAAAGCCGATGAGTGCGTTCTTACCGATAGCAACTTCACCGTGGTCTGTAGCAGGACCGTCAGCAAGAACTTCGCCTTTCTTAACTCTCTGTCCTCTTTCAACAATAGGACGCTGGTTGATACATGTACCCTGGTTAGAACGAAGGAACTTGATAACCTCAAAGTCCTGAATTCTGCCCGAATCGTACTGTACACGAATGTTGCGGGCGTCAACGCTTAATACAACGCCGTCCTCTTCCGCAAGAATACATACGCCTGAGTCTGTACCTGCCTTGTACTCCATACCTGTACCTACGATAGGTGCTTCTGTTCTGAGGAGAGGCACTGCCTGACGCTGCATGTTCGCACCCATAAGAGCACGGTTTGCGTCATCGTTTTCGAGGAACGGAATCATAGCTGTAGCAACCGAAAGTACCTGCTTAGGCGATACGTCCATAAAGTCAAACTCGTCTGCAGGAAGATCTACGAATTCATCTCTTCTTCTGCCGACAACTCTGGTATGAACAAATCTGCCGTTCTCGTCAAGCGGCTCATTCGCCTGTGCTACGGTGTAGTTGTCTTCAACATCGGCTGTCATATAAACAACTTCGTTTGTAACAACGCCTGTTTCTTTATTAATCTTACGGTACGGTGATTCGATAAAGCCGTACTTGTTGATTCTTGCAAATGATGTAAGGTATGAAATAAGACCGATGTTAGGTCCTTCAGGAGTTTCGATAGGACACATTCTGCCGTAGTGGGTGTAGTGTACATCTCGAACTTCAAAGCCTGCACGATCTCTTGAAAGACCGCCCGGGCCGAGCGCTGACAAACGACGCTTGTGAGTAAGCTCTGCGAGTGGGTTTGTCTGGTCCATGAACTGTGAAAGCGGAGAAGAACCGAAGAACTCTCTGATTGCGGCAGTTACCGGACGAATATTGATAAGCGAGTTAGGAGAAAGCGAGTCCATATCCTGTGACTGTGTAGCCATTCTTTCTCTTACAACTCTGTCAAGTCTTGAAAAACCGATTCTTACCTGGTTCTGTAAAAGCTCGCCTACGCAACGGATTCTTCTGTTGCCGAGGTGGTCGATATCGTCTGTTCTGCCGACACCGTGAGCCACGCAGTTAAGGTAGTTGATTGTAGCAAAAATATCATCTTTCGTGATATGGTTAGGAGTAAGCTCGTCTGCTCTGTCTGTGAGCATTTCCTTAAGCTCTTCCTCGTTCTGTGCTGCGTCAAGAATTTCGCAAAGAACATCAAAACGAACATTCTCACGGATTCCGCATTCAGCCTCTGCATCAAAGTCAACATAAGCCTTGATGTCAACCATACCGTTAGAAATAACTTTAACGATTTTTTCGTCCTGTGCTTTTACATAAGCAATCTGAACGCCGGCATTTTCGATTTCTAAAGCCTTTTCTTTAGTAATTTTCTCATCTCTGAAAGCCATAACCTCGCCTGTGCGTGGGTTAGAGATAGGCTCTGCAATAACCTGGCCTTCAAGCCTGTCGGCAATGCCGAGTTTTTTGTTATACTTGTATCTGCCTACTCTTGACATATCATATCTGCCGGGGTCAAAGAAAAGATTATTGATATGCTGTTGAGAGCTGTCTACTGTAGGAGGCTCTGACGGACGGAGCTTTCTGTAAACTTCGATAAGACCTTCTTCAACACTGCTTGTCTGGTCTTTTTCAATAGTAGCTCTCATTCTCTCGTCGTCGCCGAAGAAGTCGAGAATTTCAGCGTCTGTGCCAAGACCTAAAGATCTGATGAATGCTGTAACAGGAAGCTTACGGTTTTTATCGATACGAACATAGAAAACATCGTTGATGTCTGTTTCGTACTCAAGCCATGCACCACGGTTAGGAATAACGGTAGCGCTGTAAAGCTCTTTACCTGTTTTATCGTGGTCCATCTTATAATAAACGCCCGGGCTTCTTACAAGCTGAGATACAATAACACGCTCTGCACCGTTGATGATGAATGTGCCGCTCGGTGTCATAAGCGGGAAATCGCCCATAAACACATTGCTCTCTTTAATCTCACCTGTAGCTCTGTTTAAAAGTCTTGCTGTAACACGCAAAGCGGCAGAGAATGTAGCATCTCTTGACTTACATTCTACAATGCTGTAATTTGGGTGATCAACATCAATAGAGTAATCAATAAAATCAAGCACAAGATTATTTTGATAATCGGTAATTCCCGACACATCCTTAAATACTTCTTTAAGACCTTCGTCAAGGAACCACTGATAAGACTGCTTCTGGACATCAATAAGGTTAGGCATATCAATAACTTCATTGATTTTGCCAAAGCTCATTCGTTCACGATTGCCGAGCTTAACGGGTTTGACATTAACCATAGGCGTATCACTCCTTAATAAATTTGAGGGCAATGCCCCTGTCAAAAAAACCTCTTGACACTTTGGAGATTTTGTGATAATATCCCCCTGTAAGATAAATTTTTTTGACGATTTGTCCGACTGTGTCGGTACATAACCCCATTATGGTACATTGTACTATTTTACGCTACCAAAGGGAGGTTGTCAAGGGCTTTTTTCTAAAAAAGCAAAAATTTTTCAGAAATTTTGATTTTTAGGCAAATAAAATTCTCCACAGGAAAATAAATCCTGTGGAGATTATTTTTGCCCTAAAATGCAACACCCGACAGCGTGTATTGTTTTGCTGATGTATATTTTTAGTCAAATTATCATATAAATCGCAAAATCTGAAGTTGGTTTTTCGATAACTAAGTTTTAAAAAACAGGCAACAGCCTTTAGTAAAAGGAAAAAGATTAAAATAATGTACCGTCATAGCAATGCAATGACGGTACAAATTTTAAGAATATCTTTTTTCTTGTTGCTATCGCAACTTAATGGATTTCGCTGTTATGTTTCAGTCGCTAAACGGCAAGCCGTTTAGCTACCGTTAAATTGCGTAAAAGAAAAGTATTTGTGGGCGTTGCCCACACCCACAACCTTTGAAAAGGTTGACCAAACTTTTAACTTCGGGACGGAAAGTTTTACTTTTGTTTAACTTTTTTACCCGACCGAAAGTCCGCTAAATCATAATTTACTAATCTTACCACAACTTTATAATAGACACTTAACTTTATTATCCTTTTAAAATTCTAAAAATTACAACTCAGCAGAACTTGACTCATCTGTGCTCTCTTCATCAAGGATTGACTTATCAAATGTTATACTATACAGCTCAGAGCCGTCAGCATTGAGATAAACTACCTTGATTTTAGGATCTGTTTCATCTACATATGCAACCAAGTCTTTCATAACAGGAACCATTCCAGATTCAAGGGTTTCTGTAATTTTTTTAAAATATTCTACCACCTGATCAATAGAATCGTCCGGCAACTGCTTTGTGTACTTGTATTCATACACAAGCGTATCATCATCGGCATAACATTCAACAGTAAATAAATTAGCAGATTCAGCGCTTTCTTTAGCACTTTCCAAATATTTCTGAGTTGAAGGATACTCAAGGTATTCCTGAATATTGCCGAACATTATGCTTGTGCTTGATTCAGCCTTTGAGCTTTCCTCCTTAGTTGTTTCAGGCGCAGAGGTTTCTTCCTCAGATGCCTGCGAAACAGCACTCTCAGCCTTTGAACTCTCGCTATTGCCTGCACTTGAATTTGCACAAGCTGTTGCAGATGCCGCCATTACAGCGCAAAGTAATACCGCAAAAAATTTTTTCATAATTATTTCTCTCCTCAACTGTTGTCATATAACAACATATTTTTCACATCATAACATTTATCGCAAACAATATCAATAAATATTACAATTTTGTATGCAATATTTTATAATTGTCAAACAATTTTAATATCATATGAAATCTGCAATGAAAGAGAAAATTAAAATATTTGGTTATTTAATACGCAAATTAGAATTACGGATAAAAAAGCAAAAGCCCGACCGAAGTCGAGCATAGTGCTTAATAAAAAAGAGAGAGGAAAATATCTATGAAAATGAGTTATTAGCTGTTTAATGTAAGTTTTGTTTTTCTTTATCTTACACACATATAATAACATACCGACAGTGACAAAATCAGGACAAATATTAGCTTTTTTATAATTTTTATTAAATTTATTTAAGTATGCATAATAAAATTTTTAAAAGCAACGAATATAATTAAAAATTCAGGTCAAGCCTTAAAGGTTGACCAAACTTTTATAATTGTTTAGCAACCGTTAAAAATCGCACAAAAAACAGTCTGACAAACGCACTGTTTATCAGACTGTCATATTGTTTATTTAATCAAAAAACCTTTGACAAAAATTCCTTTAATCTGTCATTCTTAGGGTTTGTAAAGAATTCCTGCGGCGGTGCTTGCTCTACAATTACGCCCTTATCAACGAATACAACATTTGTACCTACTTCACGGGCAAAACCCATTTCGTGAGTTACAACCACCATTGTCATTCCGTCTTTTGCAAGCCTTTTCATTACTTCAAGAACTTCGCCTACCATTTCGGGGTCAAGTGCGGAAGTAGGCTCGTCAAAAAGCATTACCTCCGGATTCATACAAAGCGCACGGACAATTGCCACACGCTGTTTTTGACCGCCCGAAAGCTGTGACGGATAGTCATTTGCTCTGTCTGCAAGCCCTACTCTTTCAAGCAGCTCCATTGCCTCTTTGGTAGCCTCTTCCTTACTCTTTTTAAGAAGTTTTACAGGGCCGAGAATCATATTCTTAAGCACTGTCATATGAGGGAAAAGGTTAAACTGCTGAAACACCATACCCATTTTTCTGCGGTGGAGGTTTATATCTACATTTCTGTCGTTAATATCAATGCCGTCAAAAATGATTTTTCCGTCTGTCGGCTCTTCAAGCAGGTTAAGGCAACGCAAAAAAGTTGATTTACCCGAACCCGACGCACCGATAACCACCATTACATCGCCCTTGTGAATTTCGGCATTAATGCCCTTGAGCACTTCGTTATTGCCAAAATACTTTTTCAGTCCCTCGACCTTAATTAAAATATCATTGTTAGTGGTCACTGCTGCGCAACCTCCTTTCAAGTTTTTTGAGGAAGTATGTCAGAATCAATACTATAACAAGGTAAATTGCCGCTACCGAGATGAGTGGGAAAAATGCCTCGTATGTTCTTGAGCGGATAAGGTTGCCCACATAAGTAAGATCCTGGAGTGCAACATAACCTGCAACAGAGGTTTCCTTTACAAGTACAATAAACTCGTTGCCGAGTGCCGGCAATACATTTTTGAAAGCCTGCGGAAGTATTACATGGAACATTGTGCTGCTGTAATTAAATCCGAGCGAACGGCTTGCCTCAAACTGACCTTTGTCGATTGACATAATACCCGAACGCACAATTTCGGCTACATATGCGCCTGAATTGATACCGAATGCGAGTACCGCTGCGATAATTCCGTTTCTTGACGATGAAAATATGATGTAATACATAATCATAAGCTGAATTACAACAGGAGTACCTCTGATTACCGTAATATAGATATTGCAGAGAACATTTAAAAACTTGAGTAAATAATCACTCGGCTTTCTGCATTTTTTACCGGTAAGGTTCTTGTCGTAAGTCGAACGAACCATAGCAATTAAAAAACCGAGGATAATACCTATAACGGCAGCAACGACTGTGATTTCAATCGTTACTCCAAGACCTCTTAAAAACTGCATCCAACGGTCGTCATTAATAAAAGTTCTCTGAAAGCTCGCAGCTATTTCTTGAAAAAACTTATCCATATGTTAAATTCCTTTATATATCAGAAAAGCAGCTTTTATGCTGCCTTTCCGGAAAAATCTTTAATTATTCTTTAACTATAATTACCTGAGTAGCTGTTGTATAGCTGTCAGAGAAGTTGATTGACTGTAATCTTTCATCTGTTACTGTCATACCTGCCATACCAAAATCAGCCTTGCCTGTCTGAACAGATGTTATGATAGAATCAAAGTCCATATCGTCAATAACAAGCTTGTATCCGAGTTTGTCGCAGATAGCCTGTGCCATAGATGCGTCAATACCTACTACTGTGTCGCCGTCATAATACTCGTAAGGCTCAAAGAAAGCGTTTGTTGCCATATGAAGTTCACCGTTCGGATAATCTGTTCCTGCAGGAGTTACATAAGGTGTTTTTCCCTTTGTATCGTCGCCGATGAAGTTCTTTTCGATTGACTCTGTTGTACCGTCAGCTTTGAGCTCTGCAAGAGCTGTGTTGATTTTGCCGAGGAGGTCTGTATTGTCCTTAGCTACGCAGATTGCATATTCTTCTTCCGCAAACGGTTCGTCAAGAATCTTAAGACCGTCATTAGCGGCAACAAAAGCCTTAGCAGGCTCGCTGTCAATGATAACGCAGTCAATCTTGCCCTGTGTAAGAGCGAGAACAGCGTCTGCACCCTTGTTAAAGCGTTCTACCGTTGAACCCTTTTCCTCGTAATCACTTGCATAAATGTCGCCTGTTGTACCGAGCTGAACGCCGATTTTTGCGCCCTCAAGGTCATCAACAGTTGCAATGCTCCTTGCCGCTTGTGCTGCCACCACAAGCGGCAAGGAGCATTGAAGCCGAACAAATTACGGCCGCAAGCGCCAATGAAATAACTTTTTTCATAGAGATCCCCTTTTCTTTTTAAAAAAATCATACATCTATTATAGTAATACAAAAACCAAAATAAATCAAGTAAAAAAGGTAAGATAAATTTGCTAATTCCTACAAAATATCCGTAAAAATTCTGTAATTTTTACATTACGGGAAAAGATATTAAAATTTAGGTTTTTAATGCACTGTTTAAGACAAATTTTTACAATAAAAGAAGACAGCCTTGTCACCCAATTGTTACTTTGCCAAATCATTCACCCGTCACTTAAAAAAGCAAAAACAAAAGCAGGGCGATATTTACACCGATACCGCTCTGCAAAACCGTAAATTATAATTTAACCTTAAGGTTATTGTCTTTTAAATGGTCCTCGCTGACTTTTTGATAAAGTCTGTTTCCGCTCCAACGGCTGTTGTCGGGAGTGAGGGCGCAAATCAGAGGCATTTTATTTATGCCGTGGCTTTCAAGTTTTTTAAGCATAACATTAAATGTAAGGTGCGGAAAATCCTTGATAACCATAAGCTCATCGTCAAAGTTCGGAGAATCGTCGGGCAACGGTTCAATATCCTTTAATCCGAACAATGTTCCTATAGGCTTTGAAAAGTCCTTTTTCGCCGCTGTTTTTACAGGTATTTTCATAGACAAAAGCGTATTTCTTACGGCTTTCAGTCTGTCGCCTTTATAATTATAAAGAAGTACAGCCTCGTTCACGGCAAAACACCTCTGTTTTATTAATTGTATTTCTCAAGAGAAACTTCAATGATTTTTTCGCAAAGTGACGGATAGTCAATACCCTCTGCCGCTGCCTCCTGTGGGAGCAAGCTTGTCGGAGTCATACCGGGAAGTGAGTTTGCCTCAAGACAATAAGCCTCGCCCGATACTTTATCAAGAATAAAGTCAATTCTTGCATAGCTCTGCAAGTTGAGAGCCTTAAACGCAGCCTCGGCAGCTTTACGAAGAACATCGTCCTCGCTTGCAGTAATGTCAGCAGGGCAAATTTCGTCTGTTGCGCCTGCCTGATACTTTGCCACATAATCGTAGAAGCCTGTCTTAGGAATAATCTCAATAGGAGGCAATGCTCTGCCGCCGATAACGCCTACGGAGAACTCTCTGCCCTCTATGAACTGCTCAACTACGATTTCTTTTTCATATTTGAAAGCCTCTTTTACAGACTCTAAATACTCCGCTCTGTTTTCTGCCTTTGTAATGCCTACGCTTGAACCGCCCGAACACGGCTTTACAACGCAAGGATAGTAACTCCAATCATCTGCGTCTTGAGCTGACTTGTAAACTCTGCCCGCAGGGGTTGTAACTCTGTTCTGAATAAGTACGCTCTTTGTAAGCGCCTTATTCATAGCAAGCGCAGAGCCGAGATAACCCGAACCCGTGTATTTGATGCCGAAAAGGTCAAGTGTAGCCTGAATCTGACCGTTCTCTCCCTCACCGCCGTGAAGAGCAAGATATGTAATATCTGCCTCGGCGCAGATTTCAATAACATTCATACCGATAAATTTTGATGATTTATCAAGGCGGTTCTCCTTGACTGTCTTAATGTCGGGAATTTCCGTGCCGACACCGAGGCTGTCCGTAAAGCTGTAATTGTGCTTGAAGAGTGCGTCAATGTCGCAGAAATTCTCTTCGTAACCCATAAATACATCAAGCAAAACTACTTCGTTACCTTTTTCACGCAAAGCAGACGCTACCTTAATACCCGAAGATATTGATACATCACGCTCTGTACTTAATCCGCCTGCAAGAACAACAATTCTCATAATAACTCTTTCTCCCGTAAAATATATAGATAATTATTCGGTAAATAACAGTCTGTTTTCAGAACATAAAGCTGTCCATACCCCAATGCTCTACTTCATCGTACTTAACATAGCAACGCTTGCCCGCAATGCCGTTTGTCTGCATAATATTGCAGATATTCTCGGTAACTTTGGCATAGCCGTCTTTTGTACCCTTGCCCAGAAGTTTTACTTCAACTATTGCCGCAGGCTCGTCACTGCTGCCCTGAAAACTCATTTTTAATCCGTCATTAACGGCGCACATAACATACGCCTCGCTCTTGCCGATTGCCTTAAGCGAACCGGAAAGCTCTTTCATAAGTTCGTCTGCTTTCTCCTTTGAGAAAGTCACATTAGTTTTAACATCTATAAAAGGCATAAAATCTGTCCTTTCGTAAATCATAAGCCAAATAACTATCCTATATTATAATACGCATAAGTTTTTAAAGCAAGGATTTTTTGATGTTGTAATAAAGTTTATAAAAAGCGTTTTTTATACATCTTAAAAAGCAAAATATTTTTGTCATTTTGCATATTAAAACATTAAAATACTATTGAAAACAACGAAGTACAATTGCCGAATACACAATAATACTTTATAAACATTTTATATTATTCACAAAATGCCGTCTTATTTACAGGCTCAGAAAATTCGTTATAAAAATTTTAAAAACTGCAAATTATCTGTTGCACTTGAGTGAATTATTTGATATAATAAAATTTAATAATAAACAATTATGAGAAAAGGAAAATGGAGGATAGTTTATGTTGAATACAGATTACAATCAGAAATTCGGCAAAGAAGGTCTTACCTTTGATGATGTTCTTCTCATCCCCGGTGAGTCTGATGTAGAACCTAAGAATGTTGATATTTCATCAAATCTTACAAAAAATATTAAGCTTAACACTCCTGTTGTTACTGCTGCAATGGACACTGTAACCGAAACCGCAATGGCTATTGCTATTGCCAGAGAGGGCGGTATCGGCGCTATTCATAAGAATATGAGCATTGAAAAGCAGGCTGACCAGGTTGACCGTGTTAAGAGAAGTGAAAACGGTGTTATTGTAAATCCGTTCTTCCTTTCTCCTGAAAATACAGTCCGTGACGCTAACGACCTTATGGGCAAATATAAAATTTCCGGTGTTCCGATCTGCCGTGACGGCAAACTTGTCGGTATTATCACAAACCGTGACCTTCGCTTTATGACCGGCGCTGACTTTAATCAGCCTATCGCAAACGTTATGACTTACGAAAGCCTTGTTACCGCTCCTGTAGGCACAACATTAAAGCAGGCACAGGAAATTCTCCGTAAACACAGAATTGAAAAGCTCCCGCTTGTAGGCTCTGACGGCAGCCTTAAGGGACTTATTACAATTAAAGATATTGAAAAGTCGGTTCAGTATCCTAATTCAGCCCGTGATGACAAAGGCAGACTCCTCTGCGGTGCGGCTATCGGCGCTACAGCAGATGTTCTCGACAGAGTTGCCGCTCTTGTTGAGTCACAGGTCGATGTACTCTTCCTCGACTCCGCTCACGGTCACAACTCAAACATTATAAAAACAGTTGCCAAAGTTAAAAAGGCTTATCCTAATGTTCCGCTCGTTGCCGGAAACATTGCTACAGCAGAGGCTGCCAAGGCTCTTATTGAGGCAGGCGCAGACACAGTAAAGGTTGGTATCGGTCCGGGTTCTATCTGTACAACAAGAATTGTTGCAGGTATCGGCGTACCGCAGATTACAGCAATTTACGATGCGGCTTGTGAGGCATCTAAGTACGGTGTACCGGTTATTGCAGACGGCGGTATCAAGTACAGCGGTGATATAGTTAAGGCTCTTGCGGCAGGCGGCAGCGTAGTTATGGTCGGCTCACTTGTTGCAGGCTGCGAAGAAAGCCCGGGAGAAAAAGAGATTTATCAGGGCAGACAGTTCAAAGTTTACCGTGGTATGGGTAGCCTTGGCGCTATGGGCAAAGGCAGCTCCGACAGATACTTCCAGGCAAGCAACAACAAGTTTGTTCCGGAAGGTGTTGAAGGCAGAGTACCTTACAAGGGAACTCTCGGCGACACAATTTATCAGCTTATGGGCGGTCTTAAGTCCGGTATGGGTTACACAGGTTGTGCAACTATTTCTGACCTTCATCAGAAAGCACAGTTTGTAAGAATTTCAGGTGCAGGTCTTCGTGAAAGCCACCCACATGACATTCAGATTACAAAGGAAGCTCCAAACTATTCTTTTAACGGCTGATTTTAAATAAAAAATATTTAACCGCTTGGTGTTTTATGCATCAAGCGGTTTTTTGCGGTTATTATTAAAGTTTTTTCAGGTTTTTTATCAAAAGTTGGTGTAAATTGTGGTTTAGCGGAGTGTCGGTCGGGGATTGAAATTTAGCTAACGCTAAATTATCCT
>ERZ826146.2650-NODE-2650-length-12986-cov-6.818344_pt1 | contig 12986 bp, 14 predicted proteins | sample MGYA00519857_ERZ826146 | MGnify/ENA primary metagenome ERZ826146 (study PRJEB31778, sample SAMEA3449222) | human gut metagenome | biome: human gut; feature: human-associated habitat; material: faeces | place: United Kingdom | collected 2010/2012 ...
TCCGCAGAAAATGCAAATCGTGCGAAAACAGAATTCCTTTCCAATATGTCCCATGTTTTGTTATGTTTAGATTGGTTGTATCTTATAGATGCGGCAGAGGTCGATAAGAAAGGGCGCATAAACTTATGTATATAAACTACTACGGCTATTGAATAGCCGATTTTGTTAAACTCTTTGATATCCGGCAGTTCCATTGCTGTGAGTACTGTTTTATCCCCATGGAGGCTTTCTATGTAAGTATCTACAGCATTGTGGATAGGATGGGGGAATAATCCATGTCAGGATGCAGGGATGCTGGCAGTAGATGCAGTTGGATGAGATGTTGTTTCAGCGGATATATAGCGGGTACTGATGGGTACTATGGAGCATCACATGATATTCCTGCTGCGGATAGACCGGTTGGTATCATAAGGTGGGGAGAGCTGGAGTGTTGGTGATCTATTCCGCGGAGGTGGTAGAATGTACAGGATACCAGAAAAATATTCTGGATATCTGCCCTTTTGTTGACGATCCGCATACAAAAGGATTACACTTTCATCAATAAAAAATAAAGGAGCACCACGAAATGGAATTACAAAAGGGAAGACCTGAGAATACAGATAATCGTCTGGACAAAGAAATCCGTGTCTATGATTTTTTAGACAAGCTAGGTATTCAATATCAGCGTATTGACCATGAGGCTGCTATGACTATGGAAGCCTGCGAAGAAATTGACCACGCCCTTGGCGACAACACCACGATCTGCAAAAATCTGTTCCTGTGCAACCGTCAGGAGACGGATTTTTATCTTCTTCTGATGCCTGGTGATAAACCGTTTAAGACAAAAGAACTCTCTGCGCAGATCCATTCCGCCAGATTATCTTTTGCCAAACCGGAATATATGGAGAAATATCTTGATATCACCCCTGGATCCGTCAGTGTATTGGGACTGATGAATGATTCTGAGAAGAAAGTACAGCTTCTTATTGATGAAGATGTCATGAAGGAGCCATACTTCGGCTGTCATCCCTGTATTAATACCTCGAGTCTCAAATTCACAACTGAAGATCTGATGCAGAAAATTATTCCAGCACTGGAGCATGAGCCTGTCACAGTGACTCTGCCGGTTCCGGAATAAGGAAAACACATAACCAAAGACACAGGAAAGCCCTAAGCTATAGATTTTGTCTATATCTGAGGGCTTTCTGAATATGGACTATTTTAAAATGCCATAATCCTGCATAAATTCCTGCTATCCTTGATACTCCAATCGCATTAGACTCACGCACTGCGTCCAGACGATTACATATGATCACTCTGGGACAGCGAACACCAAGTTCCGGTTCCGGAAATGTCGGAGAATCTTATCATAAGACCGGCCGAGAATAAAGGATATAATACAATTATTTCGGGGGTTATATGTCTCGGGATAGTGGTGCGTAAACAGTAACAAATACCTGGGAATGTTGTTCTGTAGTTGACAATGACTCTGGGAATGATATAAAATATAGAATTGAAATTCAGCGGTTGTTCTGATACTATTTTCTTGACCATATAACCTCCGACAGAACCATTCTGTTTAGAAGTCAGGTTACCGTTGTACCCGTCTGTAAGCGGTACGCCTAATTCATTTGCAACCTCGAATTTGAAACGGTCTAACGCACCTTTTGCTTCCGGTACAGCTGCCTGGTTAGAAGATTTTGTGTTTGACATATCAATTTCCTCCTTGGTTGTTGTTTTCTTTTGAAAGTGTTTTTGTGTTGCAATGCTAGTATATGAAGATGCAGAAATAATACACTGGAAGTTTTCGCATGGACAGGAAGAGCATGGAAACGGGAAAACTTGCATGATGACTGTAAGAAAAATATTAATAAATTATGAATTATGTATATTTTTTAAGTTTTAATTGCGTTTTATTTAGTGCTTTGTTATAATTACAGTTAGGATTGTGGATAAAAGATAAAATCCGCAAAATAAATAGGAGAAACGGAGAGGAGAAACTATGAACTTAGGTATAATCGCACATAACAGTAAAAAAGTACTGATAGAAGATTTCTGCATCGCTTATAAGAATATACTTGCCAAACATGAGGTCTATGCCACAGGTACAACCGGACGGAGAATAGAAGAAGCGACAAGCCTTCATGTGCATAAATTCCTTGCCGGCAGTATTGGTGGAGATAAGCAGTTTATGGAGATGGTAGAGCGTCAGGATCTTGATATGGTCATTCTGTTCTACAATCCGGTCATGATCGATCCTAAAGAACCGGATATCATAAGCATCGTGAGAAGATGCGACCAGTACAATATTCCTGTAGCGACAAATATTGCCACAGCAGAACTTCTTATTTTAGGGCTTGCAAGAGGAGACCTGGATTGGAGACTGAATCTGAAATGAGAGTGATCGCAGGTAAAGCCAGAAGGCTTAATTTGAAAACAATTCCGGGGATAGACACAAGACCTACTACTGACAGAATCAAAGAAACATTATTTAATATACTTCAGCCGGAGCTTTTGGAATGCCGTTTCCTGGATCTTTTTTCCGGAAGTGGCGGGATCGGAATCGAAGCTCTGAGCAGAGGGGCTTCTTATGCAGTGTTTGTGGAGAAGAATCCAAAAGCTGCTGCATGCATCAGAGAAAATCTTGCATTTACAAAACTGGCAGAAGATGGTAAACTGCTGAACATGGACGTGTTGCAGGCATTGCGTTCCCTTGAGGGAAAAGGTGTTTTTGACATTATTTTTATGGATCCCCCATATAATAATGAACTGGAAAGACAGGTGCTGGAATATCTGAAAGACAGCACAGTTGCAGATAAGAATACACTTATTATTGTGGAAGCGGATCTTCAGACGGATTTCAGTTATGTGGAATCTCTCGGTTACAGGCAGCTGCGTTCGAAAGAGTATAAAACAAATAAGCATGTATTTTTAGAACGTGCATAATTAACTATAATAATTTCAGAATGAATGCATTGCTTCCTGAAATTATCATAAGATTGCTGCCTGCAGGCAGCATTCGTGTTGTTATGCATATGTGTATGTGCCAGAGGAAAGAGAGAGTAAAAATAAATGAAAATAGCAGTATATCCCGGCAGCTTTGATCCGGCTACCTATGGACATCTTGATGTGATCCGGAGAGCAGCAGTTTCTTTTGACAAAGTGATAGTGGGCGTTTTACATAATTCTTCAAAAAGTCCGTTGTTTTCTGTGCAGGAACGTGTTAATATATTAGAAAAGGCGACTCGGGACGTTCCTAATGTCGAGGTAAAACCATTTGAGGGATTGTCTGTGAATTTTGCCAGAGAGAATCACGCTCAGGTGATCATACGTGGACTTCGTGCAGTTACAGATTTTGAGTATGAGCTCCAGATGGCTCAGACCAATCGTGTACTTGCACCGGATGTAGATACTGTATTTCTGACTACAAGTCTGGAATATGCATACCTGAGTTCTACAATATTGAAGGAAGTTGCATATTTTGGAGGCGACCTGAGTAAGTTTGCACCGGCCGAGATAACGGATGCAGTTATTGAGAAGATTCGTCTTACAGCAGACAACAAATAAGTTATTGTTCACATAGAGCGTACAGTAACAGAAATAGAAAATAAGGAGTGTATATACTATGAGCAGCAGAATTGAACAGATTATCGGTGAGATTGAGGAATATGTGGACAGCTGTAAATTCCAGCCACTGTCAACTACTAAGATTGTGGTAAATAAAGAAGAAATTGAGGAACTTCTGAGAGAACTCCGCCTGAAAACTCCGGATGAGATTAAACGTTATCAGAAGATCATTAACAATAAGGACGCTATCCTTGAGGATGCTCAGACTAAGGCAGATGCACTGATCGCAGATGCACAGGCAAGAGCACAAGAACTGGTAACACAGCATGAGATTATGCAGAAGGCATATGCACAGGCAAATGATACGATTAATGCAGCTAACAAACAGGCACAGGAGATTCTGGATTCTGCAACACAGGATGCAAACAGCATTCGTCTCAGCGCAATCACCTATACAGATGATATGATGGCCAATATTGGCAGTGTGCTTAATACAACATTAGAGGATGCAGGTGTGAAATACAAAACATTTATTGATTCCCTGCAGAGCTGCCTTGATGTTGTAAACCACAATCGTCAGGAACTTGCACCTCAGACAGCACAGGCTGCAGCAATTACAGGCTCTTATCATGATAATGACGGAGCGAAAGATGATGATGACGATCTGTTAGATGATCTGGGAGAGAACTAAAAATAAATCAGTTATAAATATAGAAGATGAGAAAACAAGGGGCAGGAAAATTTCCTGCCCTGATTTTGTATAATGAAATGATGACAGTTCCCGGAAAGAATTTATTTTCACAGATAGGAAATCAGACAGTAAAGAATACCTGCTGTAAGGAATGTACAGATACACTTGGAAATAAAATAAGGCAGAATGCTGAGGTCATGGTGGAGAACACCTTTTGTCTGAGCAAGGATGCACAGACCGCCGGATGCGGTGGCTGCAGCGGACAAAAGTATACGAGTCATGTATGGCAGTCCGGAAACTGAAATAAGAGAAAGTCCGGAAGTGATCTCTGTAAATCCGAGCAGCAGGTATTGATAGAGAAGTGGAAAAGGCGCATAATATCTGATACATCCTGCCAGAATGGAGAACAATAGAATATATCCTCCGAGACGTGTAATGGTTTCAAAACCGTTCATTATAGAAAAATCAAGCATATTTTTTCGAGAAGAAATCTCGGGTGAAAATCCTGGGGAATCTGAGATGGTGGCATTTTGGTACACAAAAAAACGAAAGAACAGCATACATATCAGATTTGCTGAAAAAATACTCGCAAAGACCATGCCGGCAGGTACTGTATCCTTAAGACAGGACTTACAGAGATAGGTAATGATAAAGGCAGGGCTTGGATTGTTACAGAAGGTAGTGAGATAAAGAGCTTCTTTTTTGCTGATTTTATGTAATCCATACAGATCAGAGGCAAGTTTGGCTCCCAGAGGATAACCACACAGCATTCCGAGAACGAAAACATAACCACCCCAGATGCTGACACCCGGAAAAATATGAAAGAATGATTCAAATGGCAGGAGAAGTTTCCGGATATGACCGGTATGTGTAAGCATTCCTGTGAGAATAATAAATGGGAGAAGCGTTGGGATTAATGTATTCAGCCATAGAGTCATTCCGGCTCTGGCACAGGACAGACTTTCAGCAGGATGCAGCAGAAGAAAGACAAGAAGAAAACAAATACCACCGGTGAGTATGGTGTTTTTGGACATACAACAACCTCTTTGCAATTGTTTGCCATTCTTTATAAAATTTATATGGCGCAGAATGAAAATAAATGCTATAGTATTTGGGTAAAATATATCTGGAAAATTTGTCGTATATCGGGAAAACAATGGTATATTATAAGACAAATGTGTGATTTTTGGAGGTAATATAATTATGGCAGTTTTAGAGAATTGTGAACCCAAAAGAGTGTTCCATTATTTTGAGGAGATATGCAAAATTCCTCATGGCTCAGGAAATACAAAGCAGATCAGCGACTATCTGGTTCAGTTTGCAAAGGATCATAATCTGAAATATGTTCAGGATGAGATGAATAATGTGGTTATTTATAAACCGGGCACAGCGGGATACGAGAATGCTCCTGTAGTGATCATTCAGGGACATATGGATATGGTATGTGAGAAACGTCCGGATGTAGAGCATGATTTTACAAAAGACGGATTAAATCTTTCTGTAGAAGGTGACTATGTATCTGCAAACGGAACAACCCTTGGTGGTGATGACGGAATTGCTGTTGCTTATGGTCTTGCACTTCTGGAAAGTGATACAATTGCTCATCCGCCGCTTGAAGTGTTTATTACTGTAGATGAGGAAATCGGTCTTCTGGGTGCAGTTGGATTTGACTGCAGTGTATTAAAAGGAAGAAGATTTATCAATCTGGATTCTGAAGCAGAAGGAAGCCTCTGGATCAGCTGTGCAGGCGGACTTTCCGGAGTCAGCCATATTCCAGTGACAAGACTGGATGCAGAGGGAGAGAAGCTGACAGTTAAGATCAGCGGACTGATGGGCGGTCATTCCGGAGCTGAAATTGACAAGAATCGTGCAAACGCAAATTCTCTTCTCGGAAAATTTCTCCATGGTCTGGATGAGAAAACAGATTTTGAACTGATCAGTGTGCAGGGCGGACAGAAAGATAATGCCATTACAAGGGAGGCTACAGCAGAAATCCTTGTTCTTGAAGAAAATGCAGATGCTGTCAGAGAATATGCGGCTTCTGTGCAGGGAGCATGGAGAGAAGAGTATGCAGGAACTGATGAGGGTATCACAGTAACTGTTGAAGATGAGGGAAAACAGGAAGTAAGGGTTCTTCATCCCACAAGTAAAGAAAAAGTAATTTTCTTCCTTGTAAATGTACCTTATGGTGTTCAGAAAATGAGCGGAACGATCAAAGGACTGGTAGAGACTTCTACGAATATCGGTATTCTGAAGACTTCTGAGAATGAGGTAATGGGAAGTTCCAGTATCAGAAGTTCTGTGGAGACAGCCAGAGATTCCCTTTCTGACAAGATTGCCTATCTGACGGAGTTCCTTGGCGGAGAGTATGAGAGACAGGGCGTTTATCCTGCGTGGGAGTATCGCAAGGATTCACCGCTTCGTGATAAGATGGTGGAAGTATATGAGGAAATGTATGGACAGAAACCGAATGTGGTGGCAATCCATGCAGGACTTGAGTGTGGACTTTTCTATAAGAAGATGGAAGGACTTGACTGTGTGTCTCTGGGACCTGATATGAAGGATATTCATACGTCTGAAGAGGTGCTTAGTATTTCTTCTACAGAGAGAGTCTGGAAGTATCTGGTGAAAGTTCTGGAGGCTCTTAAAGAGTGATGTTGGAAGCATCCCTGTTGCGCTTTGGCGGCAGGGGTGCTTTTTTGAATGTTCTATATGTCCGGTGCTTTGCATATACTGTATCAGAATGCGGAACTAGGCATTTCTAAAAAAAACAGAAACTATTCATATTAGCGAGATATTTTTCAAAATCTATGCTATAATAACAAAATGTATGAAATGCAAGGAGCGAGTGAAAATGGAAATACAGTTATGGAGAAGCATTTTGTGCCCGTATGAACTGGCTGTGAGAGAGCTGGAAGTGAAATTCAATCACATTATTGATGAATGTAAAGAGAATGATGTTTACTGCCCGATTGAGCAGGTGGAGGGCAGGGTTAAGAGCGTGAGCAGTATTCTTGAGAAAATGCAGCGCAAGCATATTCCTATGGAGAGAATGGAAGAAGAACTGGAGGATATTGCCGGTGTTCGTATTATCTGCCAGTTTGAGGAGGATATAGAGACGGTTGCTTCCCTGATTCAGAAGAGAAGCGATATGGTTATAAAGAGTGAGAAGAATTATCTGAAGCATATTAAACAGAGTGGTTACAGAAGTTATCATCTGATTATTTATTATACAGTGGATACGATCAAAGGGCCAAAGAAGCTGCAGGCGGAGATACAGATCCGTACAATGGCTATGAACTTCTGGGCGACGATTGAGCATTCCCTGCAATATAAATATAAAGGGGATATGCCGGAGCATGTGGCAGAACGTCTGAGCAAGGCAGCAGATGCCATTAATGCTCTTGACCATGAGATGTCTTCTGTGCGGAATGAGATTATGGATGCACAGAATTCGTCACAGATGCAGTCTAATCTGGTGAAGGATATTCTGATCAACATTGAAAATCTATACAAGATTGCAAATAAGCGGGAGATTATGAAGATTCAGGATGAGTTCCTGAGAGTATTTAAAACAAAAGATCTTCAGCAGCTGAAGCGGTTCCACAGACAGCTTGATATTATATCCGAAGGATACCGGGCACAGGCAGTGTATCATCATGTCTGATTATTATCCGGAAATGATAATTTGAAAGGTTTGCTGCAGATGTAGAACTGTGTGGCGGATGATCGTATCCGCATGACTATAATACATACGAGGAAAATATAAATGCAGGATTTTTTACCGGTAACAAAGAAAGAAATGAAACAGAGAGGGTGGGAGCAGGTAGATTTTGCCTATATTACAGGTGATGCCTACGTGGACCATCCTTCCTTTGGTACTGCGATCATCAGCAGACTGTTGGAGAGTCGTGGGTATAAAGTGGGGATCATTCCTCAGCCTGACTGGAGAAAGAAGGAGAGTATTCAGGTATTTGGAGAGCCTCGACTGGGATTTCTGGTGTCTGCGGGAAATATGGACTCTATGGTAAATCACTATACAGTCTCTAAAAAGCACAGGCAGAAAGATTCCTATTCACCGGGAGGCCAGATGGGACTTCGTCCTGACCGCGCGGTGATCGTGTACAGCAATCTGATCCGTCAGACTTATAAAAAGACACCCATTATCCTGGGTGGGATTGAAGCCAGCCTGAGACGACTGGCACATTATGATTATTGGGAGAATAAAGTAAAACACAGTGTACTCCTTGATTCCGGGGCAGATATGATTTCCTATGGAATGGGAGAGCATTCGATCATAGAGATTGCAGATGCGCTGGCGAGTGGACTGCCGGTAGAGGAACTTACCTATATTGCAGGAACTGTATTTAAGTGCAGGGATTTGTCGAGAGTTTATGATCCGATTATTCTTCCTTCTTATGAGGAAGTAAAAGTAAATAAGAAGGTTTATGCAGACAGCTTTGCCATTCAGTATCAGAATACAGATCCATTCAGCGCCAGACCAATGGCAGAATCTTATGGGACAAAGGGATATATTATACAGAATCCTCCTGCTCTGCCCCTGACGCAGGAGGAAATGGATGATGTATATGCCCTGCCTTATACGGAGAAAGTTCATCCCATGTATGAGAAGCTGGGCGGAATTCCGGCACTGGAAGAAATCAAGTTCAGCCTGACAAGCAACAGAGGGTGCTTTGGCGGCTGTAATTTCTGCGCCCTGACTTTTCATCAGGGAAGAATTCTTCAGACCAGAAGTCATGAGTCCCTGATCGAAGAAGCTACCAGAATGACAAATGATCCTGAGTTCAAGGGTTATATTCACGATGTGGGTGGTCCCACAGCAGATTTCAGACAACCATCTTGTCAGAAACAGCTCACGAAAGGGGTCTGCAAGAATAAGCAGTGCCTGTTTCCCACGCCATGCAAAAACCTGACTGTAGATCATTCGGATTACGTTTCTCTGCTTCGGAAGCTGCGGAAGATCCCGGGAGTGAAGAAGGTATTCATCCGCTCCGGTGTACGCTTTGATTATGTGGTGGCAGACAGGGACAAGACTTTTTTGCGTGAACTGGTGGAACATCACGTAAGCGGGCAGCTGCGTGTGGCACCGGAACATGTGTCTGATCAGGTTCTGAAGTATATGGGAAAACCAAGTCACAGCGTCTATCAGCAGTTTCTTAAGGAATATGATGCGGCAAACAGGCAAACAGGAAAGCAGCAGTATGCTGTCCCGTATTTCATGTCCTCCCATCCGGGATGTACCATGAAAGAGGCAGTAAAACTTGCGGAATATGTCCGGGATCTTGGCTTTACCCCGGAACAGGTACAGGATTTCTATCCAACCCCGTCTACTCTTTCTACCTGTATGTACTATACGGGAATCCATCCTCTTACAGGTGAGAAGGTATATGTGCCGAAGAACCCCCATGAAAAAGCAATACAGAGAGCTTTGATGCAGTACAAGAATCCTGCAAACAGAGAACTGGTGCTGGAAGGTCTTAAAATGACCGGAAGAATGGATCTGATAGGTTACGGCCCTAAATGTCTGATCCGGCCGCTTCGAGAGAATCATGGAGGCCAACAGCATACTCAGGGCAGCAGTCGGAATGCGAAAAACAGCAGAAACAGCAAAAATAACAAAAACAGTTCAGCATCTGCAAAGAAGAATACTATCAGAAATATACATAAGAAAAATTCCGGAGGAGGACGTAAGTGACAGAAAAGAAAAACAGAAATAAAAAACAAAGTAAAGCGAAAACATCTTCAAAAGTATCCAAAGGGAATTTCGGATATTTCAGAAGTGAAAAGAGACGCCGCCTGATCATCACTGCAATTCTTTTTGCAGTACCCTTATTCATCTTTTTTACATCCTGGTTCTATTTTAAGACAAGAATGACTGTCTGGACAGTTGTAACTGTAGTTGGCTGTCTTCCGGCATGTAAATCCATGGTGAATCTGATCATGATTCTGAAATGCAGACCAATGGATGCCGGATTATATCAGAAAATCTATGAGCATCAGGGCAGTCTGGATATGGCATATGAACTTTACATGACTTTTTATGAAAAAAGTGCCTATATTGATGCAGCAGCAGTATGTGGAAATACAGTAGTGGCTTACAGCAGTGATCCGAAAATCGATGCATCTTTTATGGAAACCAATTCCCAGAAGATCATCCGTAAAAACGGTTATAAAGTGACGGTGAAAATTTTTACAGATCTCCGTCCGTTCCTGGAACGTCTTGATTCCATGAACGATCACAGAGAAAGTCTGGAAGAAGGAATCAAATTTACCCCGGACGAAAAATATCCGGATCTTTCCAGAAACGAACTGATCCGACAGACCATTCTGGCATTGTGTCTGTAGTCGCCGGAATTCAATTACAAAATATATCTATAGCAATGTGTTATTTCGGAGTTTGGTATAATTATACAGGAACAATTAAATATGAAAGAATTTATTATAGAAGAAAATGAAGCGGGCCAGCGCTTTGATAAATATCTGGCCAAGCTTCTCAGAGAAGCACCTAAAAGTTTTTTTTACAAAATGCTCCGCAAAAAGAACATCACTCTAAATGGAAAGAAAGCCACAGGAAACGAAAAACTTCTCAAAGGCGACACCATCAAACTGTTTCTGAGTGATGAAACTTTCGATAAATTTGCAGGAAGCAGTCAGGCAGCAAGAGCATACTGCGAACTGGATATTGTTTACGAGGATCCTGATATCATTATCATCAATAAACCGGCAGGGATGCTTTCACAGCCGGCAGATGACGGGGAACCGTCCCTTGTAGAATACCTGACCGGCTACCTTTTAAAGAAAGGTGACCTTACAGAAGAACAGCTCAAAACCTTCAGACCTTCCGTATGTAACCGACTTGACCGTAATACCAGTGGAATGGTCTGTGCAGGTAAAAGCCTTGCCGGTCTGCAGTTTCTGTCCAGGATATTCCACGACAGAACACTTCACAAATACTACATCTGCCTCACAAAAGGCAAAATAGAAAAACCGGATCATATCAGGGGTTATCTGCACAAAGATAAAAAAACAAACAAAGTAATCGTAAGCAGACAGGAATTCAAAGATTCCCTGCCGATTGAAACGAAATATCGTCCTCTTGGCAGCAACGGAAAAATAACTCTTCTGGAAGTTGAGCTGATCACAGGCCGTACTCACCAGATTCGTGCTCACCTTGCAGGAACAGGACATCCATTGCTTGGAGACACCAAATACGGAGATTCTGAATTTAATAAGCAATACATCCGCCATGGAGTCAGGCATCAGCTTCTCCATGCATACAGGTTAGTAATTCCGGAGACAGACCAGACCTTTGTGGCGCCGGCACCGGAGCTTTTCTGTAAAATCATCAAAGAGGAAAATCTTGAGGAGGCTTATCATGAGAATCTGGAAAGAAATATGGGATTACGCAAAAATGATCATCATAGTAGTAGTGATCGTAACGCTTGTGAATAGCGTAGTACTGATCAATGCCAAAATTCCTTCCGAATCAATGGAAAAAACCATTATGACAGGAGACCGTATTTTCGGATTCCGCCTTGCATATGGACTCAATCTGGATTTCTTCGGACATGAAATATCAAAAAAAATAAAAGATCCGGAACGCTTTGACATTATTATTTTCAAATACCCGGATGACGAAAGCAAGCTTTTCATCAAACGAGTCATCGGACTTCCGGGAGAAAAAGTACAGATTAAGGACGGCAAAGTCTATATCAATGATTCAGAGATTCCTCTGGATGACAGTTTCGTTCCGGAAAAACCAAGGGGCAGCTTTGGCCCGTATGAAGTTCCCGAAAACAGCTATTTCGTCCTGGGTGATAACCGCAATCATTCCAAAGACTCCCGTTGCTGGAAAAGCACCAGTTTTGTGACCTTTGATGAGATTGTCGGAAAGGCAGTTATCAGGTATTATCCGTCGGTAAAATTATTGAAGTAGAAAATAAAATTTACGGAGAAATAAAGTGGCAACATGGAACAGCAGAGGTTTGCGGGGATCCACTCTGGAGGATCTTGTAAATCGTACAAATGAACAATACAGAGAAAAGGGACTGGCACTTATCCAGAAAATTCCCACTCCGATCACACCTGTCCGTATGGATAAGGAAAATCGTCATATTACGCTGGCATATTTCGAGCAACGAAGCACTGTAGACTATATCGGAGCAGTACAGGGCATCCCTGTCTGCTTTGATGCCAAAGAATGTGCAGCGGATACTTTTCCGCTTGCGAATATCCATCCTCATCAGGTGGAATTTATGCAGGCATTTGAAAAGCAGGGAGGGGTGGCTTTTTTTCTTATATTCTACAGCCATGAAAACCAGTTCTATTACCTTACACTGCGCAGTCTCCTTACTTTCTGGAACCGGATGCAGGAAGGCGGCCGCAAGAGCTTCCGGCGCGAAGAACTGGAGCCTCAGTACTATTTGAATAAAAAAAGCGGGTTTCTTGTGCCCTTTCTGGATGGGATTCAGATTGATCTTGATGAGAGGGAATAGAAGAGGGACGCGCAGAAATTTATTTTATTTCCGGTGCGGTTTCGGCATCTAAGAGTTTCTAAGGCAAAAAAAATCTGCTAAAAGCATGAGCCGTCTTCTCAAACTCGCTCCGTCGCCGACTTCGCTCAGACAGTGAAACAGCCGGCTCATAACGCAGATTTTTTTTGCCTAAGAAACTCTAGAGTGTGTCTGAAAAATCATTCCCGCAATCTGCACGCCCCACTTTGCGGGAT
>ERZ826146.2663-NODE-2663-length-12944-cov-3.613857_pt1 | contig 12944 bp, 8 predicted proteins | sample MGYA00519857_ERZ826146 | MGnify/ENA primary metagenome ERZ826146 (study PRJEB31778, sample SAMEA3449222) | human gut metagenome | biome: human gut; feature: human-associated habitat; material: faeces | place: United Kingdom | collected 2010/2012 ...
AAGCCCTTTGGTGGGGCGATGGGGCAAAGCCCCATATCCAAAAATGCTTAGATATCTGTTCCTTGAAATGTTTGGTTTGCTTGGCAGCCCCCTTTTTGACGTATCGGACAAAGAACATGGGAGGATCGCCGTGTCAAACATTTGTGACGCGCAGGGCAGGCGCCCCTTGCTGCTCAGCCCCGCGTTTAAGGATTATATCTGGGGCGGAAACCGCCTCAAGCGCGATTGGGGCAAGCGGACGGACATGACCCCGCTGGCGGAAAGCTGGGAGCTGAGCTGCCACGAGGCCGGGCCGTCCGTCATCGCGGGGGGCGCATACGCCGGGCGGACGCTCGGGGAGTATCTCGCCGAGCACCCGCAGGACGCGGGCACAAAGGCGCAGAACGCCGGGGCGTTTCCGCTGCTGATTAAGCTGATCGACGCGGCCGGGCCGCTCTCCGTGCAGGTGCACCCCGACGACGCATACGCGCGGGAATTCGAACATTCGCTGGGAAAGAGCGAAATGTGGCTCGTGCTCGACGCGAGCGAGGGCGCGGGCATCTATTACGGCTTTAAGCGCGAAACGTCGCTGGCGGAGATGCGCGCCGCGATTGAAAACAACACCCTGACCGAGCTGCTGAGCTGGGTTCCGGCGAAGACGGGCGATTGCTTCTTCATTCCGGCGGGCACGGTGCACGCCATCGGCGCGGGGTTGATGGTGGCCGAGGTGCAGCAAAGCTCCAACCTGACCTATCGCGTCTACGATTACGGCCGCGTCGGCGCGGACGGCAGGCCGCGCGAACTGCATATCGACAAGGCGCTGGCCGTCGCCCGCCGCGAGCCGCCGAAAGACCCCGTCGGCCCGACCGAACCGGAGCGCGCCGTCGCGGGCGGGCGGGTTCAGCCGCTGTTTTCCTGCGACAAGTTTACGACGGAAACGCGCACGGTGGAGGGCGAGATGGCGGACAGCGTATCGCCGGAGAGCTTCGTTTCGCTGCTGGTTTTGGCGGGCGAGGGCGCGGTCAGGCACGGCGGCGAAACGTATCCCGTGAAGAAAGGGCAGAGCGTCTTCCTGCCCGCGGGGCTGGACGATTACGCGCTGACCGGCCGCATGAAGCTGCTTCGGACAAGGGTATAAAGGGATGAAAGAAAATCGAGCTTTGAGCGGCGGCCTGTGCGCGCTGGGCTGCGAGGTGCTCTACGGCCTGAGCTATTTGTTCACCAAGCGGACGGCGGACGCGGCGAGCGCCCTTGCGCTGCTGGGCTGGCGGTTTATCGTCGCGCTGGCGGTGATGAGCCTGTGCGTGGCGCTGGGGCTTGTCAAGATCCGGCTGAGGGGCAGGCGGCTTTGGCCGCTGCTGCGCGTGGCGCTGTTTTGCCCGTGCCTGTATTTCATCGGCGAAACGGTGGGGATTCGCGAGACGACGGTGACGGAGAGCGGCGTGTTTCTGGCCTGCGTACCGGCGCTGTCGCTGCTGGCTTCCGCCGTCATTCTGAAAAAGAAGCCCACGCGCCGTCAGGTTGTCGGCATTTCGATCACGTTTCTGGGCGTGATGACGACGGTGATTGCGGTCGGCATATCGTCGAGCCTGTCGCCCATGGGTTACGCCGCGCTGATGCTGGCGGTTGCGGCCTATGCGCTGTACAGCGTGTTCGTCGATCTCGCGTCGGATTACACGGGCGCGGAGATTACCTACGCCATGCTGCTTTCCGGCGCGGCGTTTTACGGCCTGCTGGCGCTGGGCGAGGCGGCGGCGCACGGCGCGCTGACGGCGCTGCTGACGCTGCCGGTGAAAAACGGGGCGTTCCGGACGGCGGTGCTCTATCAGGGCGTTGGCTGTTCGGTGGCGGCGTTTTTCCTCTCCAACGCGGCGATTGCGAAAATCGGCGTGAACAAAACGTCGTCGTTCAGCGGCGTATCGACCATCGTTTCGATTTTGGCCGGAGCGCTGGCGCTGGGCGAGCCGCTGCATATCGGGCAGATCGTCGGCGCGGCGGTGATCGTGGCGGGCGTATACACGGCGAACCGAGCGTAGAAAACATAAAGGCGAAGAAAATCCCCCTGTCCGGCGGAACGTGTTCCGACCGAACGGGGGATTTTTGACGTACTATGGGGAATTTCGTAAAACCGTCCGTGCGCGTCGCGAAAATCAGAAGGTCACGCTGCCGAAGCCGACGCTCTGGCCGCTGGCCTGATCGAACAGGGCGATGTTGTCGCCGACGATGTTCAGCGGCAGCTCGGTATCCACGGCGTAATCCACGCAGCCGAAGACGACGCTGGTGAGCATCGTGCCGCCGCAGGAGAGCTTGACCGTCGTTTCCATGCCGGCGGGCAGGGTGGAATAGGTCTTGCCGCGCAGCGGCCCGCCCTGCACAATCGGCAGAAATTCCGGCCGAACGCCGAGAACGGCGCTGCCCGTCAATTCGCCCAGCGGCGCTTTGGCGGTGAAGGTCGCGTCGTGCCCCAGCAGGGAGAGCGACGCGCGGTTTCCGTCGGCGGCCTTCACCGTCGCGGGAATGAAGTTCATCGTCGGGTTGCCGACAAATTCCGCGACAAACAGGTTCGCCGGATGGCCGTAGATCTCCAGCGGCGGCGCGTACTGCTGCAAAACGCCCGTGTCCATCAGACAGACCTTGGTGGAGAGGGTCATGGCTTCAAGCTGGTCGTGCGTGACGTAGACGAAGGTGCTGTTGGTATCCGAGTGCAGGCGCTTGAGCTCGGTGCGCATCTCCTGACGCAGCTTCGCGTCCAGGTTGCTCAGCGGCTCATCCATGAAGAGCACCTTCGGGCTGGGCGCGAGGGTGCGGGCGATGGCGACGCGCTGCTGCTGGCCGCCGGAAAGCTCGGCGGGGTAGCGCTTTTCAAACTGCTCGATCTTGAGCAGGGCGAGCAGCTCGTCTACGCGCCTGCGGATGCGCGCCTTATCCCACTTGAGCATCTCCAGACCGAAGGCGATGTTTTCATACACCGTCATGTGCGGCCAGAGCGCGTAGTTTTGGAACAGAAAGCCGATGTCGCGCTTGTTTGGCGGCAGGTTGATGCCCTTTTCGGAATCGAAAACCGGCACGCCGTCGATCAGAATCCGGCCGCTGGTCGGCGTTTCAAGCCCGGCGATCATGCGCAGGGTGGTCGTTTTGCCGCAGCCGGAGGGGCCGAGCAGGGTGATGAAGCCGCGATCCTGAATCTGCAAATCCAGATCCTGCACGGCGACGAATTTGTCAAAGCGCTTGGTGACGTGTTGCAAAATAATTTCCGGCATGATGTCAGCCTCCGATGCCTTTGTCAAAGGATGCGCCCGTCAGCTTGTTGGTGACAAAGTTGATGAGAATGATAATCAGGATAATCAGCAGCGTGACGGCGCTGCCGTATTGCGCGTAGCCCGTTTCGTTGAAGGAGAAGAGCATCGTGGTCAGCAGGTAGCGCGCGTAGGGCACCAGCAGGGTGAACAGCGCGACCTCGCGCATCACGGAAATCACCGGCAGCAGATAGCCGGAGATGATGCTGCTCTTTTGAATCGGGAAGAGGATGCGGGTCATGCGCGTGCGCCACGGCACGCCGAAGATGACGGCGGCTTCCTCGATTTCCGGGGCGATCTGCATCATGCTGTTCACGCCGCTGCGGGAAGCGAACGGCAGGAACTTGATGGAGGCCACCAGCACCAGCACGCCGAAGGTGCCGTAGAGGAATTTGAAATTCGCGGATGTGGCGACGGCGAGGTAAATGGTCGCGAACGCCATCGCGGGCATGAGATACGGGAAGAACGCGAGGCTTTCCACGATGCGGGAGAGCCTGCTGCCGCGGCGGCGCACGCAGGCATAGCCGATGAGCATGCCGCAGGTGCCGACAATCGCGGAGACGACCAGCGCCAGCAGCACCTGACGCAGCAGCGCGCTCCACATCGTCGTGTTGAGCAGGATGCCGGCGATCATGCCGGTTTCATAGGCCGAATCCTCCGTGCCGATCCAGAAGTGGAGCGTCATGTTGCTCGGGCTGTAATTGCCGGGCTGACGGATGACGGATTCCAGCGCGAAGGAGATCAGCGGCATGATGGCGAAGAACGCCGTGAAGACGATCAGCAGTATGCTGATGGGCCAGTTGGCCTTGTGCAGCTTGACCAGCGAAACCTGGCCGCTCTTGCCGGTGACGGTGGTGAAGGATTTGCGCTTGCCGGTGAAGCGCTGGTTGACGCCCAGAATCAGGCAGCCCAGCAGGATGGAGACAAACGCGATGATGTAGCCCTGCCCCTGATAGCCCGCTTGAATCAGCGCGCGCATCTTGGTGGAGAGCGTGTAGCACTTGACCGCCGAGCCGAGGAACACCGGTACGGTGTAGGAGCTGAAGCCGCTGGAGAAGATCAGCAGGAAGGTCGAGAGGATGGCGGGCATGACGATCGGGATGGTCACGCGGCGGATGATCGTCGCGCGGCTGGCCTTGAGGATCGTCGCGCTCTCCTCAAGCGTCGCGTCCATGTTTTTGAGGATGCCGCCGATGAGCAGGTACGCGAACGGGGAATAATGCAGCCCCGTGACGATAATCATCGGGAACAGGCCGTAGACGAACCACTCTGGCATGCATACGCCGAAGATGGATTCCACCATGCCGATGTTGCCGCCGCCGACCCGGCTGTTTTGGAACATGTTCGTCCAGAACAGGGCGAGCGTCCACGCGGGCATCATGTAGGGGAAGACGAAGACCGCCGAGATGAATTTTTTGCACTTGAGGTCGGATCGCGTGATGAACCACGCGACCGTGCCGCCCACCGCGATGCCCAGAATGCCCGAGCCGAGCGCGACGATCAGCGAATTGCAGAGCGGCTGCCAGAAGTTGACCTGACTCCAATCGTCCCCGGCGAAGAGCTTTTGGAAATGCCGGAGCGTGGTGGAGCCGACCGGCAGGCGCAGCAGCTTCTTTTCCGTGCCGACGTGCACGGTGAACATGTTGCTCAGCATCGTTGCCATCGGCATCAGGCTGAGCAGCACCAGCACGATCAAAAAGAAGACAAGCAGCAGGTTGGCCGGTTTGGAGACGAACGCCCGAAGCCGGTAGCGCCAGGGCTCGTGCCGTAAATCGCGCGTATGAACCATCGTTTTTCCTCCGCTTTGAAGAAAAGGGACTGTCAAGCTTAAACCGAACATTTCAAGAAACGAGTGTCTAAGCATTTTTGGAATATGGGGCTTTGCCCCATCGCCCCACCAAAGGGCTTTCCGTTTTCTGCTGTTTGTTTCCGCCACTGGCGGCAACAGCCGAAAACCTCTTTGGAAACCTTCGGGCGCAAATACTTAGCTCTACTTTTGAAATATCGGTTCTGTTAGCTTGACAGCTCCTTCAACATGATTTTGTTATGCAGGACTGCGATCAGCCAACGCGGGTCGCGATGAACTCATACACGTCGATGTAGTGCTCGTAGAGGTAATCCATATCTTCAAGCACCAGCTTATCCTGCCAATACTCGAACGGCTCATCCATCAGGCCTTCCGGCTTCTTGATGGAGGTGTTCGGGGAATAGTAGCCCTGGCTGGAATTCCAGCTCTTTTCGCCCGCGAAGCCGTCCTCGCTGAGCAGATAGTTGATGAACAGCGCGCAGGTGTAGGGGCATTCGGTATCCTTGCACACGGTCGCGTAGATCGGGTACATCAGGCCGGAGAAGCAGTCCACGTCGTTTTCAAACTGCACGACGGTCAGCTTGCCGCGGTCGGCTTCATCCACCTTGCGCAGCTTGGAGAACACGAACAGACCCATGTTGCCCGCCGCGCCGGAGGCAATGCCCGTTGCCATCTTGGAGGCGGAGGTGTAGGTGTAGTTCACGTTGGAAAGGAAGCCCGCGATCCACTCGTAGGCGGCGGATTCAAACTCGCCCTTCTCCCATGCCTTGCCGTAATAGCTCTCGTAAGCCTTTTCGAGCTTCTCGTTCCATTCCGGGCTGGTCAGCATAATCAGGAAGTTGATGTTGACGGTCTCGTTGGTCGGGTCTTTGAAGAAGACCTTGTCCTTCCACTTGGCCTCGGTCAGCTCCCAAACGTTGGTCAGGCCGACGCTGCCGGCGGTGTTGTTGTAAATGAGCAGCGAGTTGACGAACGTGACGACCGCAGGCTCGCGGTATTGCTCGGCCACGACGCTCTCAAGCGCCTTCGGGAAATAGGCGTAGCTCAGGCCGTCGTCCAGCAGATAGGTCTTGAGATCCGCGCCGTTCTGCGTGAGCGCCATGTCGGCGGAATCCTTCACGCCGGAGCCGATGGTGTTGGTCAGGATGGTGTAGGATTCGCCGTCGTCGATTTCGGCGTAGACCACCTTGCCATCCAGCGCGGGGTAGGCGCGCATGAAGTTCGCGGCGGCCTTCTCGGCGAAGGACGTGGTGGAATAGAAGTTGAGCTGCGCGCCCGCGGCCATCTCTTCCTGCGCCTTGGCGTAGAGCTCGTCGTTGGTCATCGTCGCGGCCTTTTCCAGCGCGTCGCTCACGTTGTCGGCCAGCGCGGCCGTGCCGGCGGTCAGCGTCATCGCGGCGGCCAGAATCAGGGGCAGAATTCGTTTCATGGAATACATCCTCCTTTTGTTGACACGGATTTTTCAAAAACGATACACATTTTTTACAATTATACGGCGATTTGGCGGGGAGTGTCAAGATAAAATGTGCAGAATAGATAAAAAACGGTCGAATTTTATGAGGGGAAAACGCGACCTGTTAAAAAACGCTTATAGGGGCGTTGCAACACGCAGAGTAGAATACAGTATGTTATGCTTGAATCAAAATTTATTTTTTTCGGAATCTATGTAAGTGCAGAGAGCTTGACACAAATAATCTGTGAACTGCTTTAGAGATTCGATATCTTCCTTGTGTGTAATTTCAGAAGTTTGATGTTTATTAATTCTATTGTCGAACTGAGTTTTCCATTTTTTTATTGATTCACAAGTTATGTAACTCGGAATATTACAAACTTCTGTGATAAGTGCGGAAAGCGTATCGTAGGAGCTTTCACCTATTTCTTGATCAAATAGGTGAATACGATTCTGATACGATTTCAAGAACATATCAAAATTTTTGGCTTCATCTATAGTCTTGGCATCTCGAAACCAGTCGGCGCAAATTTCAAATGCTTTCATTGTAAGAGTGTAGGTTTCAAGCATATCGTTATTGAAACCTAAAGTGGAGGGATCAATTTCCTTATCGACGAGTTTGAATAGTCCCCACACTAATATGCCGTAATTGGTTTTCATACGCTGAAAAAATCTTTCAAGAGAATTTTGTACTTCAGATGAATTTGGCGCAAGAAAGTTTTTTTTCTTCTTATCAATAGATTTTATAAAGATGACAAAATAGTTCACGATATTGCTTAAATCATCCGGAAGGCTTTCGGACAACTCTGTTAACGCATCTGTGTTGATAATGTAGCGGTTTAGCTTTGATTCTAAATGAGTAAAAATGCGAATACTTTCAAGACTATCATAAATAGATATAGAGCTAAAAAAAGTTGACTGAGAATCGCGCATTTCCTCAGCATAGTGAATCATGTCATCATAGTGTTTTGACATCTTTTCTTTTTCGGATTCAAGCATACGAATATGTTCGTTCCATGTAGACTCTGTAAAATAAGATGGATTGTTAAGTGCTTCTTTGATTTTTTTTGACGAAAAGCCAATTTCGCGAAGAATGATGATTTTTTTTATGGCGATTTCAGCATCTTCTCCATAAGTGCGGTAATTTGAGTTTTCTTCTTTGGTGTAGGGAATTAAGCCGAGAGAGGTGTAGTAATCAATAGCGCGTTTTTCGAGACCGTATTTTTTTGATAGTTGAGCAATTCGCATTGTATCTCTCCATTCAATGATGAATTAATGATCTGTTTGCGGCAAACAATATTTATAAAGATTATTTTAAACAAATTGGGTGCTGACGTCAAGAATATAATAAATAAAAATGGTTCATAAGATTTTCTACAAAAAATTTCTTTTTGAAAACGCTTGACAAACACAACAAAATGTGATTTACTTTAGTTGAACAAATTGGTAACCATATAAACCGAACATATTGTACAATATAAGGAGGGAAAAAGAAAAAAGTAACCGAACGTCAGATTTTTTGGGGCAAAAGAGAAAGGAAGGCACAGGTATGTCAGAAACAGAATTTGGAGCTAGGATGAGGGAAAGAGGCATGCAGCTAATGACTTTGGTCAAGGAAAATCCTGTAGAAACGATTGTTTTAGGAGTGACTGCGATTGCTGGTATTGCATGTATGATATGTCGGACAGGTGAAGTTAAGGAAGAAGCCGGTATCTTTAATCGAACGGATGAATGGAATGTGACGAACGAAGTAATGATGTCAGAAATGAGAATGATACAGCCAGAAGGAACGTACACATGGAAAGAATTTGGGCATATGGTGAGAGAGCATGATCGCCATTATGGAAACGGAACGGTCACACATATACCATCCTATATGAAGATAACCGGTGGGAAAATGGCGAGGTGAAAAGTATGAAGATATGCTTGAATTGCGGTCGAAGGATTGAAGGAGCGGTTAGTTCATTGCCGTGGGAAGATGGAAATAATCCGTATGCATATGTGAGATGTCCCTACTGCGGTTATAAAAATATTCAGGATGGCTATGGTGAAGATGATGACTGAAATGGGAGAGCTGCACGTGAAAAAGTTTCTTTGTATAATGTTTGTGCTGCTGATTGTAAATGTGGCGGGGTTGGCGGAAGCAAATGAATTTGATGCATACGACGATTCTTCACTTGTGGCACTTCTTGATTCTGTACAGCAGGAAATAGCAAACCGGCATATAGAAAAATCAGCCAACTTATCACAAGGCATATATGTTGCAGGGAAGGATATACCAACAGGGACGTACAACATCACCGCTGTTTACAAAGGGTCGCTTTGGATGAATATATCCGTCTATGCAGCGGAAGATGATGAAAATTCCAAACAAGACTTTACGATCTACGGATATGAACCCTATGGGGATGGAACAGGTAAATTCTATGTTGATCTGGTAGATGGGGATCGGTTGAAATGTGATGGAGAAATTACCCTAACAACGAGTGCTGGAATTATGTTCAAATAATCGAAAATGGTTGAAAAACGATAAAATATTGGCTTCCTTATTCTGAACATTGCTCGGAATAAGGAAGTTTTTGTGAGGAAAATTCTTGTTGTTTTGTTTTTACCGTGCTATACTGTCCGAAAAACATGTCATTAATAAAATTGGATGAATGGTCTGTTGAAAAAATCAATCAAAATAAAATAAAGAATAGTTCGCAGGGGTGATTTTTCTGACTGTGTGCAAAGCCTAACGGGTTTTTGAGAAGTCTAAAAAAGCGTATCATGGGGGAGAACGAATGAGAATCAAGCAAAAGCGCGGGCGCGCCTTTCAGCCGGACAGCATCGCGGCGTATTTCCGTTTGGAGTGGCTGCCGCTGACCCTGATTACGCTTTCCGGGCTGGCGTATAACGTCGGTCTGCTGGCCGGGCCGTGGTTTGAGGGCAGGCTGGCGCAGTGTCTGGCGGATATTCTCGGCGGAAACGAAACGGCCGCCGCGATGACGGCGCTGGCGGCGGGGTACATCCTCGTGACGCTGCTGGTGCAGGCGGCGCGGTTCATCAAGCGGTTTTATGTGCGCCGGTTCGCCAACAACATCAACCGCCGCATGAAGGGCGTGCTCTACGCGAACCTCGTCCGCCAGAGCCGCGGCGCGCTGGAAAAGCAGGGCGTGGGCGAGCTGATGACCAAGGCCATCTCCGATGTGGATGACTGCGCGGAGGGCATACGCAAATTCACCACCGAGGTGTTCGACACCGGCGTGGCGCTGGCGGGCTATATCGTCATGCTGTTTGCCTACGACCGGCATCTGGCGCTGCTGTGTATGATCTTCCCGCCCATCTCCTATATCTGCGCGGAGAAGATGAAAAAGCCGGTGCAGCGCGCGGGCGCGGCCTACAAAAAGGCGGCGGCGGCGCTCAGCGCGGCGACGCTCGACCGGGCGAAGAACGCCGTCACCTATCGCGTCTACGGCTGCGAGGACGCGCAGGAGGCGCGCTATGAGGCGGCGCTGGACGGCTATGAGCAAACCGCCGTGCGCGCCAACGTGTGGCAGGCCGCGCTGCCGCCGCTGTATCTGGCGGCGTCGAACCTGAGCGTGCTGTTCATCCTCTGGTTCGGCGCGAAAAACGTGCTGGGGACGGGCTGGCGCGCGTGGGATATCGCGGCGTTTACGACCTTTCTCTCCTGCTTTATGAAGACGGCGGTGAAATCCTCCAAGGCGGCGAAGCTGTTCAACGCGGTGCAGCGCGCGGAGGTTTCGTGGAAGCGCATCAAGCCGATGATGAAAACGCCGCGGGCGCTTGAGCCGCTGGCGATTCCGGCGGCGCAGCGCGTGGAGGTCAGCGGCCTTTCCTTTTGCTACGACGGCGGCGCGCCGATTTTTGAGGGCGTTTCCTTTTCGGCGCAGCCCGGCGATATCATCGGCGTGACCGGCCCGGTCGCCTGCGGCAAGTCCACGCTGGGGCGCGTGTTTCTCTGCGAGCGGCCGTATGGCGGTTCGGTGCGCATCGGCGGGCGGGAATTATCCGAGCTTTCGCCGCGCGAGGCGGCCTCGACGGTCGGCTATCTCGGCCATGATCCGGAGCTTTGGAACGATACCGTGGAGGAAAACGTGCTCTGCGGCGAGGCGGGCGACGCGATGCGCTTTCTCGCCCTGACCGCGCTGGACGGCGAGGTGCGGGCGATGGAGCAGGGGCTTCAAACCGTCGTGGGGAGCGGCGGCGTTCGGCTCTCCGGCGGGCAGGCGCAGCGGCTGGCGCTGGCGCGGACGCTGGCGCATCCCCGCCCGGTGCTCGTGCTGGATGATCCGTTTTCCGCGCTGGATCGGCGGACGGAGGACGAGGTATTCGCCCGGCTCAAGGCCTGCGCGCAGGATCGGGTCGTGATCCTGATTTCGCACAGGCTCTACCATTTTCCGGAGCTCCGGCAGATCGTGTTCATGCAGGGCGGAAAGGCGGACGTGGGGACGCACGAGGCGCTTTGCGCGTCCGTTCCGGCCTATCGCGCGCTGTATGAAAGCCAGACGGGAGGTGCGGCGCATGAAGCGTAATTCGGTGTTTGCCGCCGTCTGCGGCGCGGCGGCGGCGCACAGGCTGCTCAGTGCGGGCGCGCTGCTCTGTGCGGCGGCGTCGGTGCTGGCCTCGCTGCTGCCGCCGCTGCTGCTGGCGCGCGTTATCGACGGCCTGACGGGCGGAATACCGCTGACGTTCGCGGCGGCGCTGCTGTATTTCGGCAGCCTCGCGCTGGAGGGCGTGCTCACCTCCGCGCAGGAGACGCTGCTGGAAATCCTCGGCCAGAAGATGACCCATGCGCTCCGCGCGGAAATGTCCCGAAAGCTGACGCGCCTGCCCGCGGCGACGCTCTCGGCGCAGAACCCCGGCGAGCTGGCCGCGCGCTTCTCCGGCGACGTGGACACCGTGGAGGCGCTGTTCACCTCCGGCGTGATCTCCATGGCGGCGGATGCATGCCGAATCCTCTCGATCCTCGCGGTGATCGCCGTGAAGAACGCGGGGCTGGCGCTGATTCTGCTGCCGGTGCTGCCGCTGCTGGCCGCGTTCACCCGGCACGTGCAGCGGCGGACGCTCGCCGCGCAGATGGAAAACCGCCGCGCGGTCGCCGCCATATCCGCTCAGGTGCCGGAGGCGCTGCACAACATCCGCACCATCCGGGCGCTGGGGCTGGAGGATTACATGAGCGCGCGCTACGACAGGCGCATCGGGGAGAGCTACGCCGCGGTGGAGAAGACGAATTTCTACGACGCGGTGTATTCCCCCGTCGTGCTGACGCTCAACGCCGCGGTGGTCGGCGTCGTGATGCTGCTGTCGGCCTCCGGCGACGCGCGGGTGCTGACGCTGTTCGGCATGTCCGTCGGCACGTCGGTCGCGGTCATCAACTATATCTCGCGCATCTTCGCGCCGATTGAAAGCCTCGGCATGGAAATCCAGACGATTCAATCCGCGATGGCGGGCGTGAAGCGCATCAATGCGTTCCTCGCCCAGCCGGAACGGGCGGCGCAGGCGGCGGAAAGCGCGGCTGTTCCGCGCGGCGACGTGGCGGTTGACCACGTGACCTTCGGCTACGGCGGACGGACGGTGCTCTCCGACCTCTCCTTCACGGTGAAGGCCGGCGAGCAGGCGACGCTCGTCGGGCGCACCGGCGCGGGCAAGAGCACCGTGTTCAAGCTGCTGCTGGGGCTGTATCGGCCGGAAAAGGGCACGGTCACCATCGGCGGCGTGGACGTTTCCCAAATCACGGATCGCCAGCGCCGCTCGTGCATCGGCTGCGTGGAGCAGCATTTTGCCCGCGTGCCGGGCACGGTGCTCGACCAGATCACGCTGGGCGACCCGCGCATTACGCGGGACATGGCGCGGAAGGCCGCGCGGCTTGCCGGGCTGGATGCGGCCATCTGCGCGTTTCCCGACGGCTATGACACGCGCTGCACGGACGGCATGTTTTCGCAGGGCGAGTGGCAGCTCCTTTCCATCGCCCGCGCGGCGGCGGCCGATCCCGCCGTGCTTCTGCTGGATGAAATCACGGCCAACCTCGACGCGCAGACGGAGGCGCGCGTGCTCGAGGCGCTGCGCCGCGCGTCCGCCGGACGAACGGTGATTTCCATCTCCCACCGCATCTATGAGCAGCTCGGCGGGCGGATGATCGAGATCAGGGCGCTGGACGGTGAAACGGGCGAAGGGTAAGGGAACGGCTTGAATCCGGCTTAAACAAAAAGTAACGGCATTGCTGTCAGATGAAAGCCATCTGGAACAATGCCGTTTTTTGAGTTATGCTTCTTTTTGCCGCTGCAAGAAAACCTGCCACGTCAGCGATATCAAGGCGTAAAGCGCGATTGCAATCAGGAGAATGTGAAAAAAATCATGCGCCATAAAGTCGCTGACGGTATGAAACCCCTTTATCGGAAAATGAGCGCTG
>ERZ826146.2664-NODE-2664-length-12943-cov-6.826350_pt1 | contig 12943 bp, 12 predicted proteins | sample MGYA00519857_ERZ826146 | MGnify/ENA primary metagenome ERZ826146 (study PRJEB31778, sample SAMEA3449222) | human gut metagenome | biome: human gut; feature: human-associated habitat; material: faeces | place: United Kingdom | collected 2010/2012 ...
ACAAGGCAGTGCTGAACGGCGAGCTGCCCTACACCATCGGCGGCGGCATCGGCCAAAGCCGCCTGTGCATGCTGCTGCTGGGCAGCGTCCACATCGGTGAGGTGCAGGCCAGCGTGTGGGACAAGGCCACCCGCGAAGCCTGCGCCAAGGCCGGCATCCCGCTGTTGTAAGCGGAACGTTTTTCAGCGGAAAATACTTTTGATTTGAAATACAGCCAAGCCTGCGGGCTTGGCTGTATTTCGCTTTTTCTTTTATAAAAACCAAGAAGGGACAGCCCGCAGGCTGTCCCTTCTTCTGTTTTAGATATTATTAGTTCTGCTTTTTCCAGCGGCGCATGACACCCATGCCCAGTGCATAGGGGCCGGTGTGCACCGCAATGGTGCAGCCGATCTGCAAAAGCCCTACCTCACACTGTGCGCCGGGGTACTTGGCGCGCAGGGCGGCACGGGTCTGCATCCACAGACGCTTGCCCTCGTCGGCATCGTAGCCGTAGCCCACCGTGATGCGGTAATCGTCCGGGGTGCCGCCGTGGGCATCCAGATAGTTCATCAGCTGCTCCAGCGCCTTTTCAAAGCTCTTCTGGCGGCCGCGGGCCACGCCGCCGGAGAAGATCTCGCCCTCCTTGAACAGGATCATGGGCTTGAGTCCCAGCATATTGGCGGCGCGGCCGGTCACCTTGCCGATGCGCCCGCCCTTGATGAGGTAGTCCAGATCACCCACGGTGAAGAAGATCTGGTTGGTGGATTTTTCCGCTTCCAACCAAGTCACAGTCTCGTCCAAGGTGCAGCCTGCATCCCGCATGGCCACGGCATTTTCCACCATGGTGGATTCGGTCACGGTGGCGGCGGCAGAGTCGATGACCTCGATGCGGGCATCGGGGTAGTCCTCCAGCACCAGATCCCGGGCGTTACGGGCGCTGCCCACGCAGCCGCTCATTTTGCCGGTGAACACCAGACACAGTACATCCCGACCCGTCTCGGCGTGTGCGCGGAAGGTCTTTTCAAAGTCCTCGATAGAGGCCAGACTGGTCTTGGGATAGGCCGCCGGGTTATCTACCATGAACTGATAGAAGTCCCGCACGGGGATCTCCAGCCCTTCCTTGCGGTAATGCTCGCCGTCCAGCGATACATAAAAGGGCACGACCTCGATGCCAAGCTGCTTGGCGGTGTCCAGCGTCAGGTCGCAGGCGCTGTCGGTAATGATATCAAACATCTGTGACGCTTCCTTTTCTGAAACTCGGGGGCTGCTTTTTGCGGCAGCTCAGCCGCGGTGGATGTAGGCCTCGCGCTCTGCGCCCACCGAGATATAGGTGATCTTGCAGCCCACAGCCTTTTCCAGGTATTCCACATAATCGCGGGCCTGCTGGGGCAGGTCCTCCCACTTGCGGGCTGCGGTGATATCGCAGTGCCAGCCGGGCAGGTACTCCACCACGGGCTGAGCGGTATCCAGTGCCTCACCCATGGGGAAGCGGGTGGTGGTGGTGCCGTCGGTCAGCTTGTAAGCGGTGACCATGGGGATCTTTTCCATGTAATCCAGCACATCCAGCAGGGTCAGAGCCACCTCGTCGCAGCCCTGGCAGAACACGCCGTAGCGGCTTGCCACCAGGTCGATGGGGCCCACGCGGCGGGGACGTCCGGTGGCTGCGCCGTACTCGTGGCCAGCCTCACGCAGAGCGTGCTTCTCTTCCTCGGTCATGGCCAGTTCGGCGGCGAAGGGGCCGTCGCCCACGCAGGAGGAGTAGGCCTTCATGACGCCGACGGAGTTGTTCAGCTTGTGGCCGGGGATGCCGGCGCCGATGGGTGCATAAGCTCCGATGACGTTGGAGGAGGTGGTGTAGGGGTAGATGCCAAAGTCGATATCGCGCAGGGCGCCCAGCTGTGCCTCAAACAGCACCTTCTTGCCGGCTGCATCGGCATCGGCCAGATACTGACCCACATCGCAGATATAGTCCTTGAAGATGGCGGCATACTTTTCGAGCCATGCCCACATCTCGTCCACGCTGATGGGTGCTGCGTTGTAGCTGCCCTCCATGACCAGATTCTTGGAATCCACCATGGTGACCAGACGCTTCTTCACGGCGTCGTCCAGATGCAGCAGATCGCCCATGCGTAGGGTCTTTTTCATGTACTTGTCGCCGTAAGCGTAGGCAATGCCGCGCTTGGTGGAGCCGAACTGTGCGCCGGTCTTGGACAGACGTGCTTCTTCCAGACCGTCCTGCTCCACATGGTAGGGCATGGTGATGGTTGCACGGTCGGAGATCTTCAGGTTATCGGGAGTGATGACGATGCCCTGCTCGCGCAGCTTGTTGATCTCGCCATCCAGATGGTGCGGGTCGATGACCATACCATTGCCCATCACGCAGACAACATTCGGGCGCAGGATGCCGGAAGGCAGCAGGTTCAGCACGAACTTGCCGCGCTCGTTCTTCACGGTGTGGCCCGCGTTGTTGCCGCCCTGATAGCGGCAGACGATGTCGTATTCTCTGGCGATCAGGTCGACCATACGGCCCTTGCCCTCGTCGCCCCAGTTGATACCGGTAATTGCAGTAAGCATGAAAAATAACCTCGCTTTGGCAAAATGTACAGCCTTTTCCGTTCAGTCTGCCGGGTGGCTGACTGATTTCTTGTAGCCGGGATTCGCCGCCAGCTATATTATAGCAAACCCGCTTGCAAATTCCAATACCCCGGCACAATTTTGTGCAAACCACACAGCCCCGCGCCAGCCGGGCCGCCACTTTGAACAGGGGATCAGTGGCGCACCTGCAGCTTGCGGCGGGTGCCGTCCGGCTCAATCACCGTGGTATGCTCCAGCTGGTCAATCATGGATGCGCGGATATCGGCCAGGTATTCCTGCCGCAGGGCGTCACGCTCCGCCAGTTCGGCTTCCGTCAGGCCAGAAGTTTTTGCTTTATGAGCCAGCGCATTGATGCGCGCGATTTTTTCTTTTTCCATAGGGTTCTGTTCCTTTCCTTATATAAGGATATCCGGGCAGCAGGTCTGCCGCCCATGGCAGAGCATTGGGTGCTCTGCCATGGGTATTATAACACACCCGCTTCCCTTTTGTGAATGCAGGGCTGTACTTTTTGCAAAAAAGCTGTATAATAGAAAAGTATCCGCTTTTGACGGGGGTATTTTTCCCTGCTGCGGTACGCGATGTATTTTTTCAAAAAAGACAGGAGACAACCCATGAAAAACACCAACCTGACCCGCGCTGCTGCCAGCCTGCTGGCATGCGGCATGGTTTTTGGCCTGACTGCCTGCAGTTCCAGCGCATCCTCCAGCGAAGCAACCGCCGAGAGCGCAGCTTCCAGCGAAGCTGCCGGTGAAAGCACTGTTCCTGACGACGCTACCGCAGAAAGCGCCGCCGATGATTATTCTTATCTGGCTGATTTTTCTTTCAGTGATGCCTATGACGAGAACGGCTACCTGAAAGGCATCACCGCGCTGGATTACGTCACGCTGCCGGATACTGAGAGCTTTACCCTTTCGGACGATGCCACCACCGTGAGCGACAGTGATATTGACGATTACATTTCCAACAACATTCTTTCCAACTATAAGACCACCAACGAGATCACCAACCGCGCCGCCGAAAACGGTGACACTGTGAACATTGACTTTGCCGGTTCCATTGACGGCGTTGCCTTTGACGGCGGCACCGGCAGCGATTATGATCTAACCCTGGGCAGCGGCACCTTTATTGACGGCTTCGAGGATCAGATCGTTGGCCACATGCCCGGCGAAACCTTTGATGTGAATGTCACCTTCCCGGATGACTACCAGGCCACCAACCTGGCCGGCAAGGACGCAGTGTTCGCCACCACGCTGAACTACATCAACGAGGATGTGACCCCCGACCTGACTGATGATTGGGTCAGCAGCAACCTGGCCGAGTCCATGGGCATGAACAATGTGGCTGAGCTGAAAACTTTTGTCAGCAACAGCCTGCTGTTCAATCAGGAAGCCAATGAGCTGTACGGCCAGCTGTACGATGCTGCCGAAGTCAATACCGATACCCTGCCCGAAGATGTGCAGCAGTATTTCACCAATACCGTGCTGTACCAGCCGTACCTGTACGCCCAGATGCGCGGCGTTTCGCTGGAGACCATGCTGAGCCAGGCCGGTTACAGCAGTGTGGATGAATACCTGGAAAACAGCGAAAGCTCCAAGCAGAGCATGATCAAGCAGATCCTGATCATGCAGGCTTTGGCGGAGAAGAACAACATTGTATGCGATACCGACATTCTGAACGCTGAGTTCTCCCGCTATTTTGGCTCCACCGATATGACCGGCTATGTGAACGCTTACGGCGAAAACTACGTGAAAACCAACATTCTGCATGACATTGTGATGCAGAACCAGATCGACAACGTTGCCTGAGCTGCCCAAGCTGTTTGGCTATCCCCTGACCATTAAGTTTTAACCGTACCACCCGCGCCCGCTTGACAAAGCCGTGTGCGGGTGGTATATTAGGGCCATAATATTTAGACGTTTATCTAAATATATAATTCTTGTGATTTTCTGAAAGGGTATATGTTATGAGCACGATAATTTCTTTGCAGACCATTTTGTGGAGCGCCTTGGCCGCCGCAGCCGGTATCGGGCTGCCGGTTCTGGTTTTTTTGGTATGGAAGTTCAAATTCTGCCGGGGTGCAAAGCTGTTTCCTGCTGTTGTCGGCGCGGTGACCTTCGTCGTTTTCGCCCAGGTACTGGAAGGTGTGCCCAAGGCCATTTTCTTTGGCGGCGGCACCGGCGTTTCGCAGTATGTGCTGACCCATGCGTGGGCTTACACCCTGATCGGCTGTCTGCTGGCGGGCGTGTTTGAGGAAGTCGGGCGCTATCTTGCGTTTCGCTTTCTGCTCAAGCGCTATACCAACCGGCGGGACGCCGTAACCTATGGCATCGGCCACGGCGGGATCGAGGCAATCCTGGTTCTGGGGCTCACCGCCATCAATAATATTGCGATTGCGCAGCTTGTCAACAGCGGCAGCATTGAAACCATAACCAATGGGCTGACCGGCGCGCAGCTGGACCAGGTACAGGCACAGATCGCCGCCGTTGCCAGCTTTGGGGCCGCCAACCTGCTGCTGGGGCTGGCTGAACGCGCGATTGCCATGACGCTGCACATTTCCCTCTCGGTGGTTGTATTCCGGGCTGTCCGGCAGCGCAAGGCCGGGTATCTGGGATTGGCGGTGGCGCTGCATGCGCTGTTCGATGTTCCCGCCGCTTTATTCCAGTGCGGCGTGCTGCACAGTACCTGGCTGGTGGAAGCACTGCTGCTGGTGCTCTGCCTGGGCTGCGCAGCTTACGCCAAAAAGCAGTATTGTGCATTGCAAGAACCGGAACAGCAGACGTTATCCGATAAGGAGGAACGCTGACCTATGGTAGGCGATGCGTTTAAGGCTTTGGGGGACCCCACCCGGCGGCGCATTCTGGAACTGTTGAGCGAAGGCGAGATGAGTGCCGGTGATATTGCGGCGCACTTTGATATGGCAAAGCCATCCGTAAGCCACCACCTGAACATTTTAAAAAATGCCGGGCTGGTAACGGATGAGCGCCGCGGCCAGAACATTGTGTACTGCCTGAACCTGACCGTGTTCCAGGAAGCTGTTAAGTGGTTTTTCGATTTTGGCTTTGTGAAAGGTGAACCTGATGATGAAACGAAATAAACTGTTTTGGGGGCTGCTGATTTTTTGCGCCATCAACTTTGCGGCGCACCTCTGCTTTTATGGCTCCCTGCCGGATGTTGTGCCCACCCACTGGGGCGCGGACGGCCAGGCCAACGGCTGGGGGCCAAAATCCACTGTGCTGATTATGGCGGCCTTGCCCGCCCTGATGCTGATTTTGATGGCAGTGCTGCCCCGCATTGACCCCAAACACCAGAATTATGAAAAGTTCAAGGGCGTCTGGAACGCCTCCCTCACTGCCCTTACAATATTTATGTCAGCTATGAGCTGGTTTTCGGAGCTGAGCGTGTTCGGCTTGATTCCGGAAGGCAGCAGCCTGGTCGGTATTCTGGTCTGCGGCGGCTGCGGGGTACTGTTCATCTTTTTGGGCAACTATATGCCGCGCATCAAGCAGAACTATATGTTCGGCTGCAAAACTCCCTGGGCGCTGAACAACGAACACAACTGGAACCGCACCCAGCGCATGGGCGGCATTGTGTTTGTTGTTATGGGTGCTGCTTTGATTGTAATTTCACTGCTGGCCACCATTTTGGGCGATACCGCCACCATGATCCTGCTGCTGGCCGTTGTCTTTGGCGGCTCCGCCTGGATCTACCTCTACTCCTACCTCGTCTACATCGGCAAAATGAAGTAAGTAAGCGCCCCCACCCGGAGCGCACTCTTTATCCTGCATCGCGCCTAATATCCAAAAAAGGCGCGCAGCGCCCACCACCATTCTTCTTTATTATTTATTCTTTATTCATTACAAAATGCTCCCCTCTCCATGCAGTTCTCTTATGCACAGGGCGGGGAGCGTTTTATTTTTATTCCTGGGTTTTCTTTCCAGCACGTTCCGCTTTCATGCGGATGCGCTCGCGCTGGGATTTTTCCAGTTTTTTATAGCGGGCATAGCTTTCGGGACGCACGGTCTCAATGCAACGGGCAAAGTTCCAATGCAGACCGTCGCGGCGGTTCAGCTTAAAGCGCAGGAACCACGGGCCGTGGTCCGGGCAGGTGGCTTCGGTATAATAACCGGTGTTGCCGCGCTTGAGCCAGATATCGTTCAGCACCAGCGGCTTGCCGCAGAACGGGCAGCCCACCTGATACAGCGCAGGGTCATTTTTGTATGCATCGTGGTCCAGGCGGTCAAAGTAGGTTTGGATATCGTACGTTTCGGTATCGGTATTGTTCAGCAGGGCGGCTGTCAGCTGGGCGGCGGGGTCCGGGTATTCGGCAATGCCCTGGGCCAGCGGCAGGCGGCGGCAGATTTTTGTGGTGTACAGGGCATCGTCCAGCGCATTGTGGAAATCGCCGTCATGCTCAATGCCAAGGCGGTCCACCACGCTTTCCAGCGTCAGGCCCTCGCCTTCCCCGCGGGGGAAATTTTTCAAAAAGATCTGCTGCAGGTCATACCAGCGGGTGGGCCAGCTTTCGTCCATATTATAAAGGAACAGGTTCTGTTTCAGCACCGGCACATCGTCCAGACCCCACTCGGCAAATTCGGCGTCGGGGCCGGCCCATTCCTGGAACCGCCGCAGGCCTTCGGCAATGGGCACCCCGGCTTCCAGATCGCCCTGGCTCAGGCCAGTCACCTCCGCAATGCGCCAATGTAGCTTGCGGAAAATGCGGGGGCGCAGGGTCATCTCAAAGGTATCCAGTACATCGCCATTCTCGTCCACCCGCACTGCACCGATCTGGATGATCTCACCCCGCAGGGTCAGCTCCGCCCCATGATAATTAAAGGTTTTGGGCGCATTGCCCATGTTCCATTCCAAGTCAAAAACGATCAGGTTCACTGCGGGTCCTCCAAGATGAATTTTTCAACGGCCAGCCCTACCCCGTCATGCTCATTATCTGCGGTGACGTATTTGGCTGCCTGTTTTACTTCCGGCACAGCATTGCCCATGGCAACGCCCATGCCCGCATAGCGGATCATAGGCAGGTCGTTCCAGCCATCGCCGCAGGCCATCAGGTTTTCGGGGCCAAGGCCCATATTTTTCAGCAGCAGCGCCAGCGAGGCGGATTTTTCCACCCCCAGGGGCATCGTTTCAATAAAGAACGGCGCCGAGCGGTAGATGGAAAGCTTGCCCGCAAACTTTTGCTGCATCAGCTCCTCCACATGGGGCATATCCACAGGGTCGCCAACCAGCAGCAGCTTGTTGATGGGCCACTGGATCTCGGCGGGCAGGTTTTCCACCTGGCGGGCCGGGATTTTGTTGATGCGGGCTTCCTCGCCAACATAGGGGTTGGCGGAATCCTCGGTCACAATGCCTTTGGCATCATAGGTCAGCGGCATCACGTTCCAGTAGCGGGCAAAGGTGCACACCGGGTCGATCAGCTCCGGCGGGAACTCATGCTGCACCAGCGTTTCGCCGGTTTTGCAGTCAATGATCTTACCGCCGTTATAGCTCAGGATGCAGCCGCCGCGGCGATCCAGCTCCAGCTCTTTGGCAAGCGGCTCAATGCCCACGGTGGGGCGGCCGCTGGCCAGCACAATGCGCACGCCGCGGTCCGCCGCTGCCTGCAGGGCAGCTTTGGTGCGTGGGGTAATGACTTTGGCATTGTTGGTCAGTGTGCCATCCAAATCCAGTGCCAGAACTTTGTATTGCATAATATCCCCTGTTTCTTTGTTTTTTCGTCTTTTTATTTTACCCTATCAGCCGCCATTGCGCAAGGGGGCGGTAAAGATTCCGGTTGTTTCTGCCTGCATTGCTCTTTGGAGCGCAGCAGGGCTGATTTTGCGGTGCAGCACACCCATTTTTGTGGCAAAACCCGGAAAATGACCGGGATTTTAACGGTTAGCAATAACTAACGCATTGACAACAAATTTTCCGCATGGTACACTATTCAGGCAATAAGGGAGTAGTCGGCGCGGCACTGGGCAAGAGCAGCCGTGCAGTTTTGCCAACACAATGAGCTAACAGCAAAGGCTCTGGCACTACTTGAAATGACGAGACTTATCCGCACAGGGTTCACCTGCATGCTGTGTGCAGGTGCTGGGCGGATAGGTCTTTTTTGTTTGCCCGGCTCTGCCCTTGGATCTGATTTGGAGGTATTGGGGTATGAGTTTGTTTGACTTGATCATGATCGGCATCAGCCTTTCGATGGATGCGTTTGCGGTTTCCATCTGCAAGGGGCTTTCGGTGCGCAAAGTACAGCTGTCCCACGTGCTGATCTGCGGTGCCTGGTTCGGCGCGTTCCAGGCCATTATGCCGTCCTTTGGCTACTTCCTCGGTTCCCGGTTCGAGCACCTGCTCAACAGCGTTGGCCCTTGGGTTGCCTTTATCCTGCTGGCTGTGATCGGCGTAAACATGGTGCGGGAAAGCTTTGGCTGCGATGAAACTGTGGACAACGATTTTTCCGCCAAAGCCATGCTGCCGCTGGCCGTTGCAACCTCCATTGACGCCTTTGCCGTTGGCGTTGGCTTTGCCGCAATGGAAGCCAACATTGTGGTTGCTGCCCTGCTGATCGGCTGCACCACCTTTACCCTGTCTGCCATCGGCGTTAAGGTTGGTGCCGTGTTTGGCGATAAGTACCGCGCCGTTTCGGAGCGCATTGGCGGCCTTGTGCTGATTCTGATCGGCCTGAAAACCTTGATCCAGAGCTTCCTGTAAAATTTGGCTTTCTCTTATTTCCGTTATTCTGATAAAACAACTGCCCGCATCCTTTCCGGTTTTTGGCCGGAGTGATACGGGCAGTTTTCTTTGGGATTGATCCTGCACAAAAAAGTCCCGCCCGGCAGCGAGGGGTGCTGCGGGCGGGACTCATTTTTTATCAGGGGGTATTCTGACGCTTTAAAATAAATTACTTTCTGCTGCGCTTTTTGCGGGAGTTTTTGCCCTTTACAGCAGGCTTAGCAGCCTCAACAACCGGCTTTGCAGCTTCCACAACGGTCTTAACGGCTTCGTCAGCGGCCTTGGCGGCAGCCTTGACAGCAGGCTTCTCGGCAACTTCCTTCACGGCCTTGTCGGCAGCTTCCACAGCAGCCTTGACAGCGGGCTTTTCGGCAACTTCTTTTACAGCCTTCACAGCTTCATCGGCAGCGGCCTTAACGGCGGGCTTTTCAGCAACTTCCTTGACAGCGTCGGTGGCCACGGCAGCAACGGCAGTGGCAGCCTCGGCTGCCTTCTTTGCGGTGGTCACAGCAGCCTCGGCAGCCTTTTTGGTGCTGGTCTTGCAGGTGGCCTTCTTGGCGGTCTTAACAACCTCAGCGGCGGTTTCGGCAACCGGCTTATCGGCAGAAGCCTTCACGGCGTCAACAACCTCGGTAGCAACTTCGGCAGCAGCCTTGGCAGCGGCGTCAACGGTCTTGGCAGCGCTTTCAGCGGCAGCCTTCACTTCAGCCTTTGCTTTAGCGGCGGTAGCCTTGGCGCTGGTCTTGGGCTTGCGGGTCACTTCGTTGATGGTCCAGTACTGGTTATCGCCGTTCACATCGGCCCAGATCTGCAGGACTGCACCGTTTTCGGTGTTCATGTTGACCAGGTCCAGGCACTTGCCGGCCAGGTTGGACTTGATCTTTACGCGGCCATCATTGGCGGGCTCCACGATCCACAGCTGGCTGGAAGCGTTAGCGCCTTCCCACTGGTGAACATGGGTGCCATCGGTCACGCCGGAGCAATCCAGGTCCATCATCTTGCCGGTGAAACGGTTCTTGATGCGGTACACGCCCTCGCCGGCGCGCACAAAGCTCCACTGCTGCCATTCGGCGTTGGCATTATCCCACAGCTGGATCTGAGCGCCGTTCTCGGTGTTGTAATCCTTTACTTCAACAACCTTGCCGTTTGCAGCGGCGATGGTATAAAACTTATCCTCAGTAATAACGGTCTGAGCAATTTTCTTGGTAGCCATGTATAAGCTCTCCTCTCAGTTTATCGTGTTGGTTGTTCAGTTTTGTACGCCTGCGGCTGGCAGTGTTCTGCGCAGCCCCCCTCCAAAGCGTCATCTATATAAAAAGGAGTGCTGTGTTGGTTCAGCCTCCTTGTGTTCCCCTCTATTATAGCCAATTATTCCCACATCGTCAAGTTTTGTGCGGCGTGACGGCATTTTACACAAAAACGCCGGGAAGGGTGGAATCCTTCCCGGTATTTTTATGGGGATTTTCCGTTTTTATGCCGATTGCGCTTTTGTTGCGCACTTATCCGGCAGAAAGGCTATTTCAGGAGTTTTCCGCAAAATTGCCGGTGTACAGGCGGTAGTAACGGCCCTTTTGGGCAATCAGCTCATCGTGGGTGCCGCGCTCAATAATGCGGCCCTGTTCCAGCACCATGATGCAGTCCGAGTTGCGCACGGTGGAAAGGCGGTGGGCGATAACAAAGGTGGTGCGGCCATACATCAGGCCGTCCATGCCCTGCTGCACCAGGCGCTCGGTGCGGGTATCAATGCTGGAGGTTGCTTCGTCCAGGATCAGTACCGGCGGGTCCGCAACAGCGGCACGGGCAATGGCAAGCAGCTGGCGCTGGCCCTGGCTCAGGTTGGTGCCGTCGCCGGTCAGCGTGGTGTTATAGCCATCCGGCAGGTGGCGGATGAACTCATCGGCGTTGGCCAGCTTGGCGGCGGCGCGGCATTCCTCGTCCGTTGCATCCAGGCGGCCATAGCGGATGTTATCCATAACCGTACCGGTAAACAGGTGGGTATCCTGCAGAACAATGCCTAAGGATGCGCGCAGGTCGTCTTTATGAATATGAGTCACATCAATGCCGTCATACTCAATGGTGCCCTTCTGGATATCATAGAAGCGGTTGATGAGGTTGGTGATGGTGGTTTTGCCTGCGCCGGTGGAACCGACGAAGGCGATCTTCTGGCCCGGACGGCCATAGAGGTTGATGTCGTGCAGGACAGTCTTGTTCGGTACATAGCCGAAATCGACGTCTGTAAAGGTGATGTCGCCTTCCAGCTTGTGGTAGGTGGTGGTACCGTCGTGGTGGGGATGCTTCCAGGCCCAGATGCCGGTGCGCTCGGTGGTCTCCACCAGCTCGTCATCCTTGCCATACTTGACGTTGACCAGGGTGACATAACCCTCGTCGGTCTCGCTGGTCTCGTCCATCATCTTGAAGATACGCTCCGCACCGGCCAGTGCCATGATCACGCTGTTGGCCTGCATGGACACCTGGCTGATGGGCATATTGAAGCTCTTGTTCAGGGACAGGAACGCCATGACAGTACCCAGCGTGACGCCGCCCATGCCGGTGACGGCCATGGCGGCACCCACCAGAGCGCAGATGGCGTAGCTGATGTTGCCCAGCTGAGCGTTGACGGGCATCATGATGTTGGCGAAGCTGTTGGCCTGCTTGGCGCTGTCCTTGAGCTTGTCGTTCAGCTCACGGAAGCCATCGAGGGCCTTCTGCTCGTGGGTGAAGACCTTGACGACCTTCTGGCCTTCCATCATCTCTTCGATGTAGCCGTTCACTTTGCCGAGGTCGCGCTGCTGTGCGATGAAGTACTTGCCGCTCTGCTGGGTGATCTTCTTGGAGCAGAAGAGCATCAGGGCTACCATCAGCATGGTGACGATGGTGAGCTGCCAGCTCAGCATGCACATGCTGGCAAAGACGGAAACGATGGTGATGGCGCTGGACACCAGCTGGGGGATGCTCTGGCTGAGCATCTGGCGCAGGGTATCCACGTCGTTGGTGTACACGGACATGATGTCGCCGTGCGGATGGGTGTCAAAGTAGCTGATGGGCAGGCTCTCCATGTGGGTGAAGAGCTGGGTGCGCAGGTTGCGCAGGGTACCCTGGGTGACGTTGACCATGATGCGGGCGTTGAGCCAGGCGGCGAGGATGCCCACCACATAGATGCAGCCGACGCGCACCAGTGCACCGGCCAGCGGTGCAAAGCTGGGGTCCTGCTGCTGGGTCATGGGGATGATATAGTCGTCGATAAGGGTCTGCAGGAACAGGCTTGCCTGCACATTGGCCAGCGCACTGACCACGATGCAGATGAGCACGAGGATGCAGTGAGGCAGATAGTGCTGGAACACCTCTGCCATGATGCGCTTGAGCAGCTTGCCCGGGTTCTCGACCTTCGGACGCGGGCCTCCCATGCCGCGGGGGCCGGGGCCATGGACGACTTTTGCTTTCTGTTCTGCCATTACTGCTCACCTCCCTGCTTGTCGAAGTCGCCGCCGCCCTGAGTCTGGCTGTTGTAGACTTCCTGATAGATCGCGTTGTTCTTCAGCAGTTCCTCGTGGGTGCCGAGGTCGTTGATCTGGCCGTTGTCCAGCACGAGGATGCGGTCGGCATCCTGCACCGAGGAAATGCGCTGTGCAATGATGATCTTGGT
>ERZ826146.2666-NODE-2666-length-12922-cov-30.721769_pt1 | contig 12922 bp, 6 predicted proteins | sample MGYA00519857_ERZ826146 | MGnify/ENA primary metagenome ERZ826146 (study PRJEB31778, sample SAMEA3449222) | human gut metagenome | biome: human gut; feature: human-associated habitat; material: faeces | place: United Kingdom | collected 2010/2012 ...
AAATAATGTAGTTTATTTAAACAAAAACTGTCAACCTATTTCAGGAAAAGACAAAAAGCCATCTTTTGCTGGCTTAAAGACGGCTTTTAGTAACCTTAAAAGCGGCCTTTAAGGTTATTAAAAGCGGCCTTTCGCACCGTCGATGACGACATCATACCGCCAAATCAGCAAAACATTACGATGTTTGTATGCTCGGCAAATAGCCATATCCTATCCGCATACGTAACCGAAGGTCGGTAATGGCCCAATGACGACATAACTTTTAGTCTAATGTGAATACCTTACCGTTGGCAAAATCCGGGCATTCATTATGCTTTTCATATACCTTATTATATATAAGGGCTTGTGGATACATGTTGCAGGCAGTTGAAGTCATGGAAAATTAGATGTCTGTATATATGCTAACAGATATTAATTTTCGTCTTTAGGCACGCCCTTAAAAAAACTATTAAATTATCTTTTTATAAAAAAATAAAGAAAAAAGTTTTGCACAATATAAAATTTTGCTAACTTTGTGGGCAGATTTATCAAATTATTAAAAACTAATATCAAAAAACAAATGAAATAATACGCTCCATAAATCTGTCTGTCCGCATTTAAAATGTTGGCTTTCAACGTGTTCAGGAGCGAAAGATGAGATGGCGAATCTCATTCTGTACGTGGGTTGTCAATAAAAGCATTATGAACTCATGAAAACATAAGGACACTTAAACAATGAAAATATTTATCTTTTATTAATTAAAATAGTAACATTTATGTCTGGTAATTTAAAAACTTTTCGACTTGCGCTTGTGGCGCTGTTCACGCTCATCGTGGGCTCGCTGTCGGCGCAGACAGTCAAGGGAACTGTAAAGGACGCCAGCGGTGAACCAATCATTGGCGCCACAGTCCAGGAGAAGGGCACGAAGAATGTTGCCGTGACCGACCTCGACGGAAACTTCGAAATCAAAACCTCCGGCAGTAACGAGCTGCAGTTTTCATACATTGGTATGAAGCCGCAGACGGTAAACGTGGCCGGAAAGAGTAGTGTAACAGTTACAATGGAAGATGAGGCTACTGCACTCGACGATCTCGTTGTCATCGGTTATGGTACTGTAAGGAAGCGCGACCTGACGGGCGCCGTAACATCCGTCAGCGCCGAGGACATAGGGCAAATCCCTGTGTCTAATGTCAGTGAGGCCCTTACCGGTAAGATGGCCGGCGTAAACATCACCACGACCGAGGGCTCGCCTGACGCCGACGTGAAAATACGTGTACGTGGAGGAGGCTCGCTGTCACAGGACAATTCGCCGCTGTACGTTGTCGACGGATTCCCCGTTGAGAGTATCAGTGACATTTCCCCGTCGGAAATCGAGAGTATCGACGTACTCAAGGACGCGTCGTCAACGGCCATCTACGGTTCGCGTGGTGCTAACGGCGTTATCATCGTAACCACCAAGAGTGGTTCGGAAGGCAAAATCCAGGTGAACTTCAACGGTTCGCTCGGTTGGAAGAAGATAACAAAGGAGATACCCGTGATGGATCCGTATAACTACGCTTATTATCAGTATGAGCTTGGTACGGCCGGCACGTCATCTACAACTTCTGACTATGGTAACTATAACGACCTTGACATCTGGAGATCAGTAGAGGGTAATGACTGGCAAGACCAGTTGTTCGGGCGCACAGGTACGCAGAAGATGTATAACGTGAACGTTAGTGGGGGCTCGAAGGAAGTGAAATTCAACATTGGCTTCTCACATTCTGACGAGAAGAGCATTATGAAAGGTTCGGGTTATGCAAAGAACAATATCAACGCCAAGCTGAACGCGAAGCTGAACAAGTGGCTCTCGCTTGACTTTACAGGCCGCCTTGCCTTCACCAAACTCGACGGACTTAACGGCGGCGCAGACACTAACGAAAGCAATGCCGCAAACTCAATTGTCGCAAATACGGTAAGATGGAATCCCGTAGAACCACTTGTGCAAACCGATGATGACGAGGAAAACAGCACCTCGACACGCCGAAACCCGACAGAGCGCATTGATGACACCTATAAGTATCAAGAGCGTTTCCAACAGAACTACAACGTTGCCTTAAACTGGAAACCGTTTGACGGATGGACATTCCGCACCGAGTTCGGCTACCGCTGGGACTACAACAACACAGACCAGGTATGGGGAAGCAACGCTACGACTAACTCGAAGTATGGTTACAATGGTATGCCGCAGGCTCAGTTTGTCAAAGTGAACAAGCAGAACTGGCGCAACTCCAACACCGTTACTTACGACAACGACAAGCTCTTCGGCGGACGCGACCGAATCAACGTTGTTGTAGGACAAGAATGGAGCAGCAATAGGCAGACTACACGTACAAACACGTCAGTGGCTTACCCGACATCTTTCTCAATTGATGATGTACTCTCGAACACGGCTGCCGGCACGGCTCTGCCGAACGAGGTAGACATGGCTGCCGACGAGAACATACTCTCTTACTTTGGCCGTATCAACTATACCTTGGCCGACAAGTACCTGGCTACTGTAACGTTCCGTGCCGACGGTTCGTCGAAGTTCGGCAAGGGCAACCGCTGGGGCTATTTCCCTGCCGTAGCATTGGCATGGCGAATGTCAGAAGAGAATTTCCTTAAAGGCGCACAAGATTGGCTTTCAAACTTGAAGTTGCGCCTCAGCTTCGGTATGGCCGGTAACAACCGCATCAACAGCGGCCTTATATCGACAGTGTATTCAATGGCAAGCAACACATCGAAAGCTCCATTCTTCGACGAGAACAGGAATTCGATGCTTGAACATGGAACATATTTGTATAACCCAGACCTGAAGTGGGAAACAACCATCACCCGCAACATCGGTATCGACTACGGTTTCTGGAACAACCGTATTAGCGGTACAATCGACTTTTACTGGAACACGACGAAAGACCTGCTCATGCAGACATTGATACCGTCAAACACAGGTTACAGCTATCAGTATCAGAACTTCGGACAGACATCTAATAAGGGTATAGAGTTTGCCTTGAACGCAGTGCTTGTCGACAAGAAGAATTTTGGCTTGAACTTCAATTTCAACATTGCATACAACCGCAACAAGATAGACGAACTTAACCTCGACAATCCTTGGCAAAGTTCCAACTGGTCAGGCTCTACCATCTCAAAGTATGAAGACTTCCGTGTGGAAGAAGGCGGACGCTTGGGCGAAATCTGGGGATATAAGATGAACGGCTTTTATACTGTGGCGAAGTATGATGCTGATGGCAACTACCTTAGCGGCGACCTCGTACTCAACGAAAAGGGAGAATGGGCACTTGTTGACGGGAAGAAGGACAACAGCAAGGAGCTTTTCGGCGGCAATCTTTATCCCGGTGTACCCAAGGTGCAGGTTGACGAGAATGGTGACCCCATAAAACAGCGCCTCGGCAATACCGTAGCTCCGACAACCGGAGGTTTCGGATTTGACGGACGTGTCGGCAACTTCGACTTCAACATCTTCTTCAACTACTCCATCGGCAACAAGCTGATAAACGGAACGAAGCTGGCAAACTCTTTCTATGCGGGTTCGAGCAAGAACTATAATCTCGTGGCTGACTTCAACCTCGCAAACCGTTACACTTGGATAGACCCTGAAAACGGACTCAACCTTGGCCGTCCGTCGTCAAGCACAATTACAACTTATGGCGGTGTGGAAGCAGTGATGGCACGCTTGAACGAGCTTAACGCCAACGCTAACATCTACAACCCTGCCGGAGTGACGGCTATGCAGCTTATCGACTATGCCGTAGAGGATGCATCCTTCCTGCGCCTGCAAAACATAACAGTAGGCTATACGCTTCCGAAGAAATGGACAAAGGCTCTACAGATAGAGAATATCCGCATCTACTTCACGGGCTACAACCTCTTCTGCTTCACCGGTTATGACGGCTACGACCCGGAAGTGGACACCAGCAGCAAGAAGAACCCGATGTGCCCCGGCGTTGATTATGCAGCTTATCCGAAGAGCCGTACATTCGTAGGTGGCATTAACGTGACATTCTAAATTAATTAAGGTTATGAGGTTATACGGTCATAAGGTTGTGAGGTTATGAGGTTGTAAGGTTATACGGTCATAAGGCTGTGAGGTTATGAGGTTGTAAAACCCAAAAACCGCAAAACCCAAAAACCGCAAAACCATACCCCAAAAAACCGCAGAACCGAAAAAATACCGCAGAACCGTAAAACCGCAGAACCGTAAAACCTAAAATAAAATGAAAAAGATATTTCCAATAATCGCGCTTTCCGCCGGACTTGTCGGGGTTACGTCCTGCCAAGACTTTCTCGACCAGACATCAGAGTCGGAACTCAACTCCGAAAAAGTGTACAGCTCGACTTACTATACCGGCTTGCGTGTAAACAAGATATATGGCGGACTTACACAAGACCGTACATATTCACAGGATTTGGCTATCGTGTGGAATCTGAACAGTGACATAGAACTTGTTGACGGTCTCGGCGATGATGCCACAAATACTACCAGCGAGCGTGGAAACATGAACTACAATATCAGTCCCGCATGGTCGAAAATCAGCGGTGTGTGGGATGCCATTTATGGCGTAATAGAGGATGCAAACCTCGTGGTAGAAGGAATACGTACCAGTCCGCTTTTAACAGGCGGAGGGGCAGACCAAACTACTATGGAGCGTTATCTCGGTGAAGCCATCACGCTTAGGGCCATGTGTTATCTTGACCTCGTGCGCTTCTTCGGTGATGTGCCTTTCAAGATGGAAACCTCAAAGTCAGATCTTAGCAACGCATATCTTGAGAAGACCGACCGTGACATTATTCTAGACTCATTGATGAACGAACTTGATGAAGCCATAGAATATTTGCCGTGGGCAGACGAAGTATCGGGCTATACTACAGAGCGCATTACAAAGGGCTATGCCCACGGTCTGTTGGCACAAATAGCCATGACCAAAGCCGGGTATGCCATACGCGAGCAGCATAAGGACGGATACGAGAAAGCGGCTTACTCTGACGACAACTATCCCACAGAGCGTCCTGCCGAGGCTGAACGCATAAAGCTGTATGAAAGGGCCTTGACGCATCTTAGCGCAATCATCACAAACGGTACGCACCAGCTCAATACCTCGTTTGAGAACCAATGGTATCTTGTAAACCAACTCACGCTTGACAAGACTTTCCATGAGAATCTGTTTGAAATCCCTATGGGACGTAATGTCACGGGCGAGCTTGGTTACACGGTAGGCGTGCGCCTCAATGGTGTTACAACCGAATATGGCTACAGCAACTCTACAGGAAAACTCAAACTTACCGCACCGTTACTTTATTCTTATGACAAGAAAGATTTGCGTCGTGATGTCACCGTTGCTCCGTTTGAAATCAAGCAGGACGGCAATAAAACGATTGAGAGTATGCTTGGCAATGCACCGTTCGGTCTGTATTGCGCGAAGTGGGATCCGAGGAAGATGAGTTCAGAATGGCTTAGCGAAAACCTTACTGCAACAGCAAAGCACATGACTGGCATCAATCCGGTAAAGATGCGTTATTCGCAGGTGCTTCTCTATTATGCTGAAGTTCTTAATGAATTGGCCGGGCCACAAGGCTCTTACACAGGCGATGCCGGGATGACAGCATTCAATGCACTTGCACAGGTTCACCGCCGCGCGTTTGAAAACGAAAGCGACGCCAACGTATTCCTCAACTCAATTACAATGACGAAAGAAGGTTTCCGTGATGCAATCATGCAGGAGAATGCATGGGAATTTGCAGGCGAAGGCTACCGCAAATGGGATCTCATCCGCTGGGGCAAGTTGTATGACAAAATCAACGAGTTCAAGCAGACTTACCTTGCAGAACTTGCTGACGGTACATATCAGGAAAAAGTGTACTACAACTATACTGACGATGCTAAGACCAAGCTTGACATCTCGAGCGTAACATGGTACGGTATACCCACAGGAAGCACCGAGGCCGACTATGATGCAAATACCGATTCGTTTGGCAAATCAGTTGATAAAGGTGACGGCAAGTCTGACACGCAGAGGGATGTCAATCTTCCGTCAATATCAAGCGGTCTTGTAGGCGACAATGTTACAGTGAAAAACCGTTACATAATGCCGATTGCATCTACTACAATCTCCGCATCTAACGGGCATCTGTATAACTCTTACGGTTACAGCAATTAATGCAAATAACAACTTTAACAAAGTAAAGAAATGAAACTAAAAAGCATATATGGTTTGGCCTTGGCAGCACTTGCAGCGGGAGCAGCAGTAACCGCCTGTACCGACGCCAACGACTGGGATACCAATCCTGCATTCGACAGGATGTTCGGCGTGAACAGCAACAAAATCTCAATAGAGACCGACCAGGAAGACCCGTCTACGGTAAATGTCACCTTTAATCCCATTCAAGGTGCGGAATACTACATAATAGAAGTAAGTACAGACTCTCTTACCGACGAAGTTGAAATGGGAGGAGAACATGCTACTGTATACGGCGAAGACAAGAGCCTCACTAAATCACCGGCAACGCTTGTCAACATGAGGGAAGAAACCTCTTACTACATGCGAATGAAGACAATGTCGTCAACCACGCCGGAGTCAAAATGGGTTTATTACAATCTTGGAGCACCGTTTAAGACACTCGGTATTATCTACGACGTTCCGTCGGCAGACATTCTTGAAAATAGTGTGACGCTTAGGTGGATTACAAAAACCGGCACGGTTACACATATCACTTACACAACTTCAGAGAACGGTCAGGACGTGACCGAAACGCGCACGCTGACCGATGCCGAGATTGCCGCAGGCGTTTGTACCATAACTGGCCTCAAGGAGAACAAAACGTATAAGTTCGCCATTTACAACGGCGAAGTGCTGCGCGGCACCAAGACCGTCAAGACGGCTAAGGCAATGCCTTGGGCTACCGTGCGGCAGGAACTTGGCGACGACGTTACACAGATTGACCAGGAACTCATGGACATGCTCGCGCAGAAAGCTCTCGACATAATGGCAGCAGAGGGCAAAGACACCGCCAGCGTAACAATCGGCGTGCCGGCAGGCAAGACATTGACGCTTGGAACAACGGAAGAGTCTCTCAATGTTCCTGAAGGCATTTCAGTTACATTCTTCGGTTTGGCTGGAGAAGTGCCGACTCTCCAGGTTTACAAGTCTTTAGACGTTGCAGGAAACCACGGATATGTAAGGTTTGAGCACATCAATGTCGATGGTATGTATGACGGCGACGCAGGAGTAAAAGGCTGCGAATACGTTATCAATCAGGAAGCGGCTTGTTCTATAGATTCGTTGTCTTTCGTAGAGTGCAACATTTCCAATTTGAACAGCGCATTGGTTCGTATCAAATCTGGAGATTATAAGGAGATAAACAAGTTACGGATTGACAACTGTATTGTTACGAACCATGCCGGGGCATATCAGTTCCTTTGCTTCGCTAAGGTTGACTTCAAGATAGACGATATTGAAATTACAAACTCGACGTTTAACAAGATTTGCCAGGGCAAGAAGACATTTATCGACTTGGAAAATTCAGCTTATAAAACAAACATCAACGTTGAGGGCTGTACATTCTACAATCTTCTTGGAGACGGAGCATATCTGATAAGTGCAAAAGGTGTTACAGGTAGCGTGAACGCAACATTCTTCAAAGTTCTGCTGGCCAAGACTTATACAGAAAAGGCAAGAGGATATCAGGGCGACAAAATTACAATATCTGCGCCAAGCTCTTACTTGCTTTCAGACTTTGTCTTTGAAAAGAATAAGCTTGATATGTTTAATACATATAATGGTAATTCTTCAGACGTATTCACCGACCCAGCATCTGGCGACTTCACTCTTAAGGTAAATGACCTTATCAGGGAGGAGGTTGGTGACCCACGTTGGTACACAACTCAATAATCACCTTATTTATTGACATTAGAGAGGGGCAAACTATCGCCCCTCTTTTTGTCTTTTCCGTCCTACTCTTTGCATATAGCCATATTTTCGCTTTCTTTGCCGACATGACATCGGGGCGGAGACAAGAATGGAAGACAGCCTGATACGTTTTGACTGGGCGATGAAACGCCTGCTGCGCGACAAGGGCAACTATGTTGTGCAGGATGGATACCAGCGCAGCGTAATCAAGACCGGCTGGGACGAAGGCCACGCCGAGGGGTTGGCGGAAGGAATGAGAAAAGGTAAGGCGAGAGGTAAAGCCGAAGGACTTGCAGAGGGGAAAGCTGAAAACGTCAAGGAAGTGGCACGCAGGATGAGGTCCTTGTTAACTTCCCATTGAAACAATATCTCAATGCACCAACCTGACGGCGGATGAGATGGCAAGACTTTAGCCTGCGACATCCGACCAATGCCTGATGTATTTACCAAAGGCATTTTACCTGTATGAAAATGCCGCATGCCGGCTTGTAAAAGACGGCAAACGGCACGGCAAAAGACAGCAAATTACAAAACAAAAGGGCATGTAAAACATGCCCTTTTGTTTTGTATCAAAGTTTTGTTTTTCACTGTCATACTGTCACCGAAGGTGTAACATGTTGATGTTCAGTTAATTACGGCGTGACATTAGTCTGCCTTTCACTGTCACGCATCTCATCACTGTTACGCCTGTTGCCACACTGTAAACCGTTGGCATACAGACAGTTGTTCGCGATGTGACAGTGTGACAGTGAATTTGCAAACTTCTTTACATATTGTTTCTTCACATATTTATTGCCAATTTCTTTAGGTCTTTGTCCATGCTCGACGTGCCTACAAGCACTTCATACTTGCCGGGCATTACGCGCATTGTGTTTGTCGAGGCGTCCCACCATTCGAAAGCCGTGCGCGGCAGGTCTATTGTTACGGTTTTAGTTTCTCCTGCTTTAAGTTCCACACGTGTGAATCCGCGGAGTGTTTTGATAGGTCCTTCCGTGTCGGCGGGGTTGCGCAGATAAGCTTGTACAGTCTCCGCGCCGTCACGTTTGCCGGTGTTGGTTACGCTGACGGTGATTTTCCCTGTCGTCTTGTCATATTCCGGAGTGCCTGTTGCGAACGTGGTGTAGCTTAAGCCGTAGCCGAAGGGGAAGAGCGGTGTGCCGCGGAAATAACGGTATGTGCGGTTTGCCATGCGGTAATCGTCAAACGGTGGCAGCTGGCTGTCGTCCTTGTAGAACGTAACCGGCAATTTTCCGCCGGGGTTGTAGTCGCCGAAGAGCACGTCGGCCACGGCGTGTCCGCCCTGTTCTCCCGGATACCATGCCTGCAATATGGCGTCGCATGTTTCAAGTTCAGGCGTCAGTGCGACGGCGCTGCCGCTACAGTTTACAAGTACCACCTTTTTGCCTGCTTCGTGCAGGGCTTTCAGTATTTCGCGTTGAGCAGCAGGCAGTTCAATGCTGGTGCGGTCGCCGTTGTCGAAACCCGGCTCTGAAACTTTTGCCTCCTCACGTTCAAGGTCGGGCGATATTCCGCCAACGAATATTACCGTCTCTACGTCTTTCGCCCTTGCCGCAATCTCGCTTGCTGTTACATTGTGAACGGTGGCGATGTCGAGGCTTAGCACGGCTTCGTTTTTAAGCTGCATGTAGTCGAACTGGATGTCGTAGCGTTGGCCTTTCTTCACGGTCAGATTGTTTTTGTTTTTGCGCAGCCGGTCGGCCTTCCAATTGTTGATTATAGTGTCGCCGTTGACAATCATCCTGAAACCGTCGTCATTGCTGCGGGTGATGTCAAGCGTTTCGTCTTTGTCGGCGGTGAACGAGCCGTTCATGCTGAGTGTGAAGTCGGTCAGGTTTACGCCCGGGGCAAAAGCCGTGTTGCCGCCGTTGTCGAAGTGTATTGCCGTGGCGTATGTGGTTTCATATACCGGTTTGCCCTCCATCTTGGTGTTGTTCCAGAAGCGTGCGCTTACGCCCGGTTTGCCGTCAGCCGTCTTCAGCCGGGGGAAAATGCTCTCGCTCTCGGTCAGCTTGGTTATTTCGCAGCCTTTGGCATATTTTACGCCGTTGCCTATTTTTGCCTGTATGCCTTCGAGTATGGTGACAGAGTGGGTCGGCTGGCCGTAGTATATGCCCCACAGCATCACAGAGTCGGCGGCGTTCGGCCCCATCACCATTATCTTGCCGGCGTCTTTCTTCAACGGCAAGGTGTTGTTCCTGTTGTGCAGCAGCACCATCTGTTCGCGTGCCATCTGCAATGCCAGCTCCTTGTGTTCCTTGCAGGCCACCACACTTTCGGGTATTTTTGTCCAGGGCACAAGCTCGTCGGGGTCGAAGTCGCCAAGCTCGAAGCGCGCTTCGAGCAGCCGCACGACGCTCTTGTTGATTTGTTCTTCGGTAATCTGTCCGGCCTTTACAGCGTCTGGCAAGTGGCGGTATTCGCCGCCGCATTCAACGTCGGTGCCGCTTATGACAGCCTTGGCCGAGGCAGCCGCCGCGTCCGCCGACACGCCGTGTGCACCCGGTCTCCAGAAGTCGCTGATGGCTCCGCAGTCGCTCACAACCAGCCCTTTGAAGCCCCACTCGTCGCGCAGTATCTGCTGAAGCAGGCGGTTGCTGCCGCAGCAAGGGTCGCCGTCAACGCGCTGGTATGCGCACATCACTTCTTTTACACCGGCCTGTTGCACAAGGTCGCGGAATGCCGGCAGGTAGGTTTCCCACAGGTCGCGCGGCGGCAGGGCCTCTATGTTGAAGCTGTGGCGCGTCTTTTCCGGACCGCTGTGTACGGCAAAGTGCTTGGCGCAGGCCAGCAGCTTCATGTATTTGCCGTCAGCCGGGCCTTGCAGTCCGCGCACTACGGCCTGTCCCATGCGCGAGTTCATGTACGGGTCTTCGCCGTAAGTCTCCTGTCCGCGTCCCCATCGCGGGTCGCGGAATATGTTGATGTTGGGCGTCCAGAACGACAGTCCTTGGTAAGTGTCCACGCTGCCCTTGCGCCGCTGTGCCGTGTTCTTGGCGCGTGCCTCGTCGCTCACGGCGGTGAATATGCGCTCAATCAGCGCGTCGTCGAACGACGCGGCCATGCCGATACACGAGGGGAACACCGTGCTCACGCCATTGCGCCCCACGCCGTGCAGCGCCTCGCTCCACCATGCGAACTGCGGAATGCCAAGCCGTGGTATGGCTTTCGAGTTGTTCATCATTACGGCGGCCTTCTCTTCAAGCGTCATGCGCGAACACAGGTCAACGGCGCGTTCGTGTGCCGTCAGCTTCGGGTTCTTGTACGGCGGCGTCTGCGCGCCTGCACCTACAGTGCAGGCGAAGGCCAGCGCAACCACAATGGCTCTTTTTTTCATGTTGAATGTTACGGTTTTAGGGTTAAGATGATAATGTTGTTTTTCTTAATGGTACGGCAAAGATAGCGATTTATTCCGTCAAACAAAACATTTTCCCGGATATTCATCCAAAATGCGACGCCCCGTCTGCCTGCATACAAAAAAACGGAAGATGCACACCGTTGCGCATCTTCCGCCTTTATTATAAGATAAGGTGTAAATTTTTCCACCTTCTCTATTTCTCACCTTCTCACCTCCTGATGTATTTCTTTCCGTTCTGTATAACGATGCCCTTTGCATCCTTGCTTACGCGCTGGCCTGCGAGGTTGTAAACAGGAGCGTTCTCGTCAAGCTCGTCAACGGTAACGTTGTCGATGCTGGAAGATATTTCTATCGAAACGGGCAAAAGTTGCGCATTGTTATATTTCTTTACTACGGCAGTAAGATTACATTCTGTATCTTTGCCTACATAATCTTCTATTACATCATCAGCACCATAAAGTAGTATCTGATTTGTTCCATCGGTGGCATATTTTTCTGAAGTGATCTTAATACCGCTAATCTTTACCAAATCACACATATACTTACCGTCAGTAACAATTTCTGCTATTGTCGCATTCCGAGGCAAAGCCTCCTCTTCACTATCTGTTATTGTTAAAGCAGATGTATTCGTAAAATCATTGTCTTTAACCTCTGGTAATCCTCTGAAAATATCAAAATCAGCTTTGACAGTTCCGCTTACAGTCGCATTTTCAGTAAACGGTATATCTGTTCTATAAAACAACATTGCATTTTCGCCATCACGAACATATACATCGTTTCCGTCTAAATAGACAACTTTACCATCATTTATTGACAAATTAATATTTGTTTGTGAAGCTGACAATTTGTGCAAGTCGGCGATTGTCATGTCTGTAAACTCAATCTTTGTGAACTCTTTTGTAGCTACTTCGCTCTGATTGCCGTTCAATACAGCGATGGCCTTTACGGTTGCACTCTCGTCAAGAGTGAAAGTTACAGGCGATGCGCCACTTGTTGAAGCAGTTGTCGGGTCGCTTCCGTCCAATGTGTAATAGATGGTTGAACCCTCAACACCTGTAATTGTAACGTCGGTTGAACCTTCAAACGTTGTCTCGCCGCTGATAGTGGGAGGAGCAACATAAGTGCTTGGTGCAGCCTCATAAGTAACAGCAATACTATTAACATCTTGTCTTCCACCAGTAGTTGTAAATGCGACGCTATTAGCACTACCTGTCCATGTTCCATTTTCATACGAACCAGAAACAGTAAAACCGTCATCACCACTAATAGCAATGGTTGTTATTACATATTCGTTTGGTACACTTATTGTGAAACTTGAACTTGTACTCTTGCTTTGGTATAAGCGCAATTCATTTGGGGAGGCGCTCCACCATCTCGTGTCTCCATTAAGAGTCAATGTGACATTTCCTTCTGTACATACATATGGATCAGGATTGTACTCTTGTGTGCTACCACTGAGTAATTTCATCCCGTAAGCCTCGTCTCCTGTAAAATCAAATGTTTCTGTAGTTTGTGCAAATGTTACCGTAGTCAGTAACAATGCAAAGATTGAAAGTAAAAATTTCCTCATAGTCGTAAGTTTTTTAAGTGATTAATATTGAGAATTAGTTACATTGATGT
>ERZ826146.2677-NODE-2677-length-12842-cov-3.199499_pt1 | contig 12842 bp, 8 predicted proteins | sample MGYA00519857_ERZ826146 | MGnify/ENA primary metagenome ERZ826146 (study PRJEB31778, sample SAMEA3449222) | human gut metagenome | biome: human gut; feature: human-associated habitat; material: faeces | place: United Kingdom | collected 2010/2012 ...
AGTGATAACCGGTTTGTAGGATTCATTACATTTGCGAATGATCATTTTCTGAATATGTGGAACCTTATGTGCCGGGATTTCCACACCCAGATCGCCTCTGGCAACCATCACGCCGTCCGCAGCTTTAATGATCTTGTCGATATTATGTACGCCCTCTGCATTTTCAATCTTGGCGATAACATCGATCCGCTCTCCACCGTTTGCACGAAGCAGTTCTTTAATCTCTTTGATTGCTTCTGCATTTCTTACGAAAGAAGCAGCGATAAAGTCAATTCCCTGTTCGATACCGAACAGAATATCTTTCTTATCCTGCTCAGTGATCGCCGGAAGTTTCACTTCTACATTCGGAACATTGATTCCTTTTTTCTGACCCAGTTCTCCACCATTGACAACCCGACAGACTACATCGGTATCTGTTACGTTCTCAACAGTCAGCTGAATCAGTCCGTCATCAATCAGGATCGTATCTCCCACTTTTACATCCTTCGGGAGATTTTTATAGGTCTGACTGCAACGAGTGTTATTTCCCTCTATCTGTTCCGTTGTCAGTGTAAACCGGCTTCCTTCTTCCAGATATACTTTCTGTCCGCCTTCCAGAATACCGGTACGGATCTCCGGTCCTTTGGTGTCCAGTAATATAGCGATAGGCAACTTCAGTTCTTTTCGTACTTTTTTTAACAGATCCATTCTGATTTTCTGTTCTTCATGATCTCCGTGAGAAAAATTGAATCTGGCGACGTCCATACCTGCTTTAACCAGTTTTCGCATCATCTCTTCGTCATCCGTGTTCGGTCCCATAGTGCAGATAATTTTCGTTTTTTTCATAAAGTATGCCTCCCTATCTTATGTGCGTATGTGTAAACAGATGGTCCTGACAATACTCATAATTGCCGTTACACTTGGAACAGAAACGGAATTCCAGATGCTCTCCGTCTTTTTCTGTTCTTCCACAGATTGCACATTTATGTTTAGTGATTCCCTTGTTGTCTACCTGGCTTCGATGAACCGCTCTTTGAAATTCTTTTCTTCTGTGAATCTCTCTCGGATTATACCGGCTCATATTTCGTGTCATGAAAAAAAATATAATAAAGTTCATCAAAGAACAGATAATCGCAACTCTTACCGCCCATCCGGACTGAATCATCTCTGCCAGAATCATCAACACATAAGCGACACCAAGCCATTTGATTTTTAATGGAATGATCATCATAAACAGCACCTGGTTATCCGGATAGGTTGCCGCATAAGCCAGGAAGATAGACATGCTGATATAATACGTGCTGAACAGTCCGCCAAATAAAACATTGCCGCCCAGTACAAAATTCAGGATAAATGCTCCGATGATTGTCATCAGAATACCTGAGAAGATGTATACATTATAGCGAAACGCTCCCCAAGTTCTCTCCAGAGAAGTTCCGATAGAGTAGTAAAACATCAATGTGATCAATATAAAGAAAATATTCTGTGTAGACGGTGGAATCAGCAGCCAGCTGACAATCCTCCATACCTGTCCGCGCAGGATCATGGCCGGTTCCAGTGTCATGTAGGTAAGTACCTGTGGAGTTATCATATACAACAGATATCCTGCCGCATAAGTCAGTACGATATACAAAGATAAATTGGTCAGTGCATATCTGCCGAATCTTCGCTCCATTTTATTCAAAAAATTCATATTTTTCTCCTTTTTAAGATGTTAGTCAAAAAGTATTTTGCCCCCATTGATTTCTGATTATTCCGTACTTCGTACTCTCACAATCAGAATAAGTCTTTTTTGCGGAAAACAATAGCTACCAGGATACTGAACACCAGAGAAAGCAGAATCACCATGAGAAATCCCATCGGATTATCCGCAAAAGGCATACCGACAGACTTTAAGTTCATACCATATGCACTGAAGATCATCGTCGGAATCGACATAACGATCGTCACTGTTGCCAGGAACTTCATAACAATATTCAGATTATTAGAAATAATTGAAGCGAATGCTTCTGTTGTTCCACTTAAGATACCACTGTAGATATTTGTCATCTCGATAGCCTGTTTATTCTCGATAATAACATCTTCGAGCAATTCTGTATCTTCCGGATACTGCTTGATATTTTCCACTTTTAACAGTTTTTCCAGAACCACTTCATTTGACCTCAGGGATGTAGTAAAGTACACCAGAGATTTCTGCAGCTCCAGCAGTTCTATCAGTTCCTGATTTCTCTGCGATTTGTGCAGTTTCTGTTCTACTTCATCACTCTTTTTGTCGATGATTCGCAGATAATGCAGATACAAAGATGCGTTGCGGTACAGAATCTGCAGGATAAAACGTGTTCTCTTATATGTGAAGAAATTCCGTACCCTTCCATCCATGAAAGAACTTAATACCGGGGTATCTTCCAGGCATACTGTGAAGATCTTATCATCTGTCACCACAATACCCATAGGGATTGTTCCATACCATTCTTTGTCATTTCGTTCTTCGATCATAGGAATATCTACCAGAATCAGTGTGTAATGATCTTCCACTTCGATACGAGAACGTTCTTCCTCATCCAGAGGTGCCCGCAGATGATCCACGTCGATATCATATTTTTCTGCTATTTCCACAATCTCGGTGGCTGTCGGATCGATCAGTGCGATCCAGCTTCCCTCCTGTGCCTCATTGATCTGATGTACATTATTATCTATGGTTCTGAAAATCTTAACCATGTTATAAATCTCCCTTCTGTATGTTTGCCACTGCCAGAACGTGTCTGAAAAAGGCTTTTCGTGAGCTGCGAGATCCAGTTTGTGGGAGATTTTATCCGAATGAGGGCGGCGTAGCGGGCTACGGCAACCGAATGAGGGTAAAATATACCGCAAAGTGGGGCTTGCAGATTGCGGAAATGATTTTTCAGACACGCTCTAGGATCTCATGGATAGCAATTCGTCCACGATACCCTGTATTATTGCACTTCTGGCATCCCATACCACGTTTTACCCTGCGGATATCTGCCCCGATCAGGATACGCTCCCGCTCAGTGGTCTCCACTTCTTTTTCGCCAAAAAGTCCAAGATAGTTTGCCGCATCTATCTCCAGTGTATCTGCACTGTTGTCTTTTACAACAGAGTTCTCTCCCAGTGACAGATTGCTGATTTTTGTATTTTTCCCTTTTCCTGTCAGTGTAATCTCTTTTTTCGTATCTTCCTCTTCATAACGGATGTTGGACCGATGCCGAAAATACGCTACTTTGATTTTATTCTCTGTCGAATCATCTCCGTACAATGTATTGGAACTATTGGAAGTTACTTTTTCACTGGAACGATACTCATTTGTGGACTGACTTCCCCGCTGATAATAAGAGAGTGCCTGGATGCTTGCATAGATGGTCTGCTGTTCTTTCAGACTTTCTGCTACTTTTGCCAGACGCAGAATACTTGTACTTGTTGTTGCATCCAGCATGCTTTTGTCATAGGTATATCCGTCGAGAAGACCCAGAACTGCATTATTTGACGCCGATGCCCCGTCATGTTCTTTATCCAGCGTGATTCCATAGATTTTTCCCTTCCGTTTACTATCTGTAAACGGTGCTTCTTTTCCTTGGCTCATCACTTCTTTTTTGAACTCTTCCCACTGTCCGGAACTGCGATAATAAGTCAGCTTCGACTCTGCAGCCAGATACACCGTCTTCGCATTCTCCTCATTTTTTCGGAATTCTGCCATTTTCATATAGTGCAAAACCGATGGAATTGCGATACCAAGGATGACCGTCATGATCACCAGTACCACCACAAGTTCTACAAGAGTAAATCCTTTTTTCTTTTGTCTGCTCATTTTCTGTCACCTTTTACTGTTTCTTTGTAACTGTTCGGCACCTCGCAGTATATTATCTACGGAATATTTATTACATGCAGATTTTTCTCATAAAAAGATGATACTTTGCACTCTGCATATGAGATAAAAGCACTTCCATACAGCTATATTTCTGTGCCATATAAAAGTGCTTTTCTATTTTATATTATTATAATAATAAAATATTTTTGTAAGTCAATTGATTTTATTAATATTTGTACATATTTTTCCGATTTTTGCTATTCTTCCTTTTATTTCTGAAAGTTATCTTCAACCTGTACAACAATTTTTATTGAAAATCAAACAACGAAATCTGATTCGACTCCGGTATATCCCCGAAGATATGCAGATCATCCATAAAATCAATCACACTCTTGCTGACCTTCGTCCGCTGTCTGAAATCATCTTTTGACAGAAACTGGCCGTCTCTCGCCGCAAGCACCACCGCATCAGCCGCTTTATCTCCCAGTCCTTCGATACTGTCCAGCGCCGGCATCAACTTACCGTCAACAACCTGAAAGCGGTGTGCCTGTGCCTTATAAAGATCCACCTCCGTAAACGAGAACCCTCTCGCATACATCTCCTGTACGATTTTCATATCTTTTACGGTATCCTGTTCTTTTTTCGTCAGCGTATCACTTCGTTTCTTATAATCCGCCATATAATACTCCAGCCGTTCCCGTCCCATACACATCAGTTCATAGGAAAATGCAGAAGCACGGATACTGAAGTAAGCCGCATAGTAAGCCAGGGGATAGAAGATCTTATAATACGCGATCCGGTACGCCATCATAACATAGGCTGCCGCATGAGCCTTCGGAAACATGTACTTGATCTTCTTACATGACCAGATGTACCAGTCCGGCACATCGTGGGCTTTCATCTCCTCTTCCCACTCCGGTTTCAGTCCCTTACCTTTACGAACGCTCTCCATGATGGTAAACGAAAGCTCACTCTCCAGTCCCTTATTGATCAGGTAGATCATGATATCATCACGGGTACAGATGGCCGTGGAAATGGTCGCTTTTCCTTCCTCTATTAATGTCTGTGCATTACCCAGCCACACATCGGTACCATGGGACAGACCGGAGATACGGATCAGATCTGAAAAAGATTCCGGTTTGGTATCCAGAAGCATCTGGATAACGAAATCCGTACCAAACTCCGGAATCCCAAGACAGCCCAGTGGACAGCCGCCAATATCATCCGGTGTGATTCCCAGTGCCTCCGTACTCTTGAACAGGGACATGACACTCTGATCATCCAACGGCACCTGCTGAGCATCAAAATGGGTGATATCTTCCAGCATACGGATCATGGTCGGATCATCGTGTCCCAGAATATCCAGCTTCAGCAGGTTCGCATCGATAGAATGGTAATCAAAATGGGTGGTGATAATATCGGTATTCACATCATTTGCCGGATGCTGTACCGGAGTGAAGGAGTTGATATCTTCACCAAAAGGAAGAACGATGATACCGCCCGGATGCTGTCCGGTGGTACGACGGATACCTGTGCATCCCTGCACGATCCGGTCGATCTCGCAGTTTCTCTTGTGCACACCACGCTCTTCGTAATAATTTTTCACATAACCGAACGCTGTCTTATCCGCCAGCGTACCGATCGTTCCGGCACGGAAAGTCTGTCCCGCACCAAAGATTACTTCTGTATATTTATGTGCCTTACTCTGATACTCACCGGAGAAGTTCAGGTCGATATCCGGCTCTTTGTTTCCCTTGAATCCCAGGAAAGTCTCAAACGGAATATCAAACCCCATTTTCTTCAATGGTTTTCCACACCGCGGGCATATCTTATCCGGCATGTCACAACCGGCACGGCCGGAATATGTTTTCACTTCGTCGGAATCAAAATCCACATAATAGCACTCTCCGCACAGATAGTGAGGACTTAACGGATTGACTTCCGTGATTCCCGCCATCGTGGCAACAAAGGATGATCCTACGGATCCACGGGAACCTACCAGATACCCGTCCTCGTTGGACTTCCAAACCAGTTTCTGTGCAATGATGTACATTACGGCATATCCATTGGAGATGATGGAGTTCAGTTCCCGCTCCAGCCGTGCCGATACGATCTCCGGAAGATTCGGTCCATAGATCGCATGAGCCTCATTATAGCAGATATCACGAAGCATCTGATCCGAGTTTTCAATAACCGGAGGAAATTTACCGTCACGGATCGGGCAGACCCGGTCACACATATCCGCGATTTTATTCGGGTTTGTGATGACAACCTCTTCCGCTTTCTCCGCACCCAGATATTCAAATTCCTTCAACATCTCTTCTGTGGTCCGCAGATACAGCGGTGCCTGATCATCCGCATCGCTGAATCCCTTTCCGGTCATGATGATTCTCCGGTAGACTTCATCCTCGGGATCAATAAAATGTACATCACAGGTGGCAACCACAGGTTTTTTAAACTGTTCTCCCAGTTTCACGATCCGTCGATTCAGATCCCGAAGATCTTCCTCGGAGGTTACATTATCCCTGTTTTCATCCCGCACCATAAACATGTTGTTACCGATCGGCTGGATCTCCAGATAATCATAGAATTCCACCAGACGGGCGATCTCTGATTCCGGTTCATCCCTTAAAATCGCCTGGAAAAGTTCTCCCGCCTCACAGGCAGATCCGATCATCAGTCCTTCGTTATACTGCAGATACACACTCTTTGGGATCCTGGGCCGCCGATTGTAAAACTCCAAGTGTGATTTTGACACCAGACGGTACAGATTGACCCGGCCAATCTCGCTGGTGGCCAGAATAATCGCATGATAGGTCGGCAGTTTTTTGATGGTATGCTCGGAGAGTTTTCCGGCCTCATTTAATACATTCAGATCAAAGATGTCTCGTTCCTTACACATTTTAATGAATTTTACAAAAATTTCCGCCGTACAGGCCGCATCGTCCACTGCCCGGTGATGATTCAACAGGGAAATATTCAGTGCTTTCGCCACTGTATCCAGCTTGAACCGGTTCAGGCCCGGCAGAAGCATCCGGGCAAGACCTACCGTATCCACATAAGTAAAATCCTGTTCGATTCCAAGGCGTTTGCAGTTTTCGATGATAAAACTCATGTCAAATCCGGCATTGTGCGCCACCATGACCGCACCCTTGGAAAATTCCAGGAATTTTGGCAGAACTTCTTCTATGGTCTCTGCATCCACAACCATGCTGTCATTGATGCCGGTCAGCTGTTCGATTTTAAATGGAATCGGCACCTGCGGATTGACAAAAACGGAAAAGCGATCCACGATGGAACCCTCTTCCACTCGAACCGCACCAATCTCGATGATCCGGTTAGCCACCGGACTGAAACCGGTGGTTTCGATATCAAACACCACATAGGGATCATCCAGACTCTGTCCCCTGCTTCCGGTAACCATTCCTTTCACATCATCCACCAGATAGGCTTCCACACCATAAATTACCTTAAACGGCGGATACACCTGTTTCATCTCATCCTTTGTCGCTTCCGGGTGATCTTTCTGGTACTGTTTTCGGTAATCGCTGACAATATCGTCATAGGCATGATTGGCTTCCGGGAAGGACTGTACCACTCCATGGTCTGTGATCGCGATGGCCGGATGTCCCCATTTGTAGGCGCGTTTTACCAGAACGCTTGCATCCGTAACCCCATCCATATCACTCATTTTCGTATGGCAGTGCAGCTCTACTCGCTTTTCCGGACTGTTATCCATCCGGCTGGTGGTAAAATCACTGATTTTCCTGATACCTGCAAGGGAACCGATGGTGATCTCATGATCGAACTTATCGATGGTGGTCACACCTTTTAGCTTCAGGAAAGCACCCTTTTTGATAGCTCCACTGATTTCCGGCACCTGTTCGTTGTGCAGAAACATTTTTACGGTGATCGTATCCGTAAAGTCCGTGATGTTGAACATATAGATAGTCTTCTCGTTTCGGATTTCTCTGGCTTCCACGGAAGTTACCTGTCCGCGGATCGTAATCTCTCCCATCTCTCCGGCAATAGAATCAATGGTGATGGCATCGTCATCAAAATCCCTTCCATAGATCACATCCGGGTTGTCGGACCGTTTCAAAGGACGTGGTCCATCGCCGTAACGACCTTTCTGAAAATTCCCACGGCCACCATTTTTTCCACCGTTTCGATCCCGGAAACCGCCTTTGTTCCCCTCTTTTCCTTTTTCCTGTGCAGCTGCCGGCTGTTTTCCACCGTCCGTGTCCTGATTCTGTAGATTTTTCCCCTGTGGTCTCTGTTCTTTTCCGTCTGCCCCGATCATCCGGTCTTCATCAAATGGTGCTTCCATGCCCTGACCGGACAGGTCTTCCCCTGCTTCCCGGTCACTGTTTTTATTCCCGACTTTAGAATGCAGCAGAATCTGTCTGGCTTCCTCCAGAATTCTCAGCTCACTGTTCTTTCTTCCTTTACTTTCCACTGGTTTCCGATAAGCCGGATGTACTTTCAGGTTGAAACCACACCGCTCGCAGAAGATTTTTTCCAGCACCCGCACCAGTTCATGTTCCCGGTCTCTCGCGACCACCGAATCAGTCATCACCAGCTCCATCGTCTCCGGATCACTGAACGTAATCTCTGCTGTATAGAACATATTGTACTCCAGTGCGCTGTACTGCTTTAATTCCAGCAGAATACTCTGACGATATACATCCAGAAAATTTTCCGGTGTATACTGACTGGAAAGCTGGAATTTTTCGATGATTTTCACCCGCAGAGGTGCATTGGCAAAAAACTGTTCTTTAATTGTCTCTTCCAGATGATAAATATGCTTTTTATGAATCCACTGTCTACTCAGAACATAAACCCGCAGACAGTCCTTCTGCGGGTTTATGGATACTTTCATTACTTTTACTTCCCCAAGAAGGCTTTCCAGTTCCGGATCCACCTTCAACTGGGGAAATACATCTAAAAAATCTTTTTCTGTCATCATGTCTTATTCACCACTTACGCATTCCAGTGAAGTAACTCATCCCGGAGTGTCTCTAAGAGCTGATCCTCCGGTACTTTTTTGATAATCTCTCCTTTTTTGATCAGCAGTCCCACACCTTTACCTCCGGCAATTCCGATGTCTGCTTCTTTTGCTTCTCCCGGTCCGTTTACCACACAACCCATAACAGCCACTTTGATATCCAGTGGAATATCCTGTACCATATCTTCTACTTTATTGGCAAGACCTATCAGATCTATCTGCGTTCTTCCGCAGGTCGGACAGGATACGACTTCGATGCCGCCGTTTCGAAGTCCCAGTGTTTTCAGGATCCGTTTGGCTGATTTGACTTCTTCTGACGGATCTCCGGTCAGGGATACACGGATCGTATCGCCGATGCCCTGGTAGAGAATGATACCAAGTCCTACTGCAGACTTGATATTTCCGGAAAACAGAGTTCCCGCCTCAGTGATTCCCACATGGAGCGGATAATCCGTTTTTTGAGCAATTAATTCATGGGCTTTTGCACACATCAGAACGTCCGAGGATTTGATACTGATCACCAGTTGATCATATCCCATATCCTCGATGATCTTTACTTTATCCAGAGCACTCTCCACCAAACCTTCTGCCGTCACTCCGTGGTACTTTTCCACCAGTTCTTTTTCCAGCGAACCGCTGTTTACACCGACACGGATCGGAATCCGGCGTTCTTTCGCCACATCAACCACAGCCTGGATGCGTTCCCGGCTTCCGATATTTCCCGGATTGATACGTATCTTGTCCGCACCGTTTTCCATCGCTGCGATTGCCAGTTTATAATCAAAATGAATGTCTGCTACCAGAGGAATATGAATTTGCTTTTTGATCTCTCCCAGTGCTCTTGCAGCCTCCATCGTCGGCACAGCACAGCGGATGATCTGACATCCCGCTTTTTCCAGTGTCAGAATCTGCGCAACCGTCGCCGCTACATCTTCTGTTTTGGTATTCGTCATCGACTGAATCAGCACCGGATGTCCGCCACCGATCACCTGATTTCCGATTTTAATTGTTTTTGTATGTTCCCGATACATCGCTGCACCTTCCTTTTTCTTTTCTCTTCTGCACAAATCATCCTTTTTATGCATCTGATATGATTCCGTCTTTGTCACTGTTTACTTTCTTCTGATTTCCCTTATTTACAACTATCGAATCTCCAGCAGCTTATTCTTCAGTTCATCTTCCATCTTCCGGAGTTCCACTTCTGCTGCCTGTCGTTTCATTCTGCCGTCTGCCTGGATCTGCATCACTTCGTCCAGGGTAGAGATCAGAGATGCGTTGGTATTCTGCAGGGTTTCCAGATCTACGATACCACGCTCAGATTCCCTGGCTGTCTCTACAGTGGCTGTATGAAGGGTTTCTGCATTTTTTCTCAGAAGCTCATTGGTCAGATCCGTTACCTGACGCTGAGCCTGAGCCGCTTCTGTGGAATGAGCAATTCCCAGTGCAAGGACCATCTGGCTTTTCCAAAGAGGAATGGTATTCACAATCGTTGTCTGGATTTTCTCTACCATACTTGTGTCATTATTCTGAATCAAACGGATCTGAGGAGCGGTCTGCATAGCGATGGTCCGGGTAAGCTCCAGATCATGAAGCTTTTTCTCAAAGCGGTCACATTTGCTTTCCAGATCATTGGCAGCCTGTGCATCTTCCGGAAGTCCGCTTGCCGCTGCCTTCTGATGCAATTCGTTGAGCTTGCCTTCTCTGACTTCCCTAAGCTTCTTTTTACCTGCAAGAATGTACATGGAAAGTTCTTTAAAGTATGCAAGGTTCTGCTCATACATTTTATCCAGCACGGCAGAATCTTTCATCAGACGCATCTGGTGCTGCTCCAGAGCTTCCGTGATTTTCGTCACATTTCCCTCGGCCTTTGTGTAACGGTTTTTCAGAGTTTCCACCTTCGCTGTCTGTTTTTTGAAAAAGCCGAAAAATCCCTTTTCCTCTGTGGCATCAAAATCCTTCAATTCTCCTACCACATTTGCAAGAAGCTCTCCTGCCTCCCCAAGATCCTGTGTCTTCACATTTACCAGCGCTGCATCAGAAAAATCTGCCATCTTCTTCTGAGTGCCGGCTCCGTACTGCAGGATCTGGTTTGTATTTTCAATATCGATCTTTGCTGCAAAATCTTCTACGATTTTCTGTTCCTGTGGAGATAACACCGGTTCCTCTACTGCAGGCTCCTGGGGTTTCTCCGGTTCTTTTTTTGCAATTTCTTCTTTTTCTTCCGTGAGATCCGGTTCCAAAGTCAGCACCGGTGCTTCTACCTCAAAGTCTTTAAATTCTTCTCCCATAAGCATTCTCCTTGATCAGTTGTACCTTCCGGCAGATGTCTGTATTCCAGCTTCTGATCTGCTCGTTGTACTTATTTCATTTCCGCATTCTGTTTCATTTTTTCGAAATCATCCTCTGTCAGTCCCTCCTGTGCCAGAACTGTATGCAGCACAGAAATATCGGTGGATACATCCCATGCGGTATCCCGGAATATGGAATCCAGAAGTTTCTCAAAAGCAATATTCAGTGTATCAATGGTTTCTTCAATTTCTTTCTTGGAAGCCGTGATATTCTCGCCCTGTACAGGCTGTCCATCCATATCCTCATAAGCATCCAGAAGCTTCACAGTCATGGGCAGATAGTAATCCATCATTTTCTTAAGATCCAGAATCACCTCCGGATGCTCTCCTGCACGCTCAAAAATTTTCTGAACGATCATTTCCATCCTGGAAATCTTTGCGGAAATTTCTTCCCCGGGAATGGCGTCATTGCTCTCACGGATCTTTACCAGAAATTCATTTCCTTTTCTCAGGACTTCCTGGGCTTCCGGACTCATATTCTCCTCCAGCTGAACCTTAGGATCTGCTTCCTGTTTACGAAGCTCCAGCTGCTTCTGTGTTTCCAGGTACTGCTGATAGGTCTCATTACTGGTGATCAGACAGGTTCCCTGCTCATCCACATGGCCTTCCAGAAACCAGCCCTTCTGGATCATTCTGCTGATATCTTTTTTTACAAATTTCTCGTTCTTTCCTGCTGCCTGGGCAAGCTTCTGAAAATTACAGTAGGTGTGGTCTCCCAGCGCACGGATATATTTCTGGAAACGTCCCAGTCTTCCGAGACGGCTTGTTCCTGCTCCCAAAAGAGCACCGCCACCTGCTGCGCCTGCACACATCACTCCAAGCACACCTGCTGCAAGTGCACCGCTGTGTCCAATGCCCATCCAGATCAGAAGCACCATGGCTCCAAGCCCCATGCCACTTAAAAGTATCCCACCGGAAACTGCCATCATCATGCCTTTGAGATTCTCACCGGTAGTCTTTCCGTAGAGCAGTTCCGACTGTTTCCTTGCAGCCTGCTGCTTTGCTTTTCTGCTTCTTCCGTAATAAGGGCTCTGGTATGTATAGCTTTTCTTACGGAATTCCGGATCAGCACCCGGATCAAACACGGAATTCAGCGCATTTTTTAGCGCTTCGCTTCCGGAATCAATGGCCTTATTTACTGTCTGGTTGATCGTATGGCTTAATTCGTGATAGCTGTTTGAATTCACTGCATTATCTACAATATCCTGCATCTTTTTTCCAAGGTCTTCAAATTCGTGATTGTCCATTTTTCCCTCCAGTCCATAGATAATTTTTATTATATCGAAATCATATTAAAATTACAAGCAAATGAAAAAAAGGAACAAAAAACTATTGAAGTCATCACGTAAAAGTTTTACAATGGTAAAAAGTAAAAATTGTAAACGGAGGAATCGTTATGGAAAAAAAGAACATCGACTGGTCCAGCATCGGATTCGCTTACATGCCAACCGACTACAGATACGTGTCTAATTTTAAAGATGGAAAATGGGATGAGGGTACTTTAAGCACAGACCCTAATATCGTACTCAACGAGTGTGCTGGTGTGCTTCAGTATTCTCAGAGTGTATTCGAGGGTCTGAAGGCATACACAACAGAAGACGGACATATCGTTACTTTCCGTCCTGACCTGAACGCAGAGCGTCTTGCTGCATCTGCAGCAAGACTTGAAATGCCGGTATTCCCG
>ERZ826146.2680-NODE-2680-length-12836-cov-4.878335_pt1 | contig 12836 bp, 9 predicted proteins | sample MGYA00519857_ERZ826146 | MGnify/ENA primary metagenome ERZ826146 (study PRJEB31778, sample SAMEA3449222) | human gut metagenome | biome: human gut; feature: human-associated habitat; material: faeces | place: United Kingdom | collected 2010/2012 ...
GCTCGTGCTCTACTCGTCCACAAGCCTAGCTTGTGGTTTTATAATAGAAACAAAAGAGGAGAGGCGGGCCTCTCCTCTACTTATTTATATAGCTTACTTTTTATGGTACATCCTGTCGTCTTCCTCATAGGTCGGTTCGCAGGTCAGGTACATGCCGAGTTTCTTTAAAGTGTCAGCATCCACGCTGGAGAGGATGACGGTGGAATGGATGTCGCAGCCCTTCAGGTTGGGGATCTGCTCCATGGCCTTGGCGGCGTATTCATTTTCGGAGACCGAGCTGGACAGGGCGATCAGAATCTCGTCGGTGTGCAGGCGCGGGTTCCTGCTGCCGAGGTAGTTCGTCTTGAGCGTCTGGATCGGTTCGATGGCGCGGGCGGAGACCAGATCCATCTCCTGATCGATGCCGGCCAGCTTTTTCAGCGCGTTCAGCAGGGCCGAGGATGCCGCACCCAGCAGCGGGCCGGTCTTGCCTGTGACAATCGTGCCGTCGGCCAGTTCAATCGCAGCGGCAGGCTGACCGTCAGTGGCTTCGGACATGGCATGGGCACGCTTTTCGACCTCACGCTCACCCAGGGCAATGCCCGCCTGGTTCATGAGCAGCTCGAGCTTGAAACGCTCCGGCTTGACAACACCGCTGGCCTTCTGGTCGCAGAGGCACTTGAAATACCGGCGCACGATCTCATTCAGCGACGCTTCACGGCAGACATCGTCATCAATGATGCAGTTGCCTGCCATGTTGACGCCCATATCTGTCGGAGAGCGATAAGGGCTCTTGCCTGCGATCAGTTCAAACATTGCATTGACGACAGGGAAAATCTCCACATCGCGGTTGTAGTTGACCGTCGTCTTACCGTAGGCTTCCAGATGGAACGGGTCGATCATGTTGACGTCGTTCAAATCGGCGGTGGCGGCCTCGTAGGCCAGGTTGACGGGATGCTTGAGGGGCAGATTCCAGATGGGGAAGGTCTCGAACTTGGCGTAGCCCGCCTTGACACCGCGCTTGTACTCATGGTAGAGCTGGGACAGGCAGACCGCCATCTTGCCGCTGCCGGGGCCGGGGGCCGTGATGACCACCAGCGGGCGCTCGGTCTCGATGTAATCGTTCTTGCCGTAGCCGTCATCGCTGACGATGTGGGCCACGTCGTTGGGGTAGCCGGGAATCTTGTAGTGGCGGAAGGTGCGGATGCCCAGGCCGTTGAGCTTCTGCTCAAACGCCGTGACCTCGGGCGCATCGGTGTACTTCGTCACGCAGACGCTGCCCACAAACAAGCCGACGCCCTGGAAGGCATCGATCAGGCGCAGCACGTCCACATCGTAGGTGATGCCGTAGTCACCGCGCATCTTGTTGGCGACGATGTCCTCGGCGCTGATGACGATGACGACCTCGGCCTGCTCCTTGAGCTGCAAAAGCATCTGCAGCTTGGAATCAGGCTGAAAGCCCGGCAGCACGCGGGACGCATGGTAGTCGTCAAACAGCTTGCCGCCAAATTCCAGATAGAGCTTATTGTCAAACTGGGCGATACGCTCCCGGATATGGGCGGACTGCATCGCAAGATATTTGTCGTTATCAAATCCGATCTTCATCTACATTCCCCTTTTCCTGTGCTTAAACCATTATGAAATCAGTATACCATTTTTCGCGGCGGCTTGCAATGGGGTGGGCGCGCTTTCCTGGCCGGAAGAGGCCCTGCGCGCCAACATTATCGCGCAGGTCAGTCTGGCGCTGAACCGCATCTGGACCGAGTGGTACCCCAGCCGCGGGTACAGCTTCAACATTACGGGGTCGCCGGGGTACGACCAGGCCTATGTCAACGGGCGCACGGTGTTTGCGGTCATGGAGCGGCTGACCGCCGAGCTGTTCAGCACCTTTGTCCAGCGCAGCGGCGACGCCGAGCCGTACTTTACCGAATACTGCGACGGCAAGACCGTGACCTGCCCCGGCATGAAGCAGTGGGGCACGGTGGACCGCGCGCGGGAGGGCATGAACGCGCTGCAAATCCTGCGGTACTACTACGGAAACCGCGTGCAGCTGGTCACAACCGACAACATTGCCGCCATCCCGTCCAGTTATCCGGGCAGCCCGCTGCGGCGCGGCAGCACCGGGACGAATGTGCGCATCCTGCAAAAGCAGCTTTCCCGCATTGCCAAGGATTACCCGTCCTTCGGCAAGCCCGTCGTGACCGGCACCTTCGACGAGGCCACCGAGAACAGCGTGAAGAAATTCCAGAAGCAGTTCAGCCTGACGGCGGACGGCGTGGTCGGCAGGGCAACGTGGAACAAGGTGAGCTTTATTTATGTCAGCGTCAAGGACCTGGCTGAGCTGACGAGCGAGGGCGAGACTGCCGAGGGCACCCAGAGCACGGGCGGCTGGCCGGGGACTGTTCTGCGGCGCGGCAGCACGGGCAGCAGCGTGGAGCAGGTGCAGTTCTGGCTTTCAGATTTAGCGCAGTTTGATTCGTCGCTGGTGCGCGTGACGGTGGACGGCAGCTACGGTGCGGCAACCGAGCGGGCCGTACGGACGTTCCAGCAGAAGCAAAGCCTGACGGCGGACGGCGTGGTCGGGCAGCGCACCTGGAACACGCTGTACGCCGCGTGGGTCGACGCGCAGAGCGACTTGGGCGGTACAGCGTGGCCTGGCACGGCGCTGCGGCGGGGCGCTGCCGGCATGGAGGTGCGGCTTGTGCAGTTCTGGCTGCGGCTGGCGGCGGACAACTACAGCGCACTGCGCCCCGTGACCGTGGACGGCAGCTACGGCGCGGCGACAGTCAGCGCGGTGGAGGCATTTCAAACGCTGTTTGGGCTGACGCCGGACGGCGTCGTCGGGCGCAGCACGTGGAACAAGCTGAAGGAGGTCGGGCTGGCCGTGGCGAACGAAATTGTGGCCGCCAACGTCGCGCCCGGGCAGTTCACGACCACCACGCGGGCGGGCAGCAGCGGCACCGCCGTGCGGGCCGTGCAATACTACCTGCGGCGGCTGGCGGCCTACTACAGCGATGTGCCGCGCGTGGCCGTGGACGGAAAATTCGGTGCGGCGACGACGCGGGCCGTTAAGGCGTGGCAGTCCCGCGCCGGACTGACGGTGGACGGCGTCGTCGGGCGGCTGACGTTCCAAAGCCTGTACGACGCCGCGCAGGCACTCGAAGCCAGCGGCCCCGTTGTGCGCACGGTCAGCCTGCCCGCGCCCGCCGCCACGCTGCGCCCCGGCGACACCGGCGCGGCGGTGCTGCGGCTGAATCGGCTGCTGCTCTTTTTGAGTCAGTGGATACCGGAAATCAACTTTACGGCCAGTGACACGCCCGACAATACCTTTGACCTCGAGTTGGAAATTGCCGTGCGCAGTGCGCAGCGGTACTTCGGGCTGACCGAGACCGGCGCGGTGACGGCGGCGGACTGGAAGGTGTTCCGCGATGCCGCCGAGCAGCTGTTAGCCGCGAACCCCGCCGGGCCCAGCCCCAAACCGGGCGGCGTCTGGCCCGCCAGTGCGCTGGCACCGGGCAGCGCCGGGCCCGCGGTCCTGCAGGTGCAGAAGTGGCTGAACATTATTGCCGCTGCGGACCAGACCGCCGATTTTGTGCCCGAGACCGGCCTGTTCGACACCGAGACCCAGGCCGCGCTGGAAAGCTACCAGCTGACCGCCGGGCTGGAAACGCTGGGCGTCGTGGACGCCGACACATGGGAGAGCCTGCGTCTGGCCGCGCAGGGGCTCTGCCGCGAATGTCAGGAGGGATAAGCTATGCCAAAGGTCTACGTGTATGACTCCTATGACAACAAGTTTTTCCGCTATACTTTGCGTGAGAACGACCCGATGCCCTACAGCACCGATACAACGCTGCGGGTGCGGGAGTTCCGCGGGTCCAGCAAGAGCAACGTGCTCTGGACGACCACCGCTGCCATGGAGGCGTGGAACCTGACCCGCCGCACCTACGGCAGCGGTATCCCGGTGGGGTACGCCTTCAAGCGCATCTGGGAGGGCGGCCACGGCACGACGAGCCAGCACTATGCGGGCGTGGCGTTCGACGTGGGGCAGCGCAGCACTGCCGCAAAGCGCCGCAAAATTTACAACGCCGCTGTGCGGACCGGGGCGTGGGGTTACGTGGAGCCGCTGTCGATGACACCCACCTGGGTACACTTTGACCGGCGGTACGGCAAGCCAGCGTGCCGCAGCACAACGGCAGGCTACCCCACCGTGCGGCGCGGCAGCCGCAGCACCTACGTGCTGATTTTGCAGGACGCGCTGAACGCGCTGGGTTATACGACGAACACGCTGGACGGCATCTTCGGCCATGCGACGGAAAACGCGCTCAAGGCGTGCCAGCGGCGGTTCGGCCTGACTGCCGACGGCGTATGCGGCTGCGCCAGCTGGAAAAAGATCGCCGAGGCGACGGTGGGGATCGGCAAAACGGCTACGGTTATTGATTCTTGATGTATCTGCTGGTATAATAAACTTGCCTCCTTCTGGGAGGGAGGTGGCCCCGCAGGGCCGGAGGGAGAGAACTTCGACTGTGCCCGAAGCATTTCGGATAACCGCGAGGTTCTCTCCCCCACCGCCTGCGGGCGGAGCCCCCTCCCAGAGGGGGCCAAGGAGCTGCATTATTGCATTATATATAAGGAAGTGTTCCCACATGGATATGCTGGAGTTTTTGCGCACCCGCCGCACCTACCGTCGCTTTGAACAGCGCCCTGTTGCGCCAGAGATCCTGACCGAGGCCGTCGATGCGGCACGGATAGCCAGCTGCGGTGCCAACCGCCAGACCGTGCGGTACATCGTTGTGCAGAGTGCCGACGCCGTGGCCGCCGTGCAGCCGCTGGTACACTGGGCCGCCTACCTGCCGCCCGAGCAGGGCCAGCCGAAACCCGACGAGCTGCCCACCGCGTTCATTGCGGTTTTGCAGGACGACAACCTGCCCGGCGCGTCCGATGTGGACGTCGGCCTGGCACTGGGCAGCCTGACCGCCGCAGCCTGGGCACACGGTGTGGGCAGCTGCATCATGGGCGCGATTGACCGCCCGGCCCTGACCAGGCTGCTGGCCCTGCCCGATGGCGTGCGCCTGTGCTACATGGTCGCACTGGGCTACCCGACGCACGCGAGCAAGCTGGTCGAAATGCAGGACGGCAGCGTCAAGTATTATCTCGATGAAAACCGCGGCTACTGCGTGCCGAAGCGCAGCATGGACGAGGTGCTGCTGAAAACGCTGTAAAAGTAAAAATCGCAGTCCCGATGATGAAATCGGGGCTGCGATTTTTGTATCCGTCAGAAGCGGCGTCTTTCAGCCTTATCCCAAAATAGCAAAGCTCTGTGCGCCCAGGGACAGCGTGTCGTTGACGATCTCCGCCTTGCCGATCGTGTACTGAATTTTCAGATCCTCGGCCAGCTCCAGCGGCAGCTCGATGGAGACCCCCGCCGGGTTGACGGCGCAGATCAGATCGCCGCGCTGCCAGACGAACGGGCGGTAGTCGTCCTTCGCCTTGGGTGCGTACAGCACCTTGAACGGCGCGTCTGCGTTCAGGTCGGCGTGTGCATGACGGAAAGCCAGCAGCGACTTCACGCTGTTCAGCAGGCTGTCGGGGTCGTCCGCCTGAGCGGCCACAGTGGGCGCATCGGCGGCAGTGTCCACAGGCAGATAGATATCCTGTGCGTCGGCGGTGGAGAAGCCGTGGTTGGCCGTGTCGTCCCACTGCATCGGCGTGCGGGAGCCCGTGCGGAAGTAGCCGCCCTCCTTGGTGGGCAGCGGCAGATAGCGCATACCGATCTCGTCACCGTAGTAGACGAAGGGTGCACCGGGCAGCGTGAAAATTGTCGCGTAGGCCAGCCGCAGCTCGTCAGTCGTCAGGCCCGCGGAGGGGCGGATCGTGTCATGGTTGCAGGTGATGAAGCACCACAGACCGTCCTTGTGGGTGGCCTTGTAGGCCGGCAGGTAATCGTCCAGGAATTTGTCAATGCCGGTGCCGGAGTTCTTGCAGAAGTACGCCTTGCCGATGTTGTGCGGGTTCGAGTCCATCGCACCGTCATAGTTGCGCATGAGCCAGTTGTAGCCGTTGCCCTGCCAATTGAGATAAAAGTCCATGTCAAAGCCGTTTTTCAGCGACATACGCGGGCCGTTCCACTCGGCGATGAGCGCGGCCTCGGGGTACTCGACGTCCAGCATATCCCGGATATTGCGCCAGATTTTGCAGGTGTACTTTTTGTTCTTAGTGTCATTCTTTACAAGGCTCGACGCCATATCGACGCGGAAGCCGTCGCAGCCCATGTCCAGCCAGAACCGCATGACGTCCTTCATGGCCTCCACCGTCGCCACGCAGGCGGGGTCGTCGGTGGGCTTCTGCCACTTCTCGTTGATCTTTCCATAGCCGTAGTTCAGCGCGGGCTGGCACTTGAAGAAGTTCAGGATATACGTGCCGTTGCGCTCGGTCTCGCCGCCGATGAACGGCATACCGTCGCCGGAGGCAAAGCAGGAATCCGTCCAGATAAAGCGGTCCGAGTATTCGTTGTGCCCGGGCTTGCAGCTGGCCTTGAACCACGGGTGCTCCTCGCTCGTGTGGCCGGGCACCAGGTCGAACAGCACACGGATGCCCTTCTCATGCGCGGCCCTGAACAGCGCGGCGGCGTCCTCGTTCGTGCCGTAGCGCGGGGCGATCTTTTTGTAGTCGCGCACATCATAGCCCGCATCCTTGAACGGCGAATCAAAGCAGGGGTTGATCCACAGGGCATTGCAGCCCAGGTCCCTGATATAGTCGAGCTTGGCAATAATGCCCTGCAAATCACCGATGCCGTCGCCGTTGGTATCATAGAAGCTCTGGGGGTAGATTTCATAGAACACTGCGTCTTTCAGCCACTGTTTCATGAGATGTCTCCTTTACTGTAATAGACAGATAGAATATCCACGGCAGCCCGCAGGGCGCATTTCCTGTGCGCTCGGGAGGTTTTCCCCGCCGCGCACGGCCACGGGCGGATAGGAAATCCGCCCCTGCGGCGCTCCCTGTCAGTTTGCCGCTTCATGAGTATGGAAACGTTTCATCCGTTTCTACCCCTATACTATCCCCTTCTTCTCCCTTTGTCAACGCAGCAAAACAGACAAAATAAACCACAAATTTTCTACATTTTGCACCAAAAACCGACATATTGCTAAATTGTGAACATTTCATTGACAAATTACGAACATCGCGGTAAAGTAGTAGGCACAAGCGATTGTAAAATTTAATAGGAAAGAGGGATTCATGTAAAATGAATACGCTTGTAATCGTTCTGATTGCCGCGGTTGTCCTGGTATGTGCGTACGCCGGATATGGCCGCTGGCTCGCCAAGACCTGGGGTGTCGACCCCAACGCCAAGACTCCTGCTGTGCGGCTGGAGGATGGCAAAGACTACGTTCCCACCAACGGCTGGACGGTGTTCGCCCACCAGTTCTCCTCCATCGCAGGTGCAGGCCCTGTCACCGGTGCCATCCAGGCTGCCGCGTTCGGCTGGCTGCCTGTCCTGCTGTGGGTCCTGATCGGCGGCGTTTTCTTCGGCGCTGTCACCGACTTCGGTGCGCTGTACGCCTCCGTCAAGAATGACGGCAAGTCCATGGGCCTGCTGATCGAGAAGTACATCGGCAAGACGGGCCGCAAGCTGTTCCTGCTGTTCTGCTGGCTGTTCTGCGGCATCGTCATTGCTGCTTTTGCTGACATGGTTGCCGGCACCTTCAACGCCTTTGACGCCGACGGCGCACAGGTCGAGGCCGCCTTCACCAACGGCTCTGCAGGCATGGTCTCCATCATGTTCATGGTGTTCGCCGTCATCTTCGGCCTGATCCAGAAGAAGTTCAACTTCTCCGGCTGGAAAGAGGCCGTCGTCGGCATCGCCTTTATCGTGCTTTCCTTCGTGGTCGGTATGAACTGCCCCATCATCCTGGGCAAGGCTGCCTGGAGCTACATCACCTTCATCTACATCTTCTTTGCGGCGGTCCTGCCCATGTGGCTGCTGAAACAGCCCCGTGACTACATGACCACCTTCATGTTCGGCGCTATGATCGCCGGTGCGATTGTCGGCCTGCTGGTCGCCCACCCCACCATGAACCTGCCCGTTTTCACCGGCTTCAACAATGAGAAGCTCGGCACCATGTTCCCCATCCTGTTCGTCACGGTTGCCTGCGGTGCGGTCTCCGGCTTCCACAGCCTGGTTTCCTCCGGTACTTCTTCCAAGACCGTTGAGAATGAGAAGGACATGCTGAAGGTCGGCTACGGCGCCATGGTGCTCGAGAGCCTGCTGGCTGTCCTGGCCCTCTGCGTTGCCGGTGCTGCCGCTGCTGCGGACGGCACCCCCGCCTCCGGTACCCCGTTCCAGATTTTCAGCCGCGGCGTCGCAGGCTTCTTTGAGATGTTCGGCGTGCCCGTTTCCATCGCTACCGTCTTTATGACGATGTGCGTTTCCGCTCTGGCCCTGACCAGCCTGGACGCCGTGGCCCGTATCGGCCGCATGAGCTTCCAGGAGCTGTTCAGCGTGGACGATATGGAGCACGCCGAGGGCTGGCGCAAGCTGTTCTGCAACGTCTACTTCTCCACCTTTGTCACGCTGGCGTTCGGCTTCCTGCTGACCCAGATCGGCTATGCCAACATCTGGCCTCTGTTCGGTTCCGCCAACCAGCTGCTCAGCGCTCTGGTTCTGGCTACCCTGTGCGTCTTCCTCAAGGTCACGGGCCGCAACAACAAGATGCTGTTCCCGCCGCTGGTCATCATGCTCTGCGTCACCTTCACCGCACTGGTGCAGCGCCTGATTGCAATGGTCAAGGCCATCTCTGCCGCTGCCGCCACTGCCATCCCCGCCGGTGAGACCACCTGGGGCGCTGTCTTTATCGCCAACGGTCTGCAGCTGATCCTTGCGATCCTGCTGATCGTCCTGGGCCTGAACATTGTGTTCCACAGTGTCAAGAGCTACAAGTCCAGCGAAAAGAACAGCGAAAAGGCTGCTGTTTAATCCAAACAGCACTTGACAAATATACCGTATTGAGGTAATATTTATTCAGCCGCAATGGCGCGGCATTACACTGCACCATTCGGCAGTCATAAGGCATTTGGCCCCGGTGCTCCGCACAGTGGAACACCGGGGCTTTTTGCATGAATATGAGGGAAATTTATAAAGGAGACCATGAACCATGAAGCTTAAAAACACGCTGGCCCTGAGCCTTGCCGCTGTGATGGCCGCCGGTCTGACCGCCTGCGGCTCCGGCGCCTCCCCTGCTGCGGATTCCACCGCAGCCGAGAGCACCGAGGCCGCCGCTGACACCGCCGCCCCGGACGGCGACGGTGACCCCACCACTCTGACCGTTGCCATGGAGTGCGCCTACGCCCCCTACAACTGGACCCAGAACGATGATGCCAACGGCGCTGTGGAGATCCGCGGCTCCAGCGACTACGCCTACGGCTACGACGTCATGATGGCTAAGAAGATCGGCGAGGCGCTGGGCCAGAAGGTCCAGATCGTCAAGCTGGACTGGGACAGCCTGATCCCCGCTGTCATGAGCGGCGACGTGGACTGCGTCATTGCCGGTCAGTCCATCACGGCGGAGCGCGCCGCGCAGGTCGATTTCAGCGACCCGTACTACTATGCCTCCATCGTCACCCTGACGAAGAAGGACAGCGCTTATGCCAATGCTGCAAGCGTGGCTGACCTGGCCGGTGCCACCGCCACGAGCCAGCTGGGCACCATCTGGTATGATACCTGCTTGCCGCAGATCGAGAACGCCAACATCCTGCCCGCGCAGGAGACGGCCCCCGCCATGCTGGTAGCCCTGAACAGCGGTGCGTGCGACATCGTCGTCACCGACCACCCCACCGGCCAGGCTGCTCTGACCGCCTATCCCGACCTGGTCATGCTGGACTTCGGCGGCGGCGACGGTGACTTTCAGGTCAGCGACGAGGACATCAACATCGGCATCTCGATGAAGAAGGGCAACACCGCCCTGAAGGACGCCATCAATGAGGTGCTGGCCACCATGACCACCGACGACTACAACACCATGATGGACGAAGCCATCAGCGTACAGCCCCTGAGCGAGTAATTTTGCCCGCCTGCCCCTGCCGTTTTGCGCGGCAGGGGCCTTGGTGTTGGTGAAGCTGAGGAATCATAAAGGAGAATCTCATGCAAGACTTTTTCGCAAACTGTGCCACAGTGCTGCAAAAGTACGGCTTCTCGTACCTGCGCGGCGCGGGCACGACCCTGCTGCTGGCGCTGGTCGGCACGTTTTTCGGCTGCCTGATCGGCTTTGCGGTGGGCGCTTTGCAGACCATCCCCGTTGACAAGCAGCGTGACCCCGTGTGGAAGCGCGTGCTGCTGAAGATCCTGCACATCTTCCTGCGCTGCTATGTGGAGCTGTTCCGCGGCACACCCATGATCGTGCAGGCCGTGTTCATCTACTACGGCCTTTTGCAGGTGTTCGGCATCAAGATGGGCATGTGGCAGGCCGGCTTCTTCATCGTGTCCATCAACCTTATTTTTATCTCCATCCTCTCTTTCCGTATTAACTTTCACCATTTCTCTATCACCAATAATATCATTCAACACCCTGCCAAAGAACGGCGTCCCACCAATACTCACCATGCTCCACATCATAGCAAGCACAGCCACGATCGCCACGATTCCATATACCTTCCAGTGCCGTTTTCTCTTCTTAACTTTCTTCTTTCCGGCTTCCTTCTCGATCTCTTCGTTCGTACCGTCGTCACTTGCTTTATTATCTGTTTCATGCTTCACATACTCAATTGGCACAACATTATCTATATAACTGTCACTCTCCACATCTTTCTTAAGATGATCTTTCGTATTCTCCCCGCCGCGAAGTGCCTGAACCTCTCGTCCGAGACGGATTGCCTCCTTGTCGTCATCTGACAGTTTTTCATATGCTTTCTGCTGTTCTTCATATTCTTGGATTTTACTCCACATCTTTTCATCCAGGTCTTCTGGAAAGGAAATGTCCTGCAGTGATTCGTCCGAGTCCATTTCTTCCATGATTTCCCCGGCTTCTTTTTCCAGTTCAGCTTTTAAAAGCTTACCCAGATTATCTTCATGTTTTTCCATTTTAAACCTCATTCTTTTGGATTTCTTTTCCCTTTAACTTGACCTTTTTCCTTCACCTGTTTAATATTATGATATCAGGGCAGTCTCTCTGCCTGTATCAACTGCGAATCTTAATTCGCACCATCAATGGGAGGATTTTTATTATGAAACGCATCATTCTGACCGGCGGAGGTACTGCCGGACATGTTACACCTAATATTGCACTGCTTCCCCGTCTTCGGGAACTGCAGTATGACATACATTACATCGGTTCTTACAACGGTATGGAAAAGCAGCTGGTTGAACAGCAGGGAATTCCATATCATGGTATCTCTTCCGGTAAGCTCCGCCGGTATTTCAGCCTTCAGAACTTTACGGATCCGTTCCGCGTCCTGAAAGGCTTCAGTGAAGCCAACCGCCTGATCAAGCAGTTAAAACCGGATGTAATTTTTTCAAAAGGTGGATTTGTAAGTGTTCCTGTTGTTATTGCCGGAAAGAAGAACCATGTTCCTGTTATCATTCACGAATCAGATATGACCCCGGGACTGGCTAATAAGCTTTCCATTCCTTCAGCTGCAAAAGTATGCTGTAACTTCCCGGAAACTTTAAGTTCCCTTCCTCAGGATAAAGCTGTCCTTACCGGATCCCCTATCCGTCAGGAGCTTTTCACCGGAGATAAAGAAAAAGCCCGTGCTTTCTGCGGTTTCAAGGAAGTCAAACCAGTTATCCTGATCGTCGGAGGAAGTCTTGGCGCAGTCGCAGTCAATAACGCAGTACGCAAGATCCTTCCTGAACTGTTAAAAGATTTCCAGGTTGTTCATCTCTGTGGTAAAGGCAAGCTCGATGAAAAGCTCACCGGTCTGAACGGCTACGTTCAATTTGAATATATTCAGGATGAACTGAAAGATCTCTTCGCCCTTGCCGATGTTGTAATCTCAAGAGCAGGTGCAAATGCAATCTGCGAATTGCTTGCTCTTCGCAAACCAAATCTTCTGATTCCACTTTCAGCTAATGCAAGCCGTGGTGACCAGATTCTGAATGCCCGTTCTTTTGAACGTCAGGGATTCAGTATGGTTATGGAAGAAGAAGAGCTTACAGATGAAAAGCTTCTCGCAGCTGTCCACAAGCTTTATGATTCCCGTGAAGACTTCATAAATGCAATGAATCAGTCTTCTCAGCAGGATCCGATCAAGACAATTATCGGTCTGATCGAAGATGCTGCTTCCAAATAATTTTTTAACAACAGTTATTTACATTGTTCAAAAACAGGTGCCGGAACGACACCTGTTTTCTTTACATATCCATCGGTGCTATTTTGTGTAATCATCAGAATTGTAATGTATCTTTACCCATTTTCTTGCTCTGTACAGTACACCCGTCAGTGCTTGGATACTGATCCCCATAGATTCAGCCACATCTTTTTGTTTTCTCTCCAGACAGTAAACCATGGTAATTGCTTCGTACCAGTTTTCATTTTCTTCGTACAATGCATCCAGAATCGTCCATCCATAACCCACTTTTTCTTTTTGTAAAATTTTGTGGAATGCATGCTCCTCTGCACTTTCCGCATATTCCTTCGAGTACAGATCCGAAAACAGCTCAATATCTGCCTTCGGACATTCTCTTGCCCGCTTCTTCATATAATTGATAGCTGTATTTTTCGTTGTTGTTACCAGCCATGCTGCCATGTATTCTTCATCTACTGTATCAAAGTGTGTATATAGTTTTAGAAAAACCTCCTGGAATATCTCTTCCGCTGACTCTTTGTGACTGCCAGAATAATCCATTGCTATCCGATAAACGT
>ERZ826146.2681-NODE-2681-length-12831-cov-2.617721_pt1 | contig 12831 bp, 7 predicted proteins | sample MGYA00519857_ERZ826146 | MGnify/ENA primary metagenome ERZ826146 (study PRJEB31778, sample SAMEA3449222) | human gut metagenome | biome: human gut; feature: human-associated habitat; material: faeces | place: United Kingdom | collected 2010/2012 ...
AATACACCGCATCGGCCCCAAAGGCCACCGCGGCCCGCAGCTGTTCCATGCCACCCGCCGGCGCCAGAAGCTCCATGCCGATTTTGCCCAACGAGCTACCCCTCGAACGTCACGCGGGCACCCTGGGGGGTGTCCTCGATCACGAAGCCGAGGTCGGCCAGGCCGTTGCGGACGCCGTCGGCCACGGCCCACATCTTCTCGGCGCGGGCGGTGGCGCGGGCCTCGAGCAGACGGGCCACGGCGATCTCGGGGTCGTCGCCCTCGTAGCCGGCCAAGTCGGCGGCCAGGCCCACCACTTCCGCGGGATAGGCCGCGCCTGCCTCGGCGGCGGTCACATCGATGCCGAGCACGTCCATGAGCTCGACGATGGCATCCCGGGCAGCGCGGCCGGCCGCGGCCTCTTCGGCCGCCAGCACGGTCACATCGGCCACAAGCCCGTTCACATCGCTCACGAAGGAGAAGATCTCGCCCAGAGCCGCCGGAGCGTTGAAGTCGTCGTCCATAGCCTCGGCGAAGTTGGCCCTCAGCACGTTGAATCCGGAGAACATCCAGCAACGGCCGGAGCTCTGTTGGTCGTGGATGCTCTGTTTCGGCGTCTCGTCGCTGAAATACGTGTCTATGGCACCCTGGTTTGCAAAGTTCACTGCAATGTCGTCAATCTTGTTCGAAGCCATCGCGTTGAATATGGCTTTTGCCGAAGGTACGGCAGCATGAGCCTGCTGCATGCTGCGCAACATGTCGGACGATATGCCTCCGTCGCGCTGCTGTGCTCCCGCCGCGCCTGCCATCGACAGGCACAGGCCAAGAGCCAGATAAGTTTTCTTGTTCATTTTCTGTTATATTTTATGTTTGTTCGTTTATTCCAGACTGTCGTTCCGTCCTCATGCAGGGCGTCCGGCACGCAGGATTGCGGCGGCATGCACACGTGGGCCGGGCCCTGCGCCATGTGCCGCCACCATTCTTCGGATGAGTTATCTCACCACTACCTTACGGCCGTCCACGACGTATATGCCCTTGGGCAGTGCCGGCATGACGACGCGTCCCGACTCTATCACAGCCGTTCCGGCCTTCACTCCGTCGAGACTGTAGACGTCTGCCTGTCCGTCAGCGACGCTGTTGTCTGTCACTCCGTCTATGCCGGTGACCACAACACGTACAGGTATCTCGTCGGCCATCAGCTCGTCGGGCAGCTTCGACACGAAGTAAGAACGGTAAGGATTCACAATCGTGGCACCTCTCTTGAGTGTGAAAGCAGTTCCCTCGGTGTTGAGCACGTAGTAGTTGTTGCCTGTGAGCGACACCGTTGTGCCGTGATAAGAGTAGCTGTCGGTTCCTGCCACGATGTCGGCAGAGCCGGTAGCCGGCACGAGTGCGTCCTCTGCCTCGAACACGATGGTCTTGTCCACGAAGCTGTCGTCTGTCACCGAGTAGAGATAAGGCACGTTCTTCTGCATGTCCGCCACCTTTGAGAAGTACACGTTGTTGTCGTCTCCCGTCATGTTGAACTCCATGACGCTGAGTCCGTCACTACCGTCGTATGCCAGCCGGCGTCCGTCCACCTTCACGTTCTGCGGGCTGAACGGCAGCGCTATGGCCTCCCACGAGCTTTCTTTGCCTGCCCTGTAGATAGGACGGCTGTAGCTTATGCGGCCTGCGGTGAAGTCTGTCGGTGAATAGAACGGGGCCTCGTCCGTGAGACTAATCTCGTCTATGTGGCCTCCTACTACCACTTTCGACATGTCGAGTCCGTCGGGTATTATCGCGCCTTCGTCGAAGAAGTAGAGCGCATTTGGCGAACTTGTGGTGTATATCTTCGTAAGACTTGTTATGCCTCGTGCATCAACAGCCACCACCTTGGCGGGAACAGTGAATATGGACGACGGTGAGTAGGCCGAGCGTCCGCCCTCGCTGTCGTAGGTAACGATGCCACGTGCCAGCTTGTTGACGTGTCCCAGTCCGCCGTCGGACAGCTCACCGCCTGTGGAATAGGCGAAGTTGAAGCCGTACTGCTTGTCAAACTCCAGATTGTCGAACGAGAACGACACCACAGCTTTCTTGCCGGCCTCTACATATACGGGCACGATGTCGTTGCCTGCGCCCCAGAACATGTTCTCGCCTATCTCGCCTTTCCATATTCCTACATTTATCGCGCCGTCGAAGTCTTCCTCCGAATTGTTGGTCACTCTCACCTTACCGGATATGAAGTTTCCGTAAATCGTACCCGAAGAGATGTTCTCGAACGTTACCGATGTCACCTGAAGGTCTCTCTCCTCAGGCGATGCGGTGGCGGTGATGTCCACCGTTGTCTGTCCGCCCGGCACCACATTGTTGCCGTCAGGGTCGTATGTGAGCCATATATTATACTTGCCTGTCTCCGTAGGATTGAAGAAGAAGGTTATCGTAGTGGTGTATCCTTTCTTCAGCGACACGGCCGAACGGCTCGCCTGTCCGCCCTTGTTGTCGGTCTTGCTGGCGAAGAGATAAATCTCGCCATAGAACTCGTCGGTGTTGTTCTTGAACACAACGTCGAGCTTCTGGGTGTTGTTCACCACCTTATTGCCAGTGAATCTTATCGACTCCACCTCAAGGTCAACCGGACGGTTATACATCTGTAGCGTGTAAGAACCGTCGGCCTTCACGTCAGCTACGATGTAACGCTCCTTTATGTTGAAGCTGGTCTTCCATACGTTCGATTTCGTTGTCTTGCTTATCGGCACCACCTTGTATGTTCCGGCTGCCAGTCCGCTGATGCCGAAGCTTGCGCCATAATAGTAGTTCGCGCCCAGATTATCGGCACGGTTGGTATTGCCTATGCTCACGAGCGAGCCATCCTCTGCCACGTAACCTATACCGTAGTCGAAGCTGTTGGTCTCGCCTGTCCAGTTGATGTAGTTGCTGAATATCTCGTTGCCCCTTATCTCAGTGTCGTTGATGGTCATCATCGCCATGTCGTCGGCCTCCACATCGTCAGGCAGACGCAGGATGAGGGCTTCCTGTCCCATGGAGTATCCGTCGCTGCTCGAGCTTGCGCCTATGCCGCTGTTGTCGCCGGGATTGAGTATCTCGATGCGGAAATAGCCGTCGCTGCCACCGCCCCATCCCCAGTTGAGGTGGAAAAGGCCGTCACCGTCGTATCCGTCCACCACGAAGGCATGCGCGCCTCCTGTAGCCGTTCCGGCGAAAGCCACCGGATGACCGCTGGCTATCTCGTTATAAATCAGGTCCATCCACTCGCTCAGAGTGTAGTTGTTGCGGAACTCCGAGTGCGTGCCGTCGTCGTAGCCGAAGTATTCCACGAGCGGCTGGCCGCCGTTGAAGCCTGCTCCTGACGACGGACCGTAGCCCATCTTCACGCTTTGTCCGACGTAGAGCATCAGTTCTGCCACGGCGTTCTTCTGTACGTCAGTGCTCAGTCCGTCGTATATGTCGGTCATGTTTGCCCAGTCTATCTTTGTGCCCTTGGCTATTCCGGGCAGACTTATCTGGTGTCCGTTACTGTCGAACGAATGGCGCGGGATGCTCTTCACGAGCGCGTCAGGCCATTTGTAGTAGTACATCACCTGCGCGAGAGCCGTAGCCACGCATCCCGTGGCGCTGCGGTCGCCCAGCGTACCGTCGGTGTTGTAGTATTTAGGACACAGCAGATTGTACGGATCTCCCTGGTTCCACTTACATGTCACGAGCGGTTTGATGGCGTGTTTTGCAGCCTGCGCCCTTGCCGGCGCGTCGGTTCTGTCGGACACCTTTGCCGTGACGTTCTCACGGTCGAGACGGTCGATGAAGTCCACATAGCCCTTCAGCCACGCCATCATTCCCTCAGGAGCCGTGGCAGGATCGAACGCTCCGCTGTCCGTATATCCTAATATCTGTTCTGTGCGGTCGTCGCCCGACACGATGACGTAGCCTCTGTCGTCGCCCGCATTGAATATGTAATAACCCGCGTCGCCCGATGTCGCCGCTTTTCTCTTGGCTTTGAATGCAGGTGTCGCGTCAGAAGTCATTGTTATACCACGCTTGGCCAGAAACGCCCTTGCCGCTTCGTGAGCCTGCTCTTTGCTTATCTGGCCGGCGTAAAGACACACGGTCAACAGAAAGCAGAAAATAGTAAGTAGTCCTTTTCTCATTTAGTTGGTCGTTTTTTATTATTAGTTTTTCAGCAAATTGGAATATTACGGTTATCTTGTCGTGCTTCCGGCGGCATGCACGCTCGTGCGTTTCTGCCAGTGGTGCCGCCACACCGCGTCACCGGACACAACTATCCGCAAAGATAGCAATTTTGTCTTTATCCTCATAATATTATTGTCAAAAAGAAAAGCCGAGCGCCGTTTTTATTGCTTCGGGCACAATATCATTAGGTCGTGAAATGGCTTTCTGAACATCAGATGAGGACACATGGCACGGTAAAAATGAATAAATGCGCTTAGAATATCATGACAATAATTTATCGTAAAGCATAAATCGGAAGCGTATCAAAACTGTATAATAACCTTATATGGATAAAGGCGTGCGGTCATCCCTTACGACATCCGGAACGGAAAGTACTCCATCTCACCGCAGCATGCTCCATATTGATGATCGGGAAAGGCTTAATCATACCCTCGAATGGCGTGTTTTATCACGCAAAAACATATCTTTCGCAGGCTGTTTAAAGGCATTTTCATAAATCATATAGACTAAGCGCCTGACTGATAGCGGCATAGCTAATTCTCAAAAAACAGCGCGTATTTGCGGCTAAAAAAGCTGTCTATGATTCCATCGCGACTCTTGCAAAGTTTAGAACGAGCAATGTGAATAAATATACATTTACGGATAAATATATATGCATTAGCGAATAAATAAATATACATTAGCGAATGAATAAATATACAAAACTCAAGTACGGGACGTTTGAGCCTGTTCCGGTTCATAGTCGAGCCTCGTGACCGTTCACGTTCAATAATCCGAAAAACATGAAATTATAACATCAATCTATTCCAAATAAGAAAAATTTTGTGTAAGTTTGCATACCTGTTTACAAGACACATTATTAAATAATAAATGGACAAAAGCAAACTGCGGCTTCTCGGCCGCATAAGATATCCTGAAGATCTGCGCCGACTGAGCGTGGAAGAGCTGCCTGAGCTGTGCAAAGAACTGCGCGAGGACATCGTTGACGAGCTGTCTGTCAATCCCGGCCACCTGGCATCGTCGCTCGGAGTGGTCGAGCTGACCGTGGCACTGCACTACGTTTTCAACACACCCTACGACCGCATAGTGTGGGATGTGGGCCACCAGGCTTACGGACACAAGATTCTTACCGGCCGACGCGACAGCTTCTGCACCAACCGCAAGCTCAAGGGCCTGCGGCCGTTCCCATCGCCCATGGAGAGCGAATACGACACATTCACCTGCGGACACGCCTCCAACTCCATATCGGCAGCGCTCGGTATGGCGGTGGCTGCCAAGAAAACGGGACACGACGACCGCCATGTGGTGGCGGTGATAGGTGACGGAGCGATGAGCGGAGGACTGGCTTTCGAGGGCATAAACAACGTGTCGTCGTCACCGAACGACCTGCTCATAATACTCAACGACAACGATATGTCGATAGACCGTGCCGTGGGCGGCATGGAACAATACCTGCTCAACCTCGACACCAACGCCACATACAACCGTCTGAGATTCAAGCTCTCGCAGTGGCTCCACTCCAAAGGCTATCTCAACGACAACCGACGCAAGGGCATAATAAGGCTCAACAACGCGCTGAAATCGGCACTTAGCCACCAGCAGAACATATTCGAAGGCATGAACATACGCTATTTCGGACCGTTCGACGGACACAACGTGGGCGAGATAGTAAGGCTGTTGCGTCAGCTAAAGGACATGAAAGGCCCGAAACTGCTCCACCTGCACACCACGAAAGGCAAGGGATATGAGCCTGCCGAGAAGGAGGCCACGATATGGCATGCGCCCGGCAAGTTCGATCCGGAGACAGGCGAGCGGCTCAACAGCGAGCCGGAAGGATGCCCGCCACGCTATCAGGACGTGTTCGGCAAGACTCTGTTGCGACTTGCCAAAGAGAATCCACGCATAGTGGGAGTTACGCCCGCCATGCCGACAGGCTGCTCAATGAACATCATGATGAAGGAGATGCCCGACCGAGTATTCGACGTGGGCATAGCCGAAGGCCACGCAATGACTTTCTCCTGCGGTATGGCGAAGGACGGACTGATGCCGTTCTGCAACATATACAGCGCCTTTGCGCAGCGTGCTTACGACAACGTCATACACGACGCAGCCATACTCAACCTGCCCGTTGTGCTGTGTCTCGACCGTGCCGGACTTGTGGGTGAGGACGGACCGACGCACCACGGAGCGTTCGACATAGCGGCTCTCAGGCCGATACCCAACCTCACCATAGCGTCGCCGATGAACGAACGCGAGCTGCAACAGCTCATGTACACAGCCCAACTGCCCGACAAGGGAACGTTCGTGATAAGATATCCGCGCGGCAGAGGAGTGATGACCGACTGGGAATGTCCGTTCGAAGAGATAGAAGTAGGCACGGGACGTGTACTGCGCGAGGGCTCCGACGTAGCTGTATTGACGCTCGGACCGATAGGAAACAACGCCGCACAGGCCATAGACAGCCTGAAAGCTGAGGGCTGCACTGCCTCGATTGCGCACTACGACATGCGCTTCGTGAAACCGCTCGACACGCGTCTGCTCACCGACATAGCCCACCGATTCAACCGCATCATAACCATTGAGGACGGCGTACGTGCCGGAGGATTCGGCTCGGCAGTGCTCGAATGGATGAGCGACAACGGATATCATCCGGAGATTATACGCATGGGCCTGCCCGACGAGTTCGTGGAGCACGGCAAGGTGGAGGAACTCCAGAAGATTGTCGGAATAGACATAGAATCGATAAAGAACGAAATAAAGAAAGCGCTCGCACACGACGCTGACTGAACAAAAACACACTGACATGAAAATAATCATTGCAGGAGCATACGCCATAGGCACTCACCTGGCGAGGCTTTTCGCACGCGAACATGAGAACATCATACTGATAGACGACGATGAGGAAAGGCTCGCACGCGGACTGGACGACCTCGACCTCATGACAATAAACGCTTCGCCTACAAGCATAAAGGCTCTGAAAGACGCGGAAGTGGACGACACCGACATATTCATAGCCGTAACGCCGGACGAAAGCACCAACATCACGGCCTGCGTACTGGCAAAAGCCATGGGCGCTAAGAAGACCGTTGCAAAGATAGACAACTCTGAATACATGGAGCGCGAGACTCAGGAGTTCTTCAAGAAGCTGGGAGTAAGCTCGCTCATCTATCCGGAAATGCTCGCCGCCACCGACATAAACAACGGTCTGAAGATGTCGTGGGTGAGACAGAGATGGGACGTGCACGACGGCGCGCTCGTAATGATGGGAATAAAACTGAGGGAAAGCTGCGAGATACTCAACCAACCGCTGCGCACGCTTTGCGGCCCCGACGATCCTTATCACGTGGTGGCCATAAAGCGAATGAACGACACAATCATCCCAGGAGGTAACGATTCGCTGCAGCTGTATGACACGGCCTACTTCATGACCACAAGACAATACATACCCTACATCCGCCAGATTGTTGGCAAGGAACACTACGCCGACGTGAAGAACGTGATGGTGATGGGCGGCGGAGCCACCGCGGTGAGAGCTGTGAAGACAATGCCCTACTACATGGACGTGAAGATAATAGAGGCTGACGAGGAACGCTGCGAGCAGCTGAACAACATATTCGACAACGACAAGATACTCGTAATAAACGGCGACGGACGCGACATAACGCTACTGACCGAGGAAGGCATAAGAAACACTCAGGCCTTCGTGGCGCTCACGGGCAACGCCGAGACCAACATTCTGGCGTGTCTCACGGCGAAACGACTGGGAGTACGCAAGACCGTGGCAATGGTCGAGAACATCGACTACATAAGCATGGCGGAGAGCCTCGACATCGGAACGATAATCAACAAGAAGGCAATAGCCGCAAGCCACATCTATCAGATGATGCTCGATGCCAACGTCAGCAACGTTAGATTCATCATGGCGGCAAACGCCGACGTTGCGGAGTTCATACCACAAGAGGGATCGAAGATAACAAAGAAGGACGTGAAGGACCTCGGACTGCCCAAGGGCATGACCATAGGAGGCCTCGTGAGAGACGGAAAGGGAATGCTCGTATCGGGTAATACACGCATAAACGCAGGCGACTCCGTTGTTGTGTTCTGCCACGATATGAACATGAAGAAAATAGAAAAACTGTTCATATGATAAACCTTAAGCTCATATACAAGATCATAGGGTCGCTGCTTTTCATCGAGGCGGCGCTTATGGCAATGTGTCTCATCATGGCCATAGCATGGGGAGAGAGCGACATTAAGGCCTTCAGCATATCCATAGCCGTGACGCTGGTGTGCGCACTGCTGCTGAGATATCTCGGCCGCAAGAGCGACAACATGCTCTCACGGCGCGACGCTTATCTGGTTGTGACACTCTCGTGGGTGCTGTTCAGTCTGTTCGGAACACTGCCTTTCATGACCGGAGGATACATAAAGAGTTTCACAGATGCTTACTTCGAGACCATGTCGGGATTCACCACGACCGGCGCGACCATCATCGACGACGTGGAATGTCTGCCCCACGGCATACTGTTCTGGCGCTCGCTTACGCAGTGGATAGGCGGTCTGGGCATCGTGTTCTTCACCATCGCGCTGCTGCCGTCGCTCATCGGCGGCTCTGTCAAGATATTCGCGGCAGAGGCTACCGGCCCCATAAGAATGAAACCGCACCCGAAACTGTCCACCAGCTCGCAGTGGATATGGATGGTATACCTCATCCTGACCGTGGCGTGCGCTCTGAGCTACATGTTCTTCGGCATGGACTGGTTCGACGCCGTGAACTATTCTATGTCTACAACAGCCACCGGAGGCTTCTCCACACACAACGCCAGCGCGGCTTTCTTCCATAATGCGGCGATAGAATATGCCTGCGCGCTGTTCTGCTTCCTGTCTGGAACGAACTTCACGCTGCTCTACTTCACCGTGGCAAAACTGAAGTTCAAGGAGCTGTTCAAGAACTCCGAGTTCAAGCTCTACTTCGTCCTCGTGGCGGTGTTCTCTGTCTTTATAGCCATAGAACTGATGATACACAACGGCTACGACATAGAGAAGGCGCTGCGCTGCGGACTGTTCCAGGTGGTGTCGTTCATCACAACGACCGGACTTTTCAGCGACGACGCCGGCAAATGGCCGCACGTCACATGGGTGGTGCTCGCCACATGTATGTTCATCGGAGCCTGCTCGGGCTCCACGAGTGGAGGACTGAAATGTATAAGAGGCGTCATGCTGCTCAAGATTGTCAAAAATGAGTTCAGGCAGATACTGCATCCCAACGCCGTGCTGCCGCTGAAAATAGACAACATAAACGTGCCCAACAGCAAACGCGTGACGCTGCTCGCCTTTCTCACCGTCGATCTCATACTGTGTCTCATCTGCTCGTTCTGGATGATTGCCGAGGGAATAGACAGCACCAACGCCATCACCATAACGCTCAGCAGTATAGGCAACGTAGGACCGACACTCGGTCTGGAGATAGGCCCTACAATGTCGTGGAGCATGCTTCCCGACGATGCCAAGTGGCTGTGCTCGCTGCTCATGCTCATAGGACGTCTCGAGATATTCTCAGTGCTCGTCATATTCACGTCGGCATTCTGGAAAGACAACTGACGCGCCGTGACAGCTCCACGCCGCGACAGCCACCGTAAGGATATGCGGCACGGCGTGCGCAGACATGAGAACAAACCTACAGAAAACAACTGACAAGACATAACTATTAAAAAAACATTATCATGAAACCTTTAAAATTCAACGCGCTGCTCAAGTCAACGATATGGGGCGGCGACAAAATCATCCCTTTCAAGCACCTCGACGTGAAGCAGGAGAACGTGGGCGAAAGCTGGGAAATATCAGGAGTAAAGGGCAACGAGACAACCGTTAAGGACGGCGAATTCGCAGGAAAGAACCTCAACGAGGTCGTTGCCGAGATGAAAGACCAGCTCATTGGAAAGGAAAACTACAAACGCTTCGGCAACGAGTTCCCGCTGCTCATCAAGTTCATCGACGCGCGCCAGGACCTCTCCATCCAGGTGCATCCCACAGACGAGATAGCAAAGAAGCAGGGAAAGGAACGCGGAAAGACCGAGATGTGGTATCTGATGGACTCTGACAAGAACGCCACTCTGCTGTGCGGACTGAAGAAGAAAATCACTCCCGAAGAGTATGCGGCCATGGTTGAGAACGACACCATCGTCGATGCCATAGCAAGATATGACGTCAAGGAGGGCGACTGCTTCTTCCTTCCGGCAGGCCGTATCCACGCCATCGGAACAGGATGTTTCCTCGCCGAGATCCAGCAGACAAGCGATGTGACATACAGAATATACGACTTCAAGCGCAAGGACAAGAACGGCAACTACCGCGAACTGCACACAAAGCAGGCTGCCGAGTGCATAAACTACAACGTGGAGGACAACTACCGCACCAACTATCTGCCAACAAAGAACATGGGTGTGGCGCTCGTCAATTGCCCTTATTTCTGCACTGCCGTTTACGATCTGGACGAACCGATGACTCTCGACTACTCCGAGCTCGACAGCTTCGTAATACTCATCGGTCTTAAAGGCAAGGCAACATTAACCGACAACGAAGGAAACGTGACTACACTCGAGGCTGGCGAGAGCATACTCGTACCGGCAACGACAAAGGAACTGAAGGTTGACGGCACACTGAAATTCCTCGAGACTTACGTATAAAGCAGCATACGGTACGACGGAAACACACATAAACAGAAAGAGACAGACCATGGCATCAGCCCAAGAGTCTGTCTCTTTTTATTTTGCAGCCCCTGCCCTGCCGGCAGCAGACCGTCAATATGCGTTCTTATCGCCGAGAAATACGTTGGCGACAGTCTTGTATATGATATACATATCGAGCGTGAAGGTCCAGTGCTCCATATACCATATGTCGTGATCCACACGCTGCTCCATCTGCGAGAGCTCTTTTGTCTCGCCACGGAAACCCGTCACCTGACTCCAGCCCGTGATGCCCGGCTTCATGTAGTGGCGCACCATATACTCGCTTATCACCTTGGAGTAGTCCTCGGTCTGCTTCACCATGTGCGGACGCGGGCCCACGACGCTCATCTGTCCGAGCAACACGTTGATGAACTGCGGGAACTCGTCTATGTTGGTCTTGCGCATTATGTTGCCCCACTTTGTCTTTCTCGGGTCGTCCTTTGTCGCCTGAAGCGTGTCGGCCTGGTCGTTCACCTTCATGCTGCGGAACTTGAGACAGTAGAACTCCTTGCCGTTTATGCCGCTGCGCCGCTGGCGGAAGAATACAGGTCCGGGCATGGTCAGCTTTGTGATTATGCTCACCACGATAAGTATTATAGGGAAGAGCGTCACCAGGAACACCGCCGAGAAGCACACGTCGAACAGACGTTTCACCAGTCGGTTGCCCATCTTGCTGAGCGGCTCACGATAAAGGCTGAGATAGGGCACGCTGCCGAACATATTGAAGAACATGCGGTGGTGCAGATAGTTGGTCACGTTTGGCACGCTGTAGAAATGCACCATGTGCCCTATGCAATAATTTATGATCGGCAATATCTCGTTTTTCCTCACCGAAGGCAGACAGCAATATATCTCCTGTATGTCGTCATGCTCATTCAGAAAATCGATTACCTCTGACGGTTTACCTATATATCTGCAGTTCTCGGGGAACTTCTTGTTCGGCACGTCGTCAAAATATCCCACCGTCTCATAGCCTTTATAAGGCGACGATACCATCTCCTTATACAATGCTATGATGTTGTCGTAGCTGCCCACAAAGGCCACCTTACGCATGTTCCTGCTGTTCGAACGATACAGGACCACCAGCTTCCTGACAAACATCCTGAACAATATTATCAGTCCGGCGGACGCGATCCAGAACAGCAGCAGCAACGGGAAGGAAAGTATGAGATAATCTCCCCACCACAACAAGACCGAGCTTAGCAATGCGTAAATGGATATGTTGCTTATGACACGCATTACTATCTTGAACCGCGTGGCATGTTTTTTGTAAAGCACCACACCGTTACGCGACGTGCACAGCAGGTATATGACAGATGCCGTGAGCATTGTCTGCCAAGCAGAAGCCGTACCACTGTAATGGCCGAATTTTGTCAAGAAAACATAATAGAGCGAGTTCAATATCAGCAGATCACCTAAAAGCACTGCTACGATAAGCACAGAATTCTTGTCGGTGTTATTAATGTAATTCCTCCCCATTTTTAATATAATTTACATTTGTAAGCTGTTAAATCGTCAACATTCACATCTAAAGGCATCAATGAGGTCTTGTGCAAAAATAGGAATTATTCTCCAAATAACATAGAATTTATATTAAAAATATCGATAAAATGTTTTTACAAAAATGACAACAGGCCGAAATTGTGTATGAAAATACAATCCTCATGTTCTGAAAATATCATTTTCTGTATATTTGCACCTGTCTTTGTGTCAAAAAATGATATGAAAAATTTGGTGATAGCGTAGAAAACAACTATCTTTGCATACGAATTTGTCCTATGGTGTAATGGTAGCACTACAGTTTTTGGTTCTGTCAGTGGTGGTTCGAGTCCGCCTGGGACAACACGAAAAGCGTCAGATTGTTTGATCGGACGCTTTTTTTAGTGCCATGAAAAAGAGCGCGGAAGAGGTCATTTCGGGAGTGGTTTCAATAGAA
>ERZ826146.2689-NODE-2689-length-12798-cov-14.520835_pt1 | contig 12798 bp, 10 predicted proteins | sample MGYA00519857_ERZ826146 | MGnify/ENA primary metagenome ERZ826146 (study PRJEB31778, sample SAMEA3449222) | human gut metagenome | biome: human gut; feature: human-associated habitat; material: faeces | place: United Kingdom | collected 2010/2012 ...
ACAGCTGACTTTGCAGAGACGCAAAACCAACAGAGCAAGCAATAAGCGACACCCCGTTTTTATATATACAAGAGGTTTATCGACAGACTAAGAGCCGCGATATTTTGATCGCGGCTCTTAGTCGTTCAAATTTATATAGGAGAGAATGTTATTATCCTTGTAAGCTTAAACCGTTGCGCCCTTGTTTACGAATACAGGATAGCTTTCTGTTCCTGCAAGCGAACGATAATTACTGATCGTGACATTCTTATCGGTGATAACAAAGTTCATTTCAGCTTTCGCACCTACTGTCGTATCCTGCATAAGTATGCAGTTCTTGACCTTTGCGCCCTTTTCAATCTTTACGCCTCTGAACAGAACACAGTTCTCAACCGTACCCTCAATAACGCAGCCGTCGGCAACAAGAGAATTCTTGACATCTGCGTCAATGCCGTACTTTGCAGGAGCGTCATCTCTTACCTTTGTGTAGATAGGAGCATCACTCATAAACAGGTGATCGCGTAAATTCTTGTCTACGAGCTTCATGTTAGTCTTGAAGTATGTGTCCATGCTGTCGATCTGGGCGAAGGGCTTTTCAAACTTGTAACCCAGAACCTTTATCTCGTGTAATTTTTTCTGAAGTACGTCAATCTCAAAGCTGTAGAGATTGCGACTTTCGGCATCACGAATCTCATTTAAAAGGAAGTCTTTGCTTACAACGAACATATTGAGACTGACATTGTGTTCGCCGCTGATTTCAGGACGGATAAGAACATCGTATACAACGTTGTCTGCGTTGACTGCCAGAACAGTCTTTGTCATCGTCTGTTCTGTTGTGAATGTTCCTCTGCCGTAAACTACAGTGATATCAGCGCCGTTTTTCTCATGGAAATCAATTATAGGTCTGTAGTCGATATTTGCTACTACATCGGTATCCGAAAGCAGTACATATTCGGCATTTGAGCTTTCTATAAAGGGTTTTACCTGAGCCATAGCCTCAAGTCTGCCTCTGTAAAGGGCATTGCTGTTGCCGTAAGGGGGAAGCAGGTGCATTCCGCCTGTTTTTCTTGAAAGATCCCATTCATCGCCTGAGCCTAAGTGATCCATAAGCGATAAGTAGTTATCTTTTGTGATTATACCAACATTGTCGATATCGCTGTTTACCATATTTGACAGCGGGAAATCTATCATCCTGTATCTGCCGCCGAAAGGCACGCTTGCAAGTGTGCGCTGTTTTGTAAGATCGGCTACGCTCTGCTCGTGCATATTTGCAAAAATCAGACCGAGTACATTTGCCATATTAGCCATTTCTCTTTTCTCCTCCCGTTCACACGTTAGCCGAGATCATTGCCTTTGGCTTGATCTCCGCATTATCGCTTACCGTTACGCCGTGTCCGATTACCGCAACGCCCCATGTATCCTTATCTTCGATAGATTCGGGTCTTGCGCCGACCTTGACGTTCTCGCCTATTACACAATCCTCGCCGACAATAGCGTATTCAACTACCGCACCCTTCTTTATCGTGGTGTTCGGCATTATGATACTGTCACGCACGACTGCACCGGGTTCGATGGTTACGCCTGCAAACAGTACAGAGAAGTCTATGTGACCTTCAATGTTGCAACCCTCTGAAATAAGTGAGTTCTGGATAACACTCTCGGGGCTTGCATAGTGAGGAGGCATTACGGGGTTTCTTGAGTAAATTCTCCATCTTGAGTCGTGGAGGTCAAGCGGAACGTTGGGATTTAACAGATCCATATTAGCTTCCCATAAGCTGTCGATCGTTCCGACATCTTTCCAGTATCCGTCAAAGTGGTATGCCACCAGCTTATTACCCTCTGCGAGCATTGCAGGGATAATGTTCTTACCAAAGTCCTTGCTTGCGCTTTCGTCATTTTCATTGGCAATTAAATGCTTCTTCAGGTTCTGCCATGAGAATATGTAAACGCCCATTGAAGCAAGGTTAGACTTAGGCTGTGCAGGCTTCTCCGCAAATTCGTAAATAATGTCATTTTCATCTGCACTCATGATACCGAAGCGTGAAGCTTCTTCCCACGGCACTTCAAGAACTGCGATAGTTGCGTCTGCTTTGTGTGACTTGTGAAATTCAAGCATTTTGTTGTAGTTCATCTTATAAATATGGTCGCCCGAAAGCACTGCCACATAGTCGGGGTTGTATCTGTCGATGAAGCTGATGTTCTGATATATCGCATTTGCAGTACCTTCATACCACGACTTGCCTGAAGATGACTCATAAGGAGGTAACACGTGTACACCGCCGTGAACTCTGTCAAGACCCCACGGATGACCGTTACCTATATATTCGTTAAGTACGAGCGGCTGATACTGTGTCAGTACGCCGACCGTGTCGATGCCGCTGTTTACACAGTTTGAAAGCGGGAAATCGATAATTCTGTATTTGCCGCCATAAGGAACGGCAGGCTTAGCCATGTCCTTTGTCAGAGCATACAGTCTGCTTCCCTGACCGCCTGCGAGCAGCATTGCTACGCATTCCTTCTTTACATGTTTCATAAATAAGTTCCTCCGTTATTTATTTATTAGCTTTGCCGTTTTTCTTACGGTTCGCCGTATTTGCTTTCTTTGCCGTTTTTCTTGACGCAGGTTTATTTGCAGAAGTGCCGGGTTTTGCTGCGGGCTTTTCTGCGGGTTTTACCACAGGCTTCTCAGCTGTGTCTGCTGTTTTTGCGACCGGCTTTTCTGCGGGTTTTACCACAGGCTTCTCAGCTGTGTCCGCTGTTTTTGCGACCGGCTTTTCTGCGGGTTTTGCCACAGGCTTCTCAGCTGTGTCCGCTGTTTTTGCAACCGGCTTTTCTGTTACCTTTACAGGTTTTTCTGCCGGCTTGTCGCTTTCCGGACTACGCTTGTTGACGGGCTTTAAGAACACTGCGGACATTGCCGGTATCTTCATTGTTATTGAATATTCAAGTCCGTGCATTCCTTCGCACTTTGCGGTATATGAAGCATTACCGTCACTGTCGCCGCCGAATTTCTTGTCGTCTGTCGTGAACACTTCCTTATAGTCTGCATAATAAGGAACGCCAAAGCTGTACTGCTCGTGCTCGTTCGGCAGGAAGTTGCATACGGCGATAAGCTCATCGCCGTTTGAAGCTATACGTCTGAAAACGATCACGCTGTTTTTGTTGTCATCGTTTGATATCCAGCTGAAGCCGCTCCAGTCATAATCTATCTCCCACAACGACTTGTTGTCAAGATAAAATTTATTCATCGCCTTGACAAACGCCTGATACTGCGCGTGCTCCGGGAATTTCAGGATATCCCAGTCAAGCCCCGTCTTGTAGTTCCACTCCTTGAACTGCGCAAATTCCTGTCCCATGAACATGAGCTTTTTACCGGGGTGTGCTGTCATATATGCAAGGAATGTTCTCAGCGACGCAAAACGTTTTTCTCTCGGTCCGCTCATCTTGTCGAGCATTGAACATTTGCCGTAAACTACTTCATCGTGCGAAATAGGAAGTATGTAGTTTTCGGAGAATGCATAGTAGAACGAGAAGGTCAGCTTGTCATGGTTGTACTGCCTGTATTCCGGGCTCATCGACATATACGCAAGCATATCGTTCATCCAGCCCATATTCCATTTGAAGTTGAAGCCAAGACCGCCGATATCGACAGGCTTTGTTACCATAGGCCATGCGGTTGACTCTTCCGCTATCATCAGAAGTCCGGGGTGATGCGAGAACAGACACGAGTTGAGATTTTGCAGAAAATCGACCGCTTCAAGGTTTTCGTTACCGCCGTTCTTGTTAGGTGTCCATGCACCGCCCTGCCTGTCGTAGTCAAGGTAGAGCATCGATGCGACCGCGTCTACACGCAGACCGTCTATATGATATTCCGAAAGCCAGTAGTTGGCATTTGAAATAAGGAACGATTGAACCTCAGGCTTGCCCCAGTCGAATACTCTTGTGCCCCAGTTGTAGTGCTCACGCTTGTTGGGGTCGGAATACTCATAGCAGTAATCGCCGTCAAATTCGTAAAGACCGGCCGCATCTTTCGGAAAATGTGCGGGCACCCAGTCGAGGATAACGCCTACTCCGTGAGTATGGCAGTAGTCGACAAATTCCATAAAATCTGACGGTGTTCCGAAACGTGATGTGGGAGCGTAATAGCCTATCTGCTGGTATCCCCACGAACCGTCAAACGGGAACTCCGCTATCGGCATCATCTCAATATGGGTATAACCCATTTCCTTTACATAGGGAACCAGCTTTTCCGCAAGCTGCATATAGCTGAACAGCTCTTCCTCGTCGGTTTTTGTAAACCATGAATTGAGATGGACCTCATATATATTCATCGGTGAACGGTAGACATCTTTTGTCTTTTTATCATTCATCCACTTTGTGTCTTTCCACTTGTATCCGGAAATGTCATATACCTTTGTAGCGGTATTCGGGCGAGTTTCCATATGATAGCCGTATGGGTCGGCTTTAAGCTTTATCTGACCTCTGGCAGTCCTGATGCTGTACTTGTAGTTATCAAACTTTTTGAGTCCCGGAATGAAAAGCTCCCAGATACCGCCGTCACTTATCTTGTTCATATAGTTTTCTTCGCGGTTCCAGTGGTTGAAGTCACCTACTACACAGACATCAACGGCTTTCGGAGCCCAGACTCTGAAAACTACACCGCTTACACCGTTCTTTTCGGTAAAATGAGAACCGAAAAGTTTGTACGCTTCGGCATTTTTTCCCTGATGGAAAAGATAAAGCGGAACTTCATATTCCTTAGGCACGTTAATAGCCATAACAGATACTCCTAACATTATATTTTAATAACTTAATAATAGCACAATTCCCAAAAGCTTTCAATAGATTTGTGATGATTTTATGAATTGTGCCTTGTTTCAACTTTGCTTTTTGTGCAAAATTACAATTACTTTTCCCAAGAAGTGATAAAGCTGTACAGCTCGTCTGCCATTTCGGTCTGCTCGGGGATACGGGGGTGACCGGGGGTTGCCGCACCGTTTCTTCTGAACTTAAAGCGCTTGACATTATCCATAGCAAGCTCGTTTACTATCTCATCAAGTGCATCGTCCCATGTAGGTTCATGCATAAGAACGGTAGTGATGACTATAAATCTTGCCTTGCTGCAGTACTTTTCGTTAAGGTCAAGCACCATATTCTTATACACCGTCTTCCATTTTTCGCGGTATTCCTTTTCATATATCCGCTTTGGGTCGGGATTTGCGTCATTCTGACCGAGCGCGATTATTACATAGTCGGGTGTGAAGCGCGAGAAATCCCAGTCGGTAAGCTCAAAGTGCGGCTCGTAGCCCATCTGCTTATAAACCGTTTCCATGCCTACATAGTTATCAAAATATCCTGCGCCGTTTATAAGCGAAATACCGCCCTGTGCGTTGCAGTTTATGCGCGCATTGAGTTTTCTCGCAAGCTGGAGCGAATATGAGAACCAGCTGTTATCAAACTGGTTGATATGTTCGGGGTCGGTATGCTCGCAATAGTTTACTGCCTCTACTACCTCGCCTGCAGATACGCTGTCGCCGTATACTTCGATATTCATATCATATTTGTGACAGTCGGGCTTTACTTCTGCGTTGCTGTCGATCATAAGTCCGCAGAAATTGAAGTAGTGATGCGAACCGGCTGTTCTCTTGAATATGGTAATAGTATGCTCGCCGTCCTCAAGTCCGTCAACTATCGGAATGTATACAGGAGTATCGGAATGGTTCAGGTCAAACTTGTATTGGATACCGTCTACTATCACGCCGATCCACGTTACTTTATATATGAGGTGTGGAAAAATCATCATTCCGACCGATGTTCCTGTGAATTTTGTGCTCACCATACTTCCCGCATAGATGAACAGGGGGCTGTCCGGCTTTGAAAAATCGATCCTGCCCATGTATGAAAATGCCTCGTTTGCCGGGCTGATTATCTTCTTATCAGTCATTTGTCTTATTCCTCGCTTAATTTTATCATACTGCCGAAGTAAAATCGGCTTGTATTTATTTTAACATATTGCGCCATCGTTTTCAACTGAATTATGTAAAAATTGCTCAGAAAATTTTACCTGTTTATCTTGACATTCGGTAAAAATAGTGATATATTAGTGTAAGCGATTACCTAAAAATCGCTTAACAGAACTTAAATTTGTTTAAGGAAAGGTAGTAATATGAAGAAAAGAATACTTGCGATACTCATTACAGTCGCTCTTGCGGTATCTGTAACAGGTTGTGCAAGCAATGCAACAAGCGGCAACGGAAGCGGTTCGGCATCATCGGCAACCGAAAGCTCTGAAACAAGCAGCAAAGCAGAAGAGTCAGACGTATCTTCCGCAGAAGAAAGCTCTGACAACAGCGCAGAAGAAAGCAAAGACGACAGTTCACAGGAGGAGTCAAAGGACTTGGAGACAAATTATACAAAGTACACTCTGGACGGCGATCTTACACAGCATATGATAGATATGTCGCGTCTTAACGAGGGTAACAAGGTAAGACTTGCAAATGTAATAAAGAAGCTCAAAAACGGTGAGGAGGTAACGGTAGGCTTTATCGGCGGCTCTATCACACAGGGCACAAGTGCCGGAAATGAGCTTTGCTATGCAAAGCTTACAGCTGACTGGTTACAGCAGACATATTCAAGTGCAAAAGTGAACTATGTAAATGCGGGAATAGGCGCTACCGGTTCATACATCGGTGTACACAGAGCAACCGCAGATCTTCTGTCGAAGAATCCGGATCTTGTGTTTGTTGAGTTCTCGGTAAATGATACAACAGAAAACACAGAGCGCAACAAGGATTCATACGACAGCCTGCTGAGAACTATCTGGAAGTCGTCAACAAATCCCGCTATCATTACAATAGCTACAACACAGGAAAACGGCACAAGCTTCCAGGATCAGCACGCGGAGATCGTAAAGCATTACGATCTGCCTATGATATCGTACAAGAATACCATTCTCGATACGATCAAGCACGGCGATATTGTGTGGAAAGATATCTCTGACGATGATATTCACCCCAACGTGCCCGGTCACAAGATAGTATCACAGCTTCTTCAGGCTTATATTTCAGATGTTGACAAGGATATTGACAACATAAGCGGTGACGAGAGCGACTTCTCAACTCCCGCTACAAAAGCATCGTTTGAAAACGGCTCTCTCCTGACACTTGCACAGGCAGGCGACGCAGTTACAATGAACGGCGAGTTCAAAGTGAACGAAGCAAACTTCGGCGGCTTTGACGGCTACTGGTTCTTCAAGGGCTCAAACAAGACGGATTTAAGCTCAACAAATCTCACCTTCAAGGTGAACGCAAAGGAGATAGGCATCCTTTACGGCAAGTACACAAAGGCGGGCGGTACAGCTGATATCTATATAGATGATGAGCTTGTAACAACACTGAATGCTGACTTCACAGGCGGTTGGGGCAACTATGTTGAATGCGCACAGCTTAAGAGCTTTGATACGGCAGGCGAGCATATTGTAAAGATCGTTCCTAAAACCACAGACGGTCCGAGTATGTTCAGTGTAACAGCTTTGGCTATCGCCTGAGTTTAAACACAACGATAATAGATAATATAATAATTATGAGCCGCGGCTTTCTTGCCGCGGCTCATAATTATACTGAACAGGTAAATCGGGATTTATAGAGTTATCTTATCTCCGCAAACACAAAAACGACTAAGAAACACACTTAGTCGTTTTATTTTTATCGTATTTAATTCTGCCACTCAACACACCTCTCAATCACATCACCGATATCCTCATCAATAAAAACCGCCCTGTCGCCGATCTCCCTCGGCGCATACGCCTCATTCATATTGACACAAGCGTAAATCGCTTTCGGACTTCTCGCCGGCATCTGCATAAACGGATATTTTATTATGCCGGGGGTGTTAAATCCTACGCCGAGCTCCAAAAACAGAATGTGAAGATTCTTATGCCTGCGTATAAATTTCTCATAACGTTCTGCGGCGGCATACCAGCCCTCGTCCTGTACAAAGCTGTCGTCACATCTCAGGTTCATCGACATAGGCTTGCCGCAGTGAGGACATTTAGGGATAAGACAGTCGGGGATCTTCATATTCTGTTGCTGTTTTACCATAGCCCGCACGGCACTTTCGTTGTCAAAGGTTTCGTTGCAACACGGTTCGCTGCATTGCCATAAGCCATAATCTCCCTGCGTGTAGAACAGCCGCTTTTTGTCAAATCCCGCAAGCTGAAACTGATGGTCAACATTCGTTGTCAGCACAAAATAATCCTTGTCCGCTACCGATTTAAGCAGGTTCGTGTACGGTTTTCCGGCAGGAACGTTATAACGGTTTACAAGAATAAGCCGCGACCACCACGCCCAGTATTCGTTCAGCGTTTCAAACGGATAAAATCCACCCGAATACATATCGGTGATACCGTATTTTTCGTGAAAATCGGCAAAATATTTCTCGAAGCGTTCGCCGCTGTAGTCAAATCCCGCCGATGCGGAAAGTCCTGCGCCTGCACCTATTATAATTGCATCAGCAGTAGCTATCTCGTCTTTAAGACGGCTCAGCTTATCCGAGTAATTGTCTGTAGAGCTCATAGTCGGCATCTTTAAAAACATTGAATATCACCTCTATATCATGGTTTTTCAGAAATTCTCTCACTGTTTGCACGGCAATTCCTGCCGCCTTATCCTGCGGAAAGCCGAAAACTCCCGTAGAAATACAACAAAATGCTATGCTTTTTATCTCATTTGACACTGCAAGCTCAAGACAGCTCTCATAACAGCTTTTCAGAAGCATACGGTGTTTTTCGGTTAGTCTGCTTTGTACTATCGGACCTACCGTATGGATAACATATTTGCAGGGCAGATTATAGGCGGGAGTGATCTTAGCTTTCCCTGTCGGCTCTTCATACCCCTGTAATTTCATTATCTCCGCGCATTTCAGCCGTAGTCTTACTCCCGCAAAGGTGTGGATACAGTTGTCGATACAATTGTGGCAAGGGTTATAACACCCTGTCATCCCTGAATTTGCCGCGTTGACGATCGCGTCACATTTAAGCGTTGTTATGTCGCCTTGCCAAAGATAAATATTTTTCTCAATAGGCTGTAGATCGGTAATGTCGGTAATGCCTTTCTCCGCTGTCAGCTTTCGCAGAAGCTTGTCCTCGGCTTTGAGATATTCCACTGAGATCTTCATAGCAGGGCGGACATTCACAAGACTGCGGTAAAGCCGGAATTGCTCTTTTTCATCGGTCGGAACAGTGATATCCATGTAGCTTGCATTTTCGTTAAGTAAATATTCTATAAGCTTTTTCATAATCATTCACTTTTCTTAAAATAAACTCAATTGACCGTCAATATAGCTGTACTGTTCGGCGTGTCTGATAATATCACTTGGCATATGACCGCCGATCAGAAACGGTGATTTCGGATCGTGCCGAGCCATATTTTTCTTTACGGAACTTACATCTGCGTTTGCATAACAGTATCGGCAGAAATGCCCGCAGGAGTTGTATGCTCCTATATCCGTTCCGAAAAAGCAGTTGCATTCACGCTGAGATTTCCTTTTCGGCATTTTAAGCGTAATACCCAGCGCCTTTTCATATACCTGCCGATTAAGACAGCCGCTCATATCTATGCCGCAGTCCGCAAGGATATTGTCCTCGTGACAGCCCTTGACCGTAATGCCGTATTTTCTGCCTGTTTCGGCAAATGCACTTGCTATGGCGATCTGTTCATTCATTGTTACAGCACGTATCTCGGGAGCATTTCGCTTTACTTTTTCGTAAATGTCTACAAAGCTGATGATACAGGTTTTTGTAAAGCCTGCAAGCTGTGATGCCGCCTTTTCAAAAGCCGAGATGTGATAGTCTGCCGTATATCTGTCGTTTACTATTATCGGATCATACCGCCAGCCGATCGAATTTATCCCGACAATTTCTGAAAGCCGGCAGAAGCATTCTATAACAAATTTCTTGTCGGGAACGTTCGGCTCAAGCTCCTTGCCGTATGGGGTTATTGTAACAAACCAGTATTGCCCGTACTTTTCAAGCTTTCTCATATGCTGTAGCATAGGATAAGGATTTTTCGTGCAGAAAGCTATGAGATCAACAACATCGGGATTTATCTCATATCTTGTTACCTGTTCTTCGTGATAAGGGTTTCGTACCAGCACATAACCCTCTTTTATTCTGTTCATAAACCATTCCGCGTAAAAAGCGGGGATATCTGTCCGCATTCCTGTTTGTAAGATCATATTTGTTCTACCTCTCCGACAGGACATATTTCAAAGCAACCGCCGCAGTGCAGACAGTTGTTCTGCCTGATATTATAGGGCTTAGGCGAGCCTTTGTCAATGCAGTTTTGCGGACAGATGGCAAGGCATTTTCCGCAACCTGTGCATTTTTCGGTTATGAAATATCCTTTGTCTGTTACCTTTCCGCCGCCTATAGTGAACGACCTGCGTTCAATCGGCTTTTTTGACAGGTCAAACCACTCGCCCTCTCCGTCATATATACAGAAAACGCTTAGTGCCTCTCGACTGTCCTCTGTAGGATAGATTTCAGCCATGTAAGGATTTTTTTCAAAAAGCCGCGGCAGTCTTTCGCTTCCTGTTTCCGTAACTTTTCCTCTTACGGAAACGGCGGTCATATTCATAGTATCTTTGCCTTTAACGCCTGTAAAAGAAATATACTTATTTCTTGTCAGCCTGTCATAAAAGCCTTTGCCTTTAGCTGTCAGAAAATACAATCCGTCATCGTCACAGTCCATTATGTCAATGGCGCAGGTAACAGGCAGTCCTTTTTTGTCCGTTGTCGCGGCTATTACCGTGTGAATGGTGTTTACGATATATTCCTGATAGTCCATAATCTCACCTCATAAGTCATAGGGTTGTCGAAATGTTATTCAACAACCCTATGTGACTTTATAAATTGTAATTGAACAGCATAAGAACTATTATGCGAAGAAGAAGCCTGCGGTCATATCGAGATAGTCAGCACCGCTGTAATCGGGGTACTGCTTGTTTACCTCTGTCTTAAATTCATCGGCATTTGCACAATCAGATGCTATCTTCTTGAGATTTTCAAGGTACTTGATCTTAGCTTCTGCGTCCTTTAGATCTTCGGGTGTGTAGTGCGATGTAAGTATCAGTGTGTATCCCTTTTTGATATAGCCGTTCAGCTGACCGATGATAGCGTCTGCATGACCGGCACCTGCTACGATGGAGTGACAATCGTGACCGAGCATATGAGTATAAACCGCGTTGATCTCGGGTATCTCAATGTCAAACGCTTCGGCAGTTTTCGTTATCACAAAGTCAATGCCGCCGATAGTTATCTTTCCCTCACCGATAACGTTAGTGATTTTGTGTACCGACTTGTCAAAGCTCTCGCCGAAAGCATTTGTAAAGTTGTTGATGAGTGCCTTGCCGCCGCCGTTCTCGGAATATTCGACCGCATTCTGAGTTGCATATTTCGGTACATCGGGCAGGAATGTTGCACCTGCACCGTGGTATGCTACGAGTATTCCCTCAACTTCAATGTCTTTCAGATATCCGGTAAGCTCGGAAATGTTGTCAAAGAAGCACGGTGACTCTATAACTACAGCCTTTCCGTTTTTCTCGACAATGAAAACCTCATCGTCAATAAGATCGTTTGTCTTGTACGCATGGAGCTTTACTTCTCCGAAGTCGTACACGCCTACCTCGCCCTTTGCGAGTGCTACCTTTGTGTAAGTATTCTTGTTCATGTAAAAATCCTCCTGAAATTCTGTGGGTTAATTTGCTTTTTCCGGAAGATTCAGCGCTGTTTCTCTTTCCTTGACTTTATCATACCACAAACGTCAAACCCTGTAAAGTGCGCACTTTTTTGTAGGATAGTTACCTCAGAGTGACTATTGCACGGTTATCGGGAAGTAACAATTGCACAGCCGCGCGGTTTGATTGCATTCAGGCAATTGCTGAAATTTTTTATAAAATTTTTGTATCATGGCGTTGACGGTGTAAAGGTAAGTATGGTATAATCGGGCCGTAAGTATCAATATGATACTGCAGACTGTCGAAAAATCTCTTGCTTGTTTAAATATGGGGTCGCAGGGGCGAAGCCCCCGACAGGGACTAGGGGCGGTAGCCCCAGTAATATAGCCCCTTCCCACGGGGAAGGGGTTTGGGGTTAGGGATAGAGAATTTGCTCCATTTTTATAAAAATGGACTTTTTCTACAAGCTGAAGTATCAATATGATACTGTTTGATAATCAAGCGGAAAAGAGGTACAGCTATGAGTGAACTGAAAACCGTAAAAGAACTGCCCGCCTGCCCGGTCGAAACAACGCTTACGCTTATCGGAGATAAGTGGAAGGTGCTGATACTGCGTGACCTGCTGACAGGTACAAAGCGTTTCGGCGAGCTAAAAAAGTCGGTCGGCAATGTTTCACAGAAGGTGCTGACCTCACAGCTTCGTGATATGGAGGAAAGCGGACTTGTAAACCGCAAGGTATATGCCGAAGTTCCGCCAAGGGTAGAGTATTCGCTGACCGAACTCGGCAAAAGCCTTAACCCTATACTTGATGCTATGAAGTGCTGGGGAGAGGACTATAAGAACTCTTTTAACATGTAAAAGGGACTGTGATGAAATACAAAAATTTATCACAACTTCTTGATTTATCCAAGCTTTATTAAAATTGCAGTGCAACATATTGTCGAAATGTCAAAAAAATAAATATGTCGCCAACAACTCTGAAAACAATTTCCGTGCTTGCAAGTTGTTAATAATTTCGTGAGTAAATCAATGCAACTGCACTGTCACCGACTATCAAAAAAGAACGCTACTATCCTGAGATATCT
>ERZ826146.2691-NODE-2691-length-12791-cov-3.223461_pt1 | contig 12791 bp, 10 predicted proteins | sample MGYA00519857_ERZ826146 | MGnify/ENA primary metagenome ERZ826146 (study PRJEB31778, sample SAMEA3449222) | human gut metagenome | biome: human gut; feature: human-associated habitat; material: faeces | place: United Kingdom | collected 2010/2012 ...
ATTCCATATTAGAACACATAAAAACATGAAAAACAAGCAAAGAAATGACTGAAAAACTTATAAATACCAAGGCATTAGGAAAAACAGACATTTTTAAAATAGAAATAAATATGGAATCAATCTCATAAAAGAAACAAAAGGATCAGAAATCATTAACTTCCGGAAAAACAGAAAGAACAGACACAGCTGATCCGAAGAAATCAGTTTTGCAAAAAAAGGGAAAGCAAAAAGAGTCTACTGCCCGCAGGAAGGACAGTAAAAGAAAAGGAGGACGGACATGGATTACAGAAAGACCGCACAGGAAATCTATGATCATGTAGGAAAGAAAGAAAACATCATTTCCGCGGCGCACTGTGCAACAAGGCTTCGTCTGGTCATTGCGGATAATGACAAGGCGGATAAGGAATATATAGAGAACATCGACGGTGTGAAGGGCGTGTTTTTCGCACAGGGACAGATGCAGATCATCCTGGGAACAGGAGTTGTAAACAAGGTTTATGATGAATTTATCCAGATCGCCGGAATATCAGAGAGTAGTAAGGATGAGCTTAAGAAGGTGGCAGCATCCAAGGCTAATCCGATACAGAGACTGATCAAGACACTGGGAGATATTTTTGTCCCGATCATCCCAGCTATCGTAGCAAGCGGATTTTTGATGGGAATCATGGAAGCCCTGAACTTTATGGTAAACAACGGCTTCCTGAATATTAACACCAATGGTTCCATTTATGTATTTGCACAGCTTTTCAGCAACACAGCGTATACATTCCTGCCGATCCTTATCGCTTACAGTGGTGCGAAGGTATTCGGTGCCAACCCTTATCTGGGTGCGGTTATCGGTATGATCATGATCCATCCAAATCTGCAGAATGCCTGGACTGTTGCAACAGAGGGTGTGCAGGCAACGCAGAAGGTATGGTTTGGACTTTACTCCATTGACATGGTGGGATATCAGGGACATGTGATCCCGGTTATCATTGCAGTATGGGTACTGGCACAGATCGAGAAAAGACTTCATAAGATCGTACCTGCAATGTTCGATCTTTTTGTAACACCACTTGTCAGTGTTTTTGTAACCGGTTATCTTACACTTTCCATTATCGGACCGATCTTCGTAGCTGTTGAGAACGGACTTCTGGATGGGATCCAGTGGCTGATCGCACTGCCATTTGGAATCGGAAGCTTTATCATGGGTGCCTTTTATGCACCGACTGTTGTTGCCGGTGTTCATCACATGTACACTATCATTGACCTTGGACAGCTGGCCAAATTCGGCGTTACCTACTGGCTGCCACTTGCATCTGCAGCCAACGTTGCACAGGGTGGTGCAGCTCTTGCTGTAGGTCTGAAATCAAAGAACCAGAAGATCAAATCCATGGCTGTTCCGTCTGCTTTAAGCGCATGCATGGGAATCACAGAGCCGGCGATCTTCGGTGTAAACCTCCGTTTCGGAAAGCCGTTTATCATGGGCTGCCTGGGTGGTGCATGCGGAGCGCTTTTTGCCTCCATCACCAGTCTTGGTGCCACAGGAACAGGCGTTACCGGTATCTTCGGAATCCTGCTGTGTTTGAATAACCCGGTTGGTTATATCCTGATGTTTGCCATCGCATTCGGTGTGGCTTTTGTGCTTACATGGATGTTCGGATATAAGGATGAGGTACAGGAAACAGCTGAAAAAAATATTGAAGCAGAGAAAAAATCAGATGCTCCGGCAGAAATTGCCCGGGAGAAAACTTCAGAGACAGGTGCACAGACCCTCTACAGCCCGCTTGAGGGAACTGCGATCCCGCTTTCAGAAGTAAAGGATGCGACCTTTGCATCAGAAGTCCTTGGAAAGGGCATGGCAGTGATTCCGTCCAAAGGTGAAGTAAAAGCACCCTGTGACGCTACGGTTTCTACAATTTTTGACACAAAGCATGCCATCGGGCTTGCGACAGAAAGTGGTCTGGAGCTGCTGATCCATATCGGAGTTGACACCGTTGAGCTTGGCGGTAAATTCTACACCGCTCATGTAAAGGACGGCGACGTGGTCAAAAAAGGCCAGACACTGATCACCTTTGATATGGATGCCATCAGGGCAGCCGGCTACGATGTGACCACACCGTTGATCGTAACCAATACCGATGATTATGAAGAAGTAAAAATGTTTGCAGAAGGAACAGTAAATAATGGTTCTGAAGTACTGGAGGTTAAATAAATGAGTTCTCTGACCAAGGTCCTTGCGGAGGAAGTTCGAAAAATCGAGGAAACGGCAGCAGTAGGAAGGGCAATGCAGACAAACCGTCTGACCCATCATCTGATGCCGCCTGTGGGATGGCTCAATGACCCGAACGGATTATGCTGGTATAAGGGAAGATATCACGTGTTTTTCCAGTATTCTCCGTTTGAGGCTAACGGTGGACTGAAATTCTGGGGACATTATTCCAGTGAAGATATGATCAGCTGGAGATATGAAGGTGTTCCGCTTCTGCCGGACAGCATTTATGACTGTCACGGTGTTTACTCAGGCTCTGCCATTGCGGAGAAAGATAAGCTTCATCTTTTCTATACAGGAAACATCAAGATGGACGGAGATTATGATTATATCAATAACGGAAGGCAGTCCAGCACTCTTCATGTGGAGAGTGCGGACGGCGTTCATTTCGGAACAAAGGAAGTTGCGGTTTCCTGTGAGGATTATCCGGAGAATTACACCTGCCATATCCGTGACCCGAAGGTCTGGAAGGAGGGTGAAGAGTACCGGATGATCCTTGGCGGCCGTCAGAAAAGTGACCAGGGTGCCGTACTTTTTTACAGATCCAAAGACCTGAAAAACTGGAAATTTGACTGTGAGCTTACTACGGAGAAGGTATTCGGATACATGTGGGAATGCCCTGATTTTTTCACTCTTGAGGGACAGGAGGTGCTTTCGGTATCTCCTCAGGGACTGACCAGAGAAGAGTTCCGTTTCCAGAACATCTATCAGTCCGGATACTTTATCCTGAAGGACGGAAAGCCGGAGGAAAAAGATTTCCGGGAATGGGATCACGGTTTTGATTTCTATGCACCCCAGACATTCCAGGACGGAAAGGACAGACGGATCCTGATCGGCTGGATGGGAATGCCGGATGCAGATGAGGAGTATGTGAATCCTACAGCAGAGAGCGAAGGCTGGCAGCATTGCCTGACTGTTCCGCGAGAAGTTACGTATAAAAACGGAATGCTTTATCAGTATCCGATGGAAGAACTGAACGGGCTGAGAAAGGATGGCGTTTCTGTCAGCGGTTCCGGTGTGGAGCTCCCGGTGAACGGGCCATTTGATCTGGATATTCAGGTAAAAGGTGACCAGGGCAAGGTAAGTCTTGGGGAAAATCTTTTCTTGGAGTATCAGGGCGGAGATGTGATCTTAACTCTCTCTGAGCAGGCCGGTGCCGGACGAAAGGTACGTAAGGCGCATATTCCGTCCGGTGGGATCGAAAGCATCAGAGTTCTTGCGGATATTACAGCTGTGGAAATCTATGTGAATGGCGGAGAGGTTGTTTTCTCTTCCAGATATTATCCGGAAACGCAGGAACAGACTGTGAAGGTGGAGGCTGTGGAGTGTGATGGGAAGATTTATATGCTGAAGAATTATGTGATGGTGTAGGCTGGGCTTATTGATCGTGAAATACAGCAAGATCAGAATACGAATACCTATAGAGCAGCTATGCAGTGAATTCCATATTCACAGAAATAAGAAATGACCGTATAATAAAGCAGGTGGGAAAATCCGCAGCCGGAATCCCAGCCTGCTTTATCTTTGTTATAAGTGAAATACATGAATTGTGCCGGCTGCTTGAGTATAGAAGGATGGCTGCTGAAGAAATGCTGGTGGCTGTCTTTACATAGAAGGAAGGATATCAGCTGCCGGGATATCGGTCTTACAGGATGACAACGATCTGCGAGGATACTACCGGAAATATACTGGTGTACTGGCATTACATTGCCGAAATTTTTTACAGAAGAGGAAACGGACATGAACTATACATACATCGTACAGTGTGCGGATGGCACGCTCTACACCGGCTGGACAAACTGCCTTGTCAGGCGGATGAAAGCCCATAATGAAGGCAAAGCAGGCGCCAAATATACCCGGGCCAAAAGGCCGGTAAAGCTGGTGTATTACGAAGGCTTTGCCACAAAGGAGGAGGCCATGAGCCGGGAGTACCGGATCAAGCAGCTGACCAGGGAGAAGAAGCTGGAGCTGATGAAGTTTTGAAACTGTCGGAAATCTTTTCAATTCCGGATGCAGACTCGTCACTGGAGCTGAAGGCAGTCATGCTGAATATCAATAAGAGTAGTTCAATAAGAGCGAAAAGTTCTGCACGATACCAATACCAGAGCTTTTCGCTCTTTTTTTGTATACACGGCAGGCGGACAGCTGCAACGGAGGCAGAAAAAGACGCTTTATGATAATAAAAATCAAGTATTTGGAATTGTGCGAATATTGTGAACATGGTAGAATAAACACAAAAATCAAAGAACTCAGTCAGCTGAGAAGAGGAAAGGAAAGAGGATGAAAAAGACAAAAGATTTTTGTCTCTGGCTTATGTGCTGTTTTCTGTTTCTGGGGTTATTTTGCGGAACAGAGGTTTTTGCAGCAGTTCAGGAGGGTAAGCCAGGAGAAACATTTTCCGGGGAATATGCAGTTATCATTAACACAGATACCACAAATCCCGGAAATACGGGAACCTTGCAGTTTGACGGGACATCGGCACAGGCGGCGGACTCTGAAGCAGAAGATTATGCAGTCGTGCAGGGTGGAAGCAATGCATCGGCGCAGGCGGCAACAGAGGGAACTGCGGGAGAGGCAGCAGATGTGGGGCAGGTACAGAGTTTGGAGGATGATCAGCTGCAGGCATACATGCAGGATGACCAACCGATGCTGACTGCTGTACAGGCTGCGGCGACCACCTATCAGGTAGGTGAAAAAAAGTACATCTATAGAACTAACGGCCATGATACATATGGAAAAACATATGTATGCATCGGAGTTGGGGAACACTGCTATGTGTGGATGGATGAGACCCTGAAGGCAGATTACGATACCGCAGGGAAAACATCTCTGATTGCTGCGGATATGGCAGCTGTCTACGATGGTCAGCCTTACCGTATCCTTAACCAGCTCTGTGCAGGTGATTTTCCGGCACAGGATGGCTCAGGCAAGCTGTCGATCCTGCTGGAGTCTTTAAGCAGCGCCAGCGGTATGTATATGTATGATGAGGGGATCACAGCGATCCATATCAACACACCGTCAGCATCCTCTTATGTTTAGGGGGAGATGTCAAAGCGAAATGGCCTTCTTGTTCATGAGGGACAGCATGCAATCCTCTGGCTGAAAACCGGATTTATGAGTACCGGCAGATATTCGTGGCTGAATGAGGGTCTTGCAGTGGCCGTCATGGACTATCTCTGGGGAGGAACGGACAGCAGCGGCTGGCTGAATGGTATTGGAAGTAATACGGCTATCCGTTCAGGAGCTTCGCTGATCTACGAGAATTACCGGGATGACAATGCACAGGACTATGGAATGCCGTATCTTTTTGTAAGATATGTTATCGACCGGATGGCAGGAAGCTATCAGCCTATGAAGGTGCTTCCAAAGTTTTATACGATCGATGCTTCTTCTCTCAGCTGTGAGCAATATCTGGAGAAAGTAACCGGAGTTTCTTTTAAGGAGCTTATGGCGGATTTTTATACGGCAGTTGCAGCCGGTGAGAGCTCCGGTAAATACAGCTTTTACGGGGATACCATTGCTGCGGCAAAGGCAGCGACATTTCCGGTTTATGCAGGGGACAGCAATGAAAACCATACATTGCCGGCAGCATCGGACGTTTCAGAGACACCGGATGATCCGGAAACACAAGATACATCAGAAATACCGGAAGAAACAGAGCTTCCAGAAAATGAAGAAGCGGACATTCCGCAGGAAATGCTCCCGGATGATCAGGAAGACCAGCCGGAAGCAGCATTTGAGGAGAACGCAGCATCGGAAGATATGGAAACAGAAACCGATCCGGCAGAAGAAAAGAGCGGTTTTTGTGGAGCGGAGGAGAATACTGTATCCTGGAGCCTTGATGAAAACGGAGTTCTCGAGATCGCAGGACAGGGAGCCATGAATGAATGGCAAAATGAGGAAGAAGTCCCCTGGAACGGATACCGTGACCAGATAACAGAGGTCCGGATCGAGGAAGGCGTTACCAGCATCGGAGCCTATGCATTTGCAGACTGCGAAAAGCTTGTAAAGCTTGATATTGCGGACAGTGTTCAGACTATAGGTGCATTTGCATATTTTAACTGCAGTGGTCTTTCCACACTGACCATCGGCTGAGATCATCGGGATCACAGGCTGGATCAGGCATAATAAGAAGCCCCGGAACACGAGGCAGCTTCAGAGAAGTTATAACTTCGACTTCCTGAGGTCTGTCCGTGTTCCGGGGCTTTAAGTTTTTAAGGTATCCGAAAGGTGAGATTGTTATCTAGCTGATCACAGAGTAACTCAGTGGATCGCCATACCGGCTACAAAGAAATACATTACAACAAAATGGCACACACTTCCCAGCATCACAAAGACATGAAATACTTCGTGGGAGCCGAAATTCTTATGCTTCGCATTAAAAATTGGAAGTTTCAACGCATAGATCACGCCGCCGATGGTATAAATAATTCCGCCTGCCAGAAGCCATCCGAAACCTGCCCGCGGCAGATTGTGGAAGATCGGCACAAAAGCCAGAACACACAGCCAGCCCATTCCAATGTAAATTACAGAGGAAAGCCATTTCGGGCAGTTGATCCAGCAGCCCTTGAGGATCATGCCGATGATGGCGACGGTCCATACCAGGGCACAGAGGATATAACCGGTACGGCCGTGGAGGACGATCAGGCATACCGGTGTATAGCTGCCTGCGATCATCACGAAGATCATCATGTGATCCATTTTTTTCAGACGGCGGTTCACCTTGGCTGTGGAGCTTACGGAATGGTAAAGTGTGCTTGCCAGGTAAAGAAGGATCATGGTAAGGATAAAAACACTTACTGCAAAAACATGGAGAACATCTGCACTTCTGGCCGCCTTCACGATCAGCGGAGTGGCTCCGGCCACGGCAAGAAGCATGCCGATTCCGTGGGTTATGGCGCTTCCCGGATCTTTTAATTTAAATTTCATATAAAAACACCTCCTGCAAAAAAATCTGCTGTTTATATCATATGGACAACTTCAAGATCGGTTCATCAATGACGGATCATTGCGACAGTTTACAATGTAATAATGTAGAAACTGATAAAATAACATGTAGTATTCAAAACTACATATCAAGTATACGAATACTATACCACTATTATTCAAAAATGCAACCCCTATTTTCGAAAAAAATTTTATCAGGATTTAACAAAGCCTTGTTATGGAATAAACATTCGATCAGTATACTTGTATGCAAACCGTGAAGAGAGGGCATTCATGAACATGCAGTCAGGCAAAATCTGAATGCCCGCTTGATACGATACGGATAATTACAGATAAAGTCGGCCGAAAAAGAAAATATATGGCGGCGCAGGAGGAAAAAATGGCAGATACAATATACATGAACAGGGAATTATCCTGGCTGAAGTTTAATGAAAGAGTACTCGAGGAGGCTGAGAATCCGGAAAATCCGCTGTGTGAACGTCTTACATTTGCATCCATCTATCAGAGCAACCTGGATGAATTTTATATGGTACGTGTGGGATCTCTGGTGGATCAGATGCTTCTGGCAAAGGATATCCGTGAAAATAAAACCAATATGACACCGGAAGAACAGCTGGATGCGATCCTTGCCAGAACAAAAAAGCTGAATCGGAAAAGAGATGCAGTTTATGAAGAAATCATGGAAAAGCTGGAACAATACGGCATACATATGCTGAATTTCCATAAGATCGAAAAAGAGGATCGCAATTATCTGGACCGCTATTTTGAAGCAGAGGTGGCTCCGGTTATTTCTCCGTCTATCGTCGGAAAAAGACAGCCGTTTCCATTTCTCCGGAATAAGGAGATCTATGCGGTAGTAGTTCTGGAAACAAAAAAAGGAAAAGAAAAGCTGGGTATCATTCCGTGCAGCAGTGCAGGTATCCAGCGTCTGATCCCGGTTCCGGGAAAAACCGGCACCTACATGTTGTCTGAAGAGCTGATCCTTCACTTTGTTTCAAAAATCTTCAAGGGCTATCACATCAAGGCAAAGTCCCTGCTTCGTATTACCAGAAATGCGGATATTGACGCAGATGCTCTTTATGATGAAGATCTGGATTACCGTGAGTTTATGGTAGAACTGATCAAGGCAAGAAAGAAACTGGCACCGATCCGTCTGGAGCTGTCAAGAGAAATGGACGGAGATGTTGTTGAAACACTTTGCGAGTATCTGGAAGTGGACAAGAATTATGTATTCCGGGGAGATATACCACTGGATCTTTCTTTTGTATTCCAGATCCAGGATGGCCTGAGAAAAAGAACAGAGCTTTTTTATGAAAAAAGAATTCCTCAGAAGTCTCCTCTGTTTAACAATCACGAACCGATCCTTGACCAGATCGCGAAAAAGGACCGTTTTCTTTCCTACCCATATGAAAGCATCAAGCCGTTTCTTACAATGCTTCATGAGGCTGCCAATGATGAGGCTGTAGTTTCCATTAAGATGACACTCTACCGTGTGGCAAAACAGAGTAAGGTTGTGGAGGCTCTGATCGAAGCAGCAGAAAACGGAAAGGAAGTTTTCGTTCTGGTGGAGCTGAAGGCGCGTTTTGATGAGGAAAACAATATTGGATGGTCCCGGCTCCTGGAGGATGCGGGCTGTCACGTGATCTACGGTCTGGATGGTTATAAGGTACATTCCAAGCTTTGCCAGATCATGAAGAAAAAAGATGGAAATGTGGAATATTATACACAGATCGGAACAGGAAACTACAATGAAAAAACAGCTCGTCTGTATACAGATCTTTCTCTGATGACTGCGGACCCGAAGATCGGTATGGAGGCGGCCAGAGTGTTCCAGGCACTGGCAATGGGAGAAACCGTTGAAGATATGGAGTATCTTCTTGTGGCACCAAGATGTCTTCAGAACAAAGTGCTTGCCATGATCGATGAGGAGATCGAGCATGCGAAGGCCGGAGAACCGGCATATATTGGCTTGAAAATGAATTCTCTGACAGATAAACGTATTATGAGCAAGCTTGTAGAAGCATCCTGTGCAGGAGTACACATTGATATGGTGATTCGTGGTATCTGCTGTCTGATCCCGGGAGTGAAGGGACAGACAGAAAATATCCACATTATCAGTATTGTAGGACGTTTTCTGGAACATTCCCGCATTTATATTTTCGGAACACAGGAGAGAGCAAGGATCTATATTTCCTCTGCGGACTTTATGACAAGAAATACTCTTCGTCGTGTAGAAGTTGCGGCACCTATCGAGGATCCGGATATCCGTATGCAGATCCAGGAAATGTTTGTGACAATGCTCAGTGATAATCGAAAAGCAAGGAGCATGAACAATAAGGGAATTTATAAGATCGAACCATCCGATAATGCTCCGCTTAATTCTCAGGAAGTATTTCTGCAGCAGGCATACGACAATGCGGCTCCTGCGACAGATAAATAAGAGATTTTTATGCATATTTCTCCCAGTTTTTCGCATAATAACCATATGAAAAACAAATAGTTAACATAACATTGACGTACAATGAACAGAAAATACAGGAGGAATTCAGGAAGATGAAAGCAACGGGAATTGTTCGCAGGATCGATGATCTGGGCAGGGTTGTGATTCCAAAAGAGATACGAAAGACACTGCGGATCAAGGAAGGAACGCCACTGGAGATTTTTACAGACAGGGAAGGACAGATCATCCTGAAAAAATATTCGCCCATTGGAGAGCTGAATACGTTTGCTGCGGAATATGCGGAAGCGCTGGTACAGACCACCGGACTGACTGCCTGTATTACAGATCGTGATCAGGTCGTGGCGGCATGCGGCAGCGGAAGCCGGGAACTGGAAGGAAAAGAGATCAGTTCTGATCTGGATGCAGTCATTGCCGGCAGGAAAGGCAGAATGGTCAGTCAGGACAGCAGGGAAAATATATCAGTCATTTCCGACGCTATGGATTCATTTTGCCAGAAAATGATACAGCCGATCCTGTGTGCGAGTGACGCCATTGGAGCAGTGATTCTTCTGACTAAAAGTGAAAAAACAGCACTGGGAGACACAGAACGTGCCCTTGTCCGCACAGCAGCCGGTTTTCTTGGCAGACAGATGGAGCAGTAAAAGTGCATCAGATGTACAGAAAAATGTGTGCAGATCAAGATATAAACATCAGATGTAGATGCCAGGAGCTGCAGATCAGGGAGGGTGCGGACACCGGGAAGGAAAGCAGTAGTATTCTTCCAGAGTCAGATTTGTGATAGTGAGCCAGGAAGCCAGAGGTTTGGTCACATAGCGGATGTGCCATGGCTCGTAAGGGATGCCGGTGATCTCCTCTTTGTTTTTTGGGTACCGGAGGATAAAACCATAGAGCGGAGCGTTCTTTTTCAGCCAGCGGCCTTCTCCTGTTGCGGAAAACCTTTCGGAGAGCTCCATATGGATGGAAGGGCAGGATACATCCAGAGCAAGTCCGCTCTGGTGCTCACTTGTTCCTGGCTCTGCAACGAAAGGACTTCCTGTAAAAAGCTCCTTCTGTCGCTGGTAGGAACGATATCCGGAAACTGCCCACAGGTTCAGACCGCATCTGTGACAGGCATGGAAAAGCTGGGAAGCGGCTTTTGCAGCCTGATACTCCAGAAGCCGCTTCGGATCTCCCGGTGCTGCTTCAAATGGAAGTCCGATATCGATAAGATGTTCCGGCACAAAAGCTTCCGGCAGAGGATGCTCCCTACTGATCAGCCGGATATAAAATTCTCTGTGCAATAAAAACCCTCCTTTCCTTATCCATAAGCTTATGATAAGAAAGGAGGGTTTATGAATGCTTATTTCTGTTTATCAGAGCTCTTTTTCACTCATTTCTTCCAGGAGAGCCTTCTTCATGTCATAGAGTGACTGGGAGAGATCTACATAAACCTTCTGCGGATTAACGAAACGTCTGGATTCATCCCACAGTGTGTTCTGCTCCTGTTTGCAGTAGTCGCGGAGTTCCATGACAGATGGAGACTTGTAAACGCTCTTACCATCTTTAATTACCGGAACAAGGAGCTCACGGAGTTCGTAGGTTCCGCCAAGAACCTTGGTCTTTTTCCAGGTGTCAACCGGGTCGAAGATCACCATAGTTTCTTCCGGATCGAATTTCTCATCTGCAAGGCAGATCAGATCGGCCTTGATCTTGCCGGTCTTCTTGCTGTAGATACGGTATACAGTCTTGTTGCCCGGGTTGGTAACTTTCTCTGTGTTTTCGGAAAGTTTGATCTTCGGCTGGAAGGTATCACTGTCAGCGTCTTTTACAGCGGCAAGTTTGTAAACGCCGCCGAATGCCGGGTTGTCATCGGCTGTGATCAGCTTGGTTCCAACACCCCAGGAATTGATCTTGGCATCCTGAGCTTTCAGGCTCTCGATAAGGTATTCATCAAGATCGCTGGATGCAGAGATGGTAGCATCGTCAAAACCGGCAGCAGCCAGCATCTTGTAGGCTTTTTTGGAAAGGTATGCAAGGTCACCGCTGTCGATACGGATTCCGTAATTCTTCAGCTGGATGCCTTCCTCACGCATCTCTTCGAATACACGGATTGCGTTGGGAACACCGGATTTCAGGACATCGTAGGTGTCAACCAGAAGAGTACAGGAATTCGGGTAAAGTCTCGCATAGGTCTTAAAGGCTGTGTACTCATCCGGGAAACTCATGATCCAGGAATGAGCATGTGTTCCGAGAACCGGAACGTTAAACATTTGGCCCGTCAGTACGTTGGAAGTACCGGCACATCCGCCGATCACTGCAGCTCTGGCACCGAAGATCCCGGCGTCCGGACCCTGGGCACGGCGAAGACCGAATTCCATGATGGGATCGCCCTTGGCTGCGTGGCATACACGTGCTGCCTTAGTGGCAATAAGACTCTGATGGTTCATAATGTTCAGGATGGCCGTCTCTACAAGCTGAGCTTCCATGATCGGTGCGATAACCTTGACCATCGGCTCTCTCGGGAAGATCACGGTTCCCTCCGGAATTGCGTAGATATCACCGGTGAATCTGAAGTTGCTCAAATACTCAAGGAAATCATCCTCAAAGATGCCAAGACTTCTCAGATAGGTAATGTCTTCTTCTGAGAAACGGAGATTTTCGATGTATTCGATCATCTGCTCCAGTCCTGCACAGATGGCAAAACCGCCATCGCACGGATTGTTGCGGTAGAACATGTCAAAGACAACGGTCTGGTTGGTAGGGTTTTTGAAATATCCCTGCATCATGGTAAGCTCATAGAGGTCCGTGAGCAGAGTAAGGTTATTTGCTCGCATAAAGTTCTCCTTTAAGTGCCTCCGGATATTGTGACCGGAGGAAAATACACGGTAGTTTCCGTTCTTTTTTTATAAGGCTTATTATAACACAAAGGAGGGGATTGTAAAATTTTTTTTACTGCGTAAACCCGCATATAATAAGGAGTTTTAACAGCAGTTTAAGAAATTTTGAAAAAAAATAAAAAAAATTAAAAAAAGGGGTTGCAATTTCAAAAAAGCTGTTATATAATAACATCCGTCGCAAGCGATAAGGCAAGCGAAAAACAAAACACATAGGGCTATCGCCAAACGGTAAGGCAACGGACTCTGACTCCGT
>ERZ826146.2693-NODE-2693-length-12763-cov-16.047608_pt1 | contig 12763 bp, 15 predicted proteins | sample MGYA00519857_ERZ826146 | MGnify/ENA primary metagenome ERZ826146 (study PRJEB31778, sample SAMEA3449222) | human gut metagenome | biome: human gut; feature: human-associated habitat; material: faeces | place: United Kingdom | collected 2010/2012 ...
AATTCACATCCGGAGACCTTACATCGAGACATGTGTATCGCATGCTCCGGGAGTTTGTGGATTTTGCCAATGTATTTCACTAACTCTCAAGTTACACTAACACAATTTGCCGATATAACGAGATTATGTTATATTAAGTTTATCTTAGAGAAATGAGAGAGAGTAATGGCTGGATTTGAAAAAGTGATTTTCATGAATATGTGTATGGTCTATGATAACGAGGGCAATGTGCTGGCACTGGACAAGGTGGGAAAAGGGTATTCGGGAACGACATTTCCCGGAGGGCATGTGGAGCCGGGTGAGACTTTCAAAGAATCGGTGATCAGAGAAATCTATGAGGAGACTGGACTGACGATCCAAAATCCCAGACTGACCGGCATTTATCACTGGATGACAGGGGATATAAGGAATGTGGGATTTTTATATAAAACGTCGGAATATGAAGGAAAATTGATCTCATCCGAGGAGGGAAAGGTCTACTGGATCTCCGGAGAACAGTTTTTGAAGAAGCCGCTGGCGCCCGGTATGGAGCAGGTGTGGCAGATGATGCATGATGAGAATGCACAGGAATGTTTGCAGACATTGACGGAAGAAGGCATTGTATCAAAGATCCAGTAGGATATTTCGGAGGCAGGAGGCCCGTGAAAACGGAAAGCATCACAAAGGAAACCCGGTAGGAGGAAAATAAAATGATCAACAAATTACATATGGCAATGATCGAACTTTACCATGGAGATGCAAAGCGCATTCAGCATTTTTGCAAGGTACACAGCTATGCGAAGCTGATTGCGGAAATGGAGAATGTGGATGCTGAGACCTTATTTATTTTGGAGACGGCAGCACTGACTCATGATATCGGCATCCATCTGTGTGAAGAAAAATACGGAAACTGTAACGGAAAATTACAGGAAAAAGAAGGCCCGGTCATTGCTGAAAAGCTGCTGTCAGATCTTGGTTTTTCCGGAGAAGTTTCTGAGCGGGTACAGTATCTGATTGCCCATCATCATACCTACAACAATATAGACGGCATTGATTATCAGATTCTGGTGGAAGCGGATTTCCTTGTAAACATGTGTGAGGACGAACTGTCTGAAGAAGCCTTGCAGAACGCTTATCGGAATATTTTCCGGACGGAAACTGGGAAAAAGATCTGCAGAGAGATGTATGATATAGCATGACTTTTTTGCGAATGAAAAGATCGCCGGAGAGCTTGACATGACGAAAGGAGCATTATACCGCCATTACAAGAGTAAAAGAGATATTTTTGACTGCATTGTAGAGCGGATGGAGTAGGGAGACAGCGAGCAGGCTGCAGAGTATGACATGCCGGAAGATGATAAAGAGAGTATGCCGGATCAGTACAAGACAGTGTCTTTGGAGGAATTTGTCGAATATAGCAAGTCTATGTTTGCATACAAAAATGCAATTGAAAAATAAGAAAAACAGCTTGCAAAACAAATGGTACAGTGCTACTATAACCACGAAAAAAACAAGTTGGAGGTGAATTTCATGGACAGTTGCGATGGTTATGGGCGAAGTAGAAAACACGGTGCTTTTTCCTGCGAGCAGGGTACAGCTGTCTGTGGAAAGTGACGGCCGTATTTTGATTTGTTGTGCATAGAGATTTATGCAGAGGAAGCATCGTGTGATGCTTCTTTTGTTTTGCCCTTTACGTTGCATTTAAAAGATGAGAACGAGAAAGGAGACTTAGACTATGAACAAGAAATATTCCGAACTGGCAGAATTATTTCGCAGCGAGAAAACGGATGAGGAGATTCTGGATTTTTTATTGAATTATCATAAAAACGATATTGCCGATATGATGGCGGGGATGACAGAGGAAGAACGGAAGCGATTGTATCATCTGCTGGGAGCGCAGAAGGTCGCAGAGATCTTCAAATACATTGAGGAACCCCGTAAGTATATCCGGGAACTGTCTGTGGAGAGTGCTGCGAGAGTGATCTCCGAGATGGATTCCGATGACGCCGTCGATTTGTTGGAAGATCTGGATCCGGAAGAGAAAGAACAGATCGTCCGGATGCTGGACGAGGATGCAAAAAAAGATGTGAAGATGCTGCTGTCCTATGATGAAGAAGAGATCGGCAGCTGCATGACGACGAACTACATCTGTATCCCGGAGAACCTGACTATCAGGCAGGCTATGAGCGAGTTGGTAAAGCAGGCCGGAGAGAACGACAATATCATGACCATCTATGTGGTAGATGAAAAGGGTGTTTTCGCCGGAGCCATCGATCTGAAGGATCTGATCCGGGCAAGGGAAAATGCGCATCTGGAAGATCTGGTGTTGAAATCTTATCCTTATGTGACCGATCATGAGAAGATCGATGATTGTATGGACAGGATCCTGGATTATGCGGAGGACTCGATTCCCGTATTGTCAGAAGATAAGAAAATCCTCGGTGTCATCACATCCGAAGACCTGATTGAAATGGTAGACAATGAGATGGGCGAGGACTATGCAAAGTTAGCAGGTCTGACCGCAGAAGAGGATCTGAAGGAGCCCACACTTCAAAGCATGAAAAAGCGACTGCCCTGGCTGATCATCCTGCTGTTCTTAGGCATGGCGGTATCCTCTGTGGTGGGACTTTTTGAAAACGTGGTAGCAGTGCTTCCCATCGTGATATGCTTCCAGTCATTGGTGCTGGATATGGCGGGAAATGTGGGAACCCAGTCCCTGGCAGTGACAATCCGTGTGCTGATGGACGAGAACCTGACAGGAAAACAGAAGTTCCAGCTGGTGGTCAAGGAAGTAAAGACCGGTTCCTTAAACGGAGCACTGTTGGGCATTATGGCATTACTTTGTCTCGGTGTCTATGTGCATCTGTTCAAAGGATATACCTGGATGGGAGCCTTTGGAATCTCCGGCTGCGTGGGAGTCTCCCTCTTAGTGGCAATGGCGATCTCCAGTGCCGTAGGTACGGTGATCCCCATGTTTTTCCATAAGATCAAGGTAGACCCTGCAGTGGCATCCGGTCCCCTGATCACCACGGTAAACGATCTGGTGGCAGTGGTAACCTATTATGGAATGGCATGGTTACTTTTGATCCGGTAATAACAGAGATGAGTTTTCATGGTGGCCATGCTTTAATCGCATGGCCGCTTTTTAGATTGCGCAAACAGTTTCAGGAAGCTGTGCTTTCGGAAGCATCCGGTGTCGTCTCAGGGATAAGATTGCTGTAATAAGCGGTCTTTCCGGATAACACGTCATCATAGAATCCTTGTTTCCAGTCGATGTAGTCCACGGCCTCCTGCAGCTGCTGCATGGAGGTTAACAGTGCTTCTTTTTTCCGGGAGAGGATGTCTTTTCTGGCGGGAATGGAGGATTCGCCCTCCAGACATAAATGCAGATATTCTTTCATTTCGGCGATGGAGAGACCACAGTTTCTGAGGCACCCGAGACTCTGGATCCATTTGATATCGTGGTCATCGAAGACACGATAATTGCGGCTGTCCCGCTTCACGTTGGGTACCAGTCCCTCCTTGCAGTAAAATTTTAAGTTCTCATAGGTCATGCCGGTCAGGGCACAGGCTTCTTTCATAGAATACATAAAATGGCTTCCTTTTTGCTCATGTGGTTACTTCGCCATATAAAACTGCTTATCTGACTGAATGCAAGCATTCGCAGAACGCAGTTTTGCATGGCTCTGAAAAGTTACAAAAAAGTATTGCCGGTAGTTACTACCGTTTGATAAAATCATAACGTAAAATAGACGCACTGTCAATGCGGAAAGGATTACAACACTTATGAATCATTCAGGAATTTTGAAAAATAAGCTGTTCTTGTATCTCACAGAGTTCTTCGCCGGGATGTCCGTCATGGCGGTGGAACTGGGAGCCAGCAGACTGTTGGCACCGTATTTCAGTTCTTCCCAGATCGTATGGACCATTGTCATCGGCACCATCATGATCGCCATGGCGCTGGGCAATATCTACGGCGGTAAAAGTGCGGACAAGTCCCCGAACCCGGACAAACTCTACGGCAGGATCCTGATCGCGGCCATCTGGATTGCCCTGATCCCTGTGGTGGGCAAGTACATTATCCTTGGGATCTCCGCACTGCTGATCTTTACCGTCAGCAACAATTTCCTCATCATTGCGGCGTTTGCAGCCTGCATGGTGATCTTCGTGTTCCCCTTATTTTTACTGGGAACTGTGACCCCTTCTCTGGTAAAATATTCCGTGGATAGTCTGGATGACAGCGGACAGACCGTGGGAACTTTAGGTGCATTCAATACCGTGGGAAGCATCATCGGAACCTTCGTACCGACTTTCGTGACGATCCCGGCGGTGGGAACCTCCATTACATTTCTGATCTTTTCCGGAATTCTGATCCTGCTGTCTGTGATTTACTTTATCTGCCAGCATACGGGAAAGAAAAAGATTGCAGCATCGGTACTGATCTTTATTTTATGCTGTGGTCTGGGATATTCGGATTCCTTTGCTTTCTGGCAGAAGGATCTGACCTACGAAGGAGAGTCCATCTATAATTATCTGCAGGTATCGGAGACGGACAGACAGGTGGTCCTGTCCACCAACGTGCTGTTCGGTGTCCAATCCCTCTATATGAAAGAAGGGGGACTTACCGGCATGTATTATGACTATGCCATGGCGGCGCCCCTTATGGTGCCGGATAAACCGGTAGAGGACATGGATGTACTGATCCTTGGTATGGGAACCGGAACCTATGCGACCCAGTGCCGGAAATATTTCGGCGATATGAATATCGAGGGCGTGGAGATCGACGAAAAGATCACGGAGCTGTCGAGAGAATATTTTTCCCTGCCGGAGGATGTGAAGGTGACTACCTATGACGGCAGGGCTTTTTTGCAGGCGGTGGATACCACCTATGATGTCATCATGGTGGATGCCTATCAGGACATCACCATTCCTTTCCAGATGTCTTCCGTGGAATTCTTTACCATGGTCAAAGATCATCTGAAGGACGGTGGTGTCATGGTAGTCAATATGAACATGCACGGCAACAAGGAAGGGGATATCAATCAGTACCTTGCCGACACCATTGCCAACGTATTTGACAATGTCTATACTGTAGACGTGGCAGGCTCCACCAACCGCGAACTGTTTGCTTCCCAGCACAGTGATATGATAGAAGTATTATCCGATCATGTGGAGAATCTGTCAGATGCGGGACTGCAGAACATGATGCAGCGGGTAGCGGACAACAGCAGTGCCTACGTGACCGGAGATTACCTCATGACCGATGACAAGGCGCCTGTAGAACTTCTTGGCATGCAGGTCATCGATCAGCTGATTCAGGAAGAAGTAGCGTATTACAAGGATATTTATGAGGAACAGGGGATCAGCGGATTGATGGAACACCTGTAAATCGGCAGATTTGCAAATAGAGTTTGAAATAACATAAAGGGTAAGAATACGACGGTGGAGTCAACAGGCTTCACCGTTTTTTCCTAAAAAAATATAAAAACCATTGACCGGTAGCTACTACCGACTGCTACAATCACGCTATATGATGCAATAATGTTGGTCGTAGGAAGAATGAGACCTTTTCAATAGAAGGAGGTAACAGAAATGATGTACAATCCCCAGTTGGATACCTTCATTTGTGTGGTGGAAGCAGGCAGTTTCAGCAAGGCAGCGGACAAACTGTATATTTCCCCACCGGCGGTGATCAAGCAGATCAATTCGTTGGAAAATAATCTTGGAGTACAGCTTTTTGCCAGAACCCACAGAGGTCTTGTGGTGACGGCGGCGGGAGAATCCCTCTATCAGGATGCAAAATATATGGTAAATTACAGTAAGTATGAGATCACTCCGGTAGAGCCCTATACCAGTGATGACCTGAACTGGACTAACAGCTCCAGCCGGGTATCCAGAGAGCATGATGATGAGAGCCTTCGGGATATTGCACTGACAGAGATTACTCCCGCAGACTGGGATTCTTATGATACCGTTTTGATCGGTGCTTGAGTTATAATTGGGACAAGTTAGAAGAAACCCAGTAAAATCAAGGGGTTGGAACTAATTTAGTCCTTATTTTTATACCTTTAAATCGGTACAGGATAGGGCAGCGCTGACATATCAATCCGAAATATGACCATTACATAGAGCAGTTCAGATTCATGGGCTGAGTGTGCTTTGTGTACCCAAGAGAGGTGAAAATTGAATAGTAATAATTTTAGGTAGGACTAAATTAGCTTTGCACTGAAAAGTGTATCCGGCTGTTTGTCCTGCCTTTTTTATTGGAAATGAGCAGGAGATGGCAGAAAAGAAGCTGATTTGGTCTGAATGTAAGTCATCTCGCAAAAAGAGAGGTGGCTGTATATGGAAGTATTGTCTTATGAAAGCAAGAGCAGAGTGTGATCGAATATAAATCGCTGGCAGATATTTCAGAGACAAGGAAAATAGGATAGAAACACAAACCGAAAGGTACGGGTAGCTGTATGAACAAAATTAGTAAGATTTGGAGGAACAGAAAAATGAATAACAAGTTAGAAGTAATAGGAATTGATCACGGCTGGTCAATGATGAAAACCGTAACTCAGGTATTTGTCACAGGGGTAAAGGAGATTACAACTACTCCGGCACTTTTTGGAGATGTTCTTGAGTACGACGGTAAGTATTACAAGATTGGAACAGTAAGGCAGGAAGTGAAAGATACAAAGGTTGAAGATGACAGCTTTTATCTTTTGACACTGGCAGCAGTCGCAAAGGAATTGAAGAAAAGAGGATTGTCAGATGCAAAGGTATTTCTTGCAGTAGGACTTCCACTTACCCGATTTGGAGCAGAGAGAAATAACTTTATTAAATACCTGACCAAGAATAAGCGTGTTGATTTCAGATATGAAAATGAAGCATACCATATTGAGATTGACGATGTGGCGGTATTCCCACAGTGCTATGCGGCAGTGGTTGACAAGATACCGACTATGGCAAAGAAAACGCTGGTTGTTGATATCGGTAGCTGGACAATAGATATTATGCCCGTGATTAACAAGTCACCGGACGAATCAAAGTGTGTTACCGTGCCGAGAGGACTTATTACCTGTATGCGTTCTATCAATGAGCAGTGTGTAAGACAGCTCAACGGGGAAGTTGATGAAACAGAAATCCAGAATATTATGCGATATGGCAGGTCTGATATAGATGATGAATACCTTGCGATTATCAAGGCTGAGATAGAGGACTTTGTTGAAAAGGTATATAACTCAATCCGTGAGTTTAGTTATAACCTTAAAACTACACCGATTGTATTTGTAGGTGGCGGGGCAGTGGTAATGAAGAATTTCAGCAATCACGAAGCAAAGAATATCTCTTATATCCTTGATGTAAAGGCAAATGCCAGAGGATATGAACAGCTTGCCATTATGGGACTGAAAACTGCTAAGAGACTTGCATAGGGGGTAGTCATATGGCACGAAGGCATATTATGGAGAGCACATTCCGACTGAATCTGCTCAATCCTCAACACGCTAAAATCAATGAGGTCATAAAGGGGCTTAATCCAAAGATATATAAGTCAAAGAATCAGTTCCTGATTGAAGCCTGTGAGTTTTATATTGACCACTATGGAGAGGATGATATTCCCTCCAAAGAGGAAAAGAGATATGAACAGTTTGTAACGAGGGACGAGATAGAAAAGATAAAAAAGGAAATTGAGTATTCTGCAATGAGTGAGGCAAGAAAAGAGGTCATTTCTTTACTTGGGGGAGCTTTGGCGGGAGTGAAGAACAGCCAGCCGGTAGTGATTGCAAACCCACAGGAAGATATGGAAGAACAGCCGGAAGAAGATGTTATGAATGATTCAGATGTTGCAGGATTGGCAATGGGATGGATGTTGAAAGGAGATTGATTATTATGAGAAGTGATGTTGTATAAATAAAGTTGACACCTTATTCTCAAGGAATTCATGTATAATAAAAGAGAATAAGGAGGAACTCTCAATGTCACGAACCCAACGTAAATACGACCAGGAATATAAGATCCAGGCTGTCAAACTTGCCAAAGAAATCGGCGGTGCTAAGGCAGCCAAAGAATTAGGTATCCCAGAAGGAACCATCCACACATGGCTGAAAGCAGTTAGAGCAGGCACATTGGATATTGGCGACGGTGCACATACTCCGGAAAGCGCGATGAGTCTTGCTGAGGAGCTTGCCATGCTCCGCAAACGCGTTAAAGATCAGGACAAAGAAATCCGGCGTCTGAAAGAGGAAAATGAATTTCTCGAGGAAGCAAGCGCTTTTTTCGCAGCCAGCCGTCGGAAGTCAGCAAGAACCAAAGAATGATGTTCATTGCCATAAAAACGAAAGACGGCGTGATTAAGGGAAAACTCTCATTCTATTGCCGGATGCTTGGCGTCAGCCGCCAGGGTTTCTACAAATATCTTGCTATTAAAGATCGCCCTTGGAAATATCAGGATCTTGCTGATGCCATGAGAGTGATCCATGCTGAGGATGAATGCAATGATACCTATGGACGTATTCGCATGTACCAAGCACTGCTCCTTAAGAATCCGACGGGAATCAAGATCCCCAGTGAACGAACCGTTTACAGGGTTATGGATGAAATAGGACTTGTCCATCGGCCAAAGCGCAAGCCAAATGGCATTACCAAGGCTGATCGGGAAGCACGTAAGTCAGATGATCTTCTGAAGAGAGAGTTCAAGGCTGATAAGCCACTTGAAAAATGCGTAACTGATATCACAGAAATCAAGGCAAAAGATGGAAAACTGTATGTTTCAGCCATCTTCGACTGCTTTGATTCCAGCGTTCTGGGACTGGCAATGGAAACAAACATGAAGGCAACTCTGTGTGAGCATACACTGGATAATGCCTATCTGGCGCATCCTGATCTGCGAGGTGCCATTGTGCACTCCGACAGAGGAAGACAATATACCAGTGAAACCTACCGTCAGGCGCTTTCTAAATATGGCATTATACAAAGCATGAACAGTGATGGTGGCAGGTGCCACGATAATGCTCGATGTGAAAGCATGTGGGCCAGAATGAAAAGCGAGCTTCTCTATGACCGCTACAATACGGAAAGCCTGACCACGGATGAGCTGAGAGTTCTTATTTTGGAGATATTTCATCAGTTACTGGAACAACAGGAGGATCTGCTCTGCCAACGGTGGGCTTCCTCCTATGATTAAGCGTCAGAGATACTACCAATCTCTGGGCCTGGCTGCATAGGAAATGATATCTTTGAGATAAATGTGTCAACCAATATTGACAATATCATAATTTTAAATGCCTTTATATGAACACTTAAAGTGCAGAAAAACAAGCAATTTCATAAATGTTATTATTTTGAGCGCAAATGTAAAGCAATGTTGATAGAAAAAATTGTTTATTTTATTTAAAATTGCTCTTAAAGGAGGACACAAAATGGAAATTGGAAATAAAATCAACCAATTAAGGAAACTTTCGGGAATGACACAAGAACAATTAGCAGAAAAACTTAACGTATCCAGACAGACTATTTCCAAATGGGAGTCAGATAGCACTTCCCCTGATTTAGAAAGTATCGTTAAAATAAGCAGAATTTTTCATGTGTCATTAGATGATTTGCTAAAGGAAGGAGAAGCAGGTGTGGCAAACAAAACTGATGAGCAAATAACTTTAGAAGATTTGATGAAAATAAATCTTCATAACAGAAAAATGACGCTGTTGCTAATTAGTGGTCTGATTTTTATTATGGTTAGCATATTAAATTTCGCCTATGTAATTGCGCTACAAAGCACAACACTTAGTACCCAGTATATGCTATACCGATATATCGTTACAGGACAATACGAAAATGCCCCTATTGATTATATGCGGTTAATGATACCGTCTATTATTGCGGCAGCAATCGGAGTGATATTGTTCATAAGTTATACCATTGAAAGAAGAAAAAAAGGAGACTGAAAATATGTATAAGGCAAAGAAGTTTATTTCATATATGGCTTTATGTGTGTTAATCTTTTCTTTATGTGCATGTGGAGAAAAAGGTAGTGAAAACGCTGCTATTTATGGAGAAACTGTCGGAGAATTGGAAGATAATGAGCTTTTTGCAATTATTGATACAAATGCTTCTTTACCTGTTTTACTTGTTACCTCACAAGTATATAATGACGGTTTGGGAAATCAGGCAGCACTTAATTGTGATGTATATTATTTGATAGATAAAGAAGTTAAAAACATAGGAACAATAGAAAGTATGGGAACAGCATATCCTATCGCCTATGATGAAACAGGTATTTATGCTGCTTCCGGTCACGATATGCAGCGTTTTGAAATTGAAAAATCCGGTTCGCTCAGACTGGCAGAGGGGATTTATGAGCAATTTGACGAAAGTGGAAATGCTGCTTATACCATGAAAAAAGGAGAGGAAACAGATGTAATTACAGAAGAAGAATACTATGCAGCTTTTGAAAAATACAGCAATGCTACCATAGTAAATTTCTCTTATGGTGCATCGGACGCTGGCAAGGCAGAAGTGGTAACTAACAATGAGCTGGAACCCCGTCAAGGAAATATAGCAGAAGATGTCAATGTACTAGAAATTGTACAAGAGACAGCCTCGGAATTTGCAGTCAAAAAAATGGAAACTTCTTATTTTTGAAAGGCAGGACAATGAAATTTTTTATGCCGCTACTTTGGTAGAAAATGATTGTGCGCCGGAGATGATATTTTTACAAACGACTTACAGACAACACTTAAAGAATAGCAAACCCAGTCGAGCCAGTCAACGGCAAGATGAACGGCTTCGCGCTGCGCGTGCCAACGCCAAACGTCTCCCTGACCGACGTCGTCTTCCAGATCAAGGAAGATTTCACCGTCGAACAGGTGAACACGCTCCTCAAGGAAGCCGCTGAAGGCCCAATGAAAGGCATCCTCGGCTACAGCGACAAGCCACTCGTTTCCATCGACTACAACACCGACCCACGCTCTTCCATCGTCGACGGCCTGTCCACGATGAAAGTCGGCGACGACCTCCTCAAGGTCATTGCCTGGTACGACAACGAATGGGGCTACAGCAACCGCGTCGTCGACCTCGCAAAATACATTGCTACGAAATAATCCTCACTACAAAGTGCGTGCAGAAAGCCCGGATGCAGAAGCATCCGGGTTTTCGTATGTATGCGCGCGTTTCACAGCGACAGGCTCTTGTATTTTTCTGCCAGATTGCGAATCGCCTGCAGGATCGCGCCAGAAATACCGATGTACACATGCGACTTGATCTCCTGCAAAAGCAGATCGATCGGCTCGTCCATACAAAATCCTTTCACGATCTTTCGCAGATATTCGTTATGCATCTCCGTCATCGCATTAAAATCTGACTCCACCACGCAATGTGTTTCTCTGTCAATCACAAAACTCACGCCAAAATATTCACTCGTGTTGTAAACGATCGACTCCTTCGCCACCTTTGCCACACCGCTGACCACTACATAATCCCGATAATCAAAATCGTCGCGTTCGATGAAATTGCTTAGCATGATCCTATTCCCCCTGTCATTTCTCGTCAATTTTCTACTAGATTTTATTATAGCATAATCCCGTCATCGCCAAAAGTCTCCATACAAATCACACCACACCAGCCTAGACGCCAAAAAATCTGGTCAGTTTTCCTATTTCTGACCAGATTTTTTGTGTCAACAACGTTATCTTTCTTCTATCACAAGTCACGATTTACAAAATTCCTACCAACATCCAATATGGCACCATCAGCACGAGTAAGCCGATCAGATACAGCACGCAGCGTACGGCGTTGAACTTGATAAAATCTGACATCGACATCATGCCAAAGGCGTAAACAACCAGGTATGGGATAAATTCATAAGGCAGGACGATGGCTTCCGCAGAAATGATCAGCCCATAGACCACTGGATAAATATCGATGCCAGCCGCCATCCCGATGTGGATCATCGGTACGGTCATCAACGACCAGATGGCCAACGGTGTCATGAAGAAATTCAACACGAAAGTGATGAGAAAGATCATCAGGAAGAAAACGAACACGTTTGTCTCGCTCATGATCGGCATGGCCAGCTCAGCAATGATGTCCCCGATGCCGAGCTGCGTGGCGACATTACCGATCGCCATGCAGGCGCCGATGAAAAAGACGCTCTGCCAGTTTAAGCGATAGATGCTCTGTTCTGTAGCCACATTGATCCCTGGCAGCAAAAGCACCCATGGCGCCAGCGCAAAAAGCAGGTTCGGATCAAAGCCAAGGAAGGAGCTGGAGATCAGCAGGATGAAGAAAATCACGAGGAAAACGACGCATTTCTTTTCCTTGATGTTCATTTTTCCCATCTTGGACAATTCTTCCTTAAAATAAGCGGTGCCCTTCATTTTGATATCTACTTTCCAGATCTTGCTGACGACAAAGAGCGTCAACATGCAGATCAGGATCATTGGACCAGTGTGGGCCATCGCCTGAAACGGCGTGACCATAAAATCTGGATCAACCATCTGCGCCTGACCAACGGTCATACCAAAATTTGTTGGATTATAGATGGCGCTGCGTGTGCAGCAGGTGCCGAGCAAGCAGGAAAAACCGATGAGTGCAGATTCTCTACTCGCGAGTTTGATATCCAGACTTTTGATCATCCCAATGCACAGCGTCGCCATGATGATGTACGCCATCCCGAAGGTGATGATCGTCAACACCAGCGCCGGCTACGCCGTGTACGACTTCAACAAGGTCTACCATGCGGTGTACAACTTCTGTGTCGTGGCCATGTCCAACTTCTATCTGGACGTCACCAAGGATCGTC
>ERZ826146.2696-NODE-2696-length-12744-cov-2.785405_pt1 | contig 12744 bp, 11 predicted proteins | sample MGYA00519857_ERZ826146 | MGnify/ENA primary metagenome ERZ826146 (study PRJEB31778, sample SAMEA3449222) | human gut metagenome | biome: human gut; feature: human-associated habitat; material: faeces | place: United Kingdom | collected 2010/2012 ...
TCCGGAGGATATGGATCCTTTCATTGCACTGTATCCTGTTTTTTTTGCCACGGCATTTCAGTGGTGTTCCTTCAAAGGTGCAGATGGATTCAACAGTTCCTGCATCTTCTGCACCAACAATCTCCGTCAGTGCACGACAGGATTTGCAGAATACCTTTACAGCAAAGACTCCGAGGCACTTCGAAGGGGAATTTTTTATGGAAAAGTGCTTCTTTCTTTTTATCTGGGAGTTGCAGTATGTTTCCTGTTCTGTCAGAGAACAGTTTACTCCACAACTCTCTGAATCAGATCTATCGCATCTGCCACCGTCACGATTTTTTCTGCTTCTTCCTGTGGAATCTCAATATCAAAAGCATCCTCTACTCCCAGAATAATCTGATACAGATCCAGAGAATCTGCTCCCAGATCCTCGGTAAAGGTGGTCCCCGGCATCACTTCCGAAGCATCCACATTCAGTACTTCTGCAATTATCTGCTGTAATTTTTCCAGTTCCATCTCTAATTATCCCCCTTATTATCCTGCTTCATATTCTCCTGAATCTTTCCGCAGATATCTTCTTTTGAAAATGTAATACACTGAATCAGTGAATTTTTGATCTCATTGGCTTTCGAACTTCCGTGAGCCTTGACTACCAGCCCTTTCAAACCAAGCAGAGGTGCTCCACCGTACTCGCTGGCATCAAAACTTTTGAGTGTTTCTTTTAATGCCGGTTTTACCAGAAGAGCTCCGATCTTACTGCGCAGAGTGCTCATCATCCCTGCTTTTACCTTGGAAATCAAAGTGGCTCCTACACCCTCGTACAGTTTCAGGATTACATTTCCCACGAATGCCTCACAGACTACGACATCACAGACTCCTTTCGGAATATCTCTGGCTTCCACATTTCCGATAAAGTTAATATCTTTGCACTCTTTTAACAACGGATAGGTTTCCTTCACCAGTGCATTCCCTTTTTCTTCTTCTGCACCGATATTGACCAGACCTACCTTCGGGTTTTTCACTCCCATAACATATTCCATATAAATAGAACCCATGCGTGCAAACTGTACCAGATGAGAAGAACGGGCATCCACATTGGCACCACAGTCGATCAGCAGGGAAACACCGGTTGCTGTCGGAATCAGTGGAGCCAGAGGAGCGCGTTCCACGCCTTTGCTTTTTCCTACCAGGCCCTGTCCGCCTACCAGTACAGCTCCTGTACTGCCACAGGATACAAAAGCAGAAGCTTCTTTACTTCTTACCATTCGCAGTGCCTTTACCAGAGAGGAGTCTTTCTTTTTCTGAATAGCGTGTACCGGCGGTTCTCCGGTTTCAATGATCTCAGATGCATGAACAACTTCCAGACGTTCCTTCGGATACGTATATTTATCGAGTTCTTTTTTCAGAACATCCTCCTGACCTACCAGATATACATACAGTTCAGGCTTCTCCCGCAGTGCTTCGACCACTCCTTTTACCGGTTCCTGTGGCGCATAATCGCCACCCATAGCGTCCACGGCCACTTTAATATATTCGCTCATATTTCATCCTCTTTTCCAATAAACCTGTCATATCTCTGTCCCTTTTTCTCATGGAACAAGTAACGTATAACTATCTATATGATACTAGACATTGTGTAAAAAAGCAATGAAAATGTACATAAAAGGGACTTGCCTTTCCTGACAAGTCCCCTGTTTTTCCTGTTATAAGATTTCCTTTTCTGCTACTGCATCACACCGTCAGATCCCAGATGATAACCGTCTACATCCGTATCATGTGCCATTGCACCGTTTTCCTGGAAATAATACCACTTATCTCCTTCCTGATACCAACCGGTACGGATATATCCGTTCTCGTCAAATACATACCACTGACCGTCAATTTCCTGCCAGCAGCTGGTTGGATAAGTTCCGTCCGCATTCTGATACCACCAGTTTCCATCGGTCTGCTGCCAGCTTCCGGAAGCTACTTCTTCTGTAGTCTCTTCTGCAGTCTCTTCCTGTGTATCCCCGGTTTCTTCCGGTGCTGCTTCCTGCTCAGTGATAGTAACACATTTGGTTCCGCTGGCTGTCAGCTGAACTCCGTCACCTACTGTATTGGTTACTACTACATAATAGTAAATTGTTCCGGACTCAGTGGTCGGCGGTGTATAGGTTGCTTCTGTTGCACCGTCAATAGCTGTTCCACCTCCATTGGAATCCACATTGTTCCGATACCACTGATAGCTTAACGTTCCTTCGGATACTGTGGCTTCCACAGTCAGCGCATCTGCAGTCGCATGCAGATCGTACGTAACCGGGTCTCCCATCTCAGAAGTGATCTGTGGTTTTTCCACACTGTCATCAATATTTGCTGCATTCAGATCCACAGTAACTTCCTCTTTTTTTGTGTCTTCACTGTTATTTCCTACCAGGATACCGATTGTATCTTTTGCTGAGCAGGCAGTCATAAGCGGCATACAACAGAGTGCTATGCCTGCAAGCAATCCCCTTTTTAATCTCATATTATCTACTCCTTTTATTTTGAAATTGTTACAATTTCTTTTCATTCCTGTGTTGTATTGTAACATTTTCATAATTATATGTCAACTGAAAGGCTTCCCCTCTTCCTTACAGCTGAGCAGTTACAAAAATGTCGTAGATCGCACGGATCGCAGTCTCAAAATCACGGTTTTCCACACCGATGATAATATTCAGTTCACTGGATCCCTGATCGATCATCTTTACATTGACATGATTATGTGCCAGTGCTGAAAAGATTCTTCCTGCTGTACCTCTGTTTCTTCGCATACCTCTTCCAACGACCGCGATCAATGCCAGATCTGCTTCCAGATCGATGGCATCCGGCGCTACCGCACGGTGAAGACCTGAGATAATGTTCTGTTCCTTTTCTTCGAATTCACTCTGATGTACATACACAGTCAGTGTGTCAATGCCGGAAGGCATATGTTCAAAGGACAGCCCGTTATCCTCAAATACCTGAAGAACTTTTCTGCCAAATCCGATTTCAGAGTTCATCATATCTTTCTCGATATTAATAGAAGCAAATCCTTTTCTTCCCGCAATACCTGTGATCGTATAGGCAGGTTTGTAGCAGGTGCTTTCCACAATAACCGTACCTTTATCCTGTGGGCGGTTGGTATTGCGGATATTGATCGGGATACCTTCCTGACGAAGCGGGAAAATAGCATCTTCGTGCAGTACAGTGGCTCCCATATAAGCCAGTTCCCGGAGTTCTTTGTATGTAATTGTCTCAATGACGGCCGGATTGTCTACGATACGCGGATCTGTTACCAGCATACCGGAAACATCGGTCCAGTTTTCATACAGATCTGCATGGATCGCTTTTGCAACGATAGATCCCGTTACATCAGAACCTCCACGGGAAAATGTCTTCACACTTCCATCATGGAGAGATCCATAAAATCCCGGGATTACTGCATGATCGATTCCTTCCAGTCTTTCTGCCAGCTTTTTATAAGTCATCTCATCGTCCAGATTTCCGTTATCTTCAAAGAAAATACATTCTGCAGGATCCACAAATGTGTAACCCAGATAATTTGCCATCACGATACCGTTCAGGAATTCTCCTCTGGATGCTGCATAGTCACTTCCTGCCTGCGCAATGAAGTTTTTCTCAATCTCTGCAAACTGTTCATCCAGTTTCAGATCCAGTCCCAGTCCGTCAATAATTTCCTGGTATCTCGCCTGGATTTTTTTGATCTTTCCTGCAACCTTTTCACCTTTTTCAGCTGCCCGATAACATTCATAGAGCATGTCGGTTACTTTGATATCTCCATCAAAACGCTTTCCCGGTGCTGACGGAACCACATAACGTCTGGATTCATCTGAACGGATGATATCACCTACTTTTTTAAACTGTTCCGCACTGGCAAGAGAGCTGCCACCAAACTTCACTACTTTTTTCATGTTTTCCTCCTCTGTGCATAACTGTACATATGCGGTTTTTCATTTTCTCCTATTATAGATTTCTCATTTTCATATGTCAATAATAATGTCTTGCTCCAGATAGCACAAAAATCATGCTCTCGCATGATTTTTGTATAAAAACGATATACTGACTGGTTTATTTTTCCATCTCACCCTCACGGTATTTTTCAATCTGCTCATAGTTGCTTGCAAGAGCACCCGTTCCGCTTGCACCATTTGGTCCGAAACGAAATACAAATTTCAGAAGGATTGGCGTTATGATAGTCGTGATCACAACTACAATAACCACAGGTCCCAGGAAGGAAGATCCCATCAGTCCGAGAGCCGATCCTTTATCAGCAACGATCAGTGCAACCTCACCTCGGGAGATCATACCGACACCGATACGGGCACACTGGTAATTCTTATATCCACACACTTTTGCGCCCAGTCCGCAGCCCAGCACTTTCGTCAGTACTGCGACGATTACCAGAACAACCGTAAATCCCACAACTTTTCCGTTCATAGCCGGAAGTACAACTTTGATACCGATACTTGCAAAAAACAGCGGTGAAAGAAGCATATAAGAAATCGTGTCGAATTTGGATGCCAGCCACTGTGTTCTCTGTGTCTTGGATACTACCAGACCTGCCACGAAAGCACCTGTGATATCTGCCACACCGAAGAATACTTCTGCGCAATATGACAACAACAGACAGAATACAAATACCATGATTGCATGGCGATGCAGTGGTCTGTTTGTCAGTTCTTCCCATTTTTTGTAACCATAATAGAATGCCACACCTGCAATCAGCGCAAATACAAAGAAACCTACGATTTTTAACAGTACCATACCGAGGCTTACGGAAGAGTCTGCCATACTGGTAACAATTGTCAGTGCAATAATACCCAGAATGTCATCGATAATTGCGGCTCCCAGGATCGCATTACCGGAATGAGTTTTTAATTTTCCCATCTCTTTCAGCGTTTCCACACTGATACTTACAGACGTTGCCGTCAGGATAACACCGATAAAAATATTCTGTAAAAACGCACTGGCTCCCGCATCAGAATCGATAATTCCGGGCTTGTTAAAGAAATATGCCACGGCAAACCCGCCTGCCAGAGGTACCAGAACACCCAGCAATGCGATCACAAACGAGGCTTTTCCGCTCTTCTTTAACTCGTCGATATCCGTCTCCATACCTGCACAGAACATCAGAACCACAACTCCGATCTCCGCAGCATCATGAATAAAAGTGGTCTCATGGAGAATATTAAGACAGGCCGGTCCCATCAGGAGACCTGCCAGCAATGCCCCTACCACCTGTGGCATATTGTAACGACGTGTTACCAGTCCGAGGATCTTCGTAGTAAGCAGGATCAATGCCAGATCCAGTAAAAAATTGTACGTTGTTTCCATGTTTTTTCCTCCCTGTGTTTTGCGGTTCCCATCTTCAGGTCAGAACCGCACTGTTGCCTACTATAGCATTTTTACACCGGAAAGACAATATTTTTTTAATAAAATTTTAATATTTGTCTTACCGCTCAATGGAGGTTTTCCAGTTCTTTCATTCGTTTTCTCCGGCGCAGACGTTCACCGCTTTTATTATATACAAAGAACGATTCCACCAGCAGTTTATTAAAGGGACCCAGCTTGTCTTTGGTTGTTTTATCGTACCGGGTTCCGCCACAGGTAATATAGGAAACACTTTTTACATATTTGATCAGATCCGATTCACAGCGGATATTATCCGGCAGTTTGGTGTACGCCATTCCGATACATTCCAGTCTGTGGGCATCGCTTCCCCCAAATCCGGGTTTATGATACTTTCTTGCCAGTTTTCTGGCCTTTTCGTTCACTTCTTCTGATTCGCAGGCATTGAAAACTTCCACAAAGTCGAACTGTTCCATCAGACTTTTCAGACGTTCTTCGTGAAACTTCTTTCTCGCCTGGGTTTTGATCAGACTGAGATATTTCTCTCCGTATGGATGCGCCGGTCCGACAATTCCTCCGTATTTGTGTACCACCATGATCAGAATCTGAGCCGGCAGACCGCGCAGTTCAAGAAGTTTCAGCTTCACTCCCTCCGGCATGATCACCAGCATATGTCCACAGTCGATCGTATCATATTCCACACCTTTTAACACCACGAAATCTGTATGATTCTTTCCTTTGATGGAATCTCTCCATTCCCGGTAACCGTCATAAGAGTTGTGATCGGACACCAGCATCCCGCCGAATCCCTTTTCTTTCAGTTTTTTGATATATTCTTCGATCATGACTTTTCCATCCATGGAACCTTCTTTGGTATGGCAATGCATATCGAACTTCATATACCCTCACCCCTTTTCGTACAGTTTTCATAACGACCTGTCTTTTTGCACTTTCGCAGATAGTTATTACTAATTTCTTTACAGATATTATAACCTTTTTCGTACGCGGTTACAAATTATAATTGTAAAATTTTCACCGAAGGTGATTTTAAATGCATTTTTGCTCGTAACTGTGAAGTTACTGAACAGCTACAATTTATGAACAAAATGTATGCGATCACCATATATTCGCATGGTTTCTTCATTTCCGCATCGGGTTAATATGCCGTCCTGCAGCGATCAGGAGAAGAACGGAACAGCCCAGTTGTACCAGAATCGACAGTTCTACCATATGTTCCACCCCAAAGGAATGGCTGTAATCTCCAAAATAGCCACACAGCCGTACCAGTCCGTAGGCGTTGGTTGTCTGCTGTCCGATCAGTCCATAAAGTGTGACTGCCGGATTGAAATACAGAAGATAAACCAATCCGCCAAGCCGGATGCCTGTAAAGTCTTCCCGGTACATTCCCCGCATCTGCTGAATATAGCCGATTCCAAACAGGATACCCACCGTTCCGAGCACCAGGAGTACCACCGTCACATAACTTAAAATCACCGCAACCGTAGTTTTTCGCATGATCGCCGAATAAAAGATACCGATACTTCCTATAAATATACCGGTGATGACAAGATTCAGGATCAGCTGGAACAGATTTACCAGGGTAATTCCCCCATAGATCAGCACCAGTCCTATTACAGGAAGTGTTGAAAAAGAAATCAGGAAAATCAGGCAAAGAGAAGATTCCAGTTTTCCCAGAATAATTTTCCAGGGACTCAGATGTGTAGTGAGAAGCAGATCCAGGGTCTTCCTCTCACGTTCCCCCGCAATGGAACCTCCTGCCAGTCCCGGGATCAGGATACAGATGGCAAGGAACAGACCATATCCCATCAGGACATAACACTGGATCGGAAAACGGTACTGCAGGATCGTCATATAATTTTCTCTTCCACTCAATCCCATCTGTGCGATCAGGGCAAACAATGCCAGAACCAGATTCACGCCAAGAATAATCCAGGCACATTTCATATTTCTTGTGTAACGTTTCATTTCATTTTCCAGAACCGGATTTTTCCTCATACTGTCATTCCTCCCTGTGCCGGATCTGTAAGATGGAAAAATACAGATTCCAGATTATTATGCTCTCTGCGAAAAGAAGTTACCAGCACCTTCTGCTCCACCAGCTGTCTCAGAAGCTGTGCCTCTTCTTCCCTGCTTCCGGTAAAAAGAATGGAAATTATATTTTTATCGATTGCTATTCTGGATACCAGCGGGTGCCGGTTCAGCAGGTGAACGGCAGTCTCCAGATTCTGATATACCTCGATCAGGATCGGATTAGAACTGTCGATAGATGTCATGATTTCATCGATGGGACCTTCCAGTACCATTTTCCCCTGATGGATAACTCCGATATTACTGCACATATCTGCCAGATCAGACAGAATATGCGAACTGATCAGCACCGTATATCCCTCTTCACACAGACTCCGCAAAACTTCTTTAAAGATCCTCCTTGCACCCGGATCCAGTCCGGATGCCGGCTCATCCATCACCAGAAGCTGTGGCCGATGAATCATGGCACGGGCAAGACAGAGCCTCTGCTGCATCCCTCTGGATAATTCATCTACCATACGGTCTTCAATATGAAAGAGCTGTACCCGTTCCAGTACCTCCGAAGCCCTTAAGCGCCCCTCTTTTTCATCGATTCCATAGGCAGCCGAATAAAATTCCAGATATTCCATCACCGTCAGATTATCATAGACACCGAAAAAATCCGGCACATAGCCAATCTTACTTTTTAAGACGCGTGTCTCCTTTTCTGCCCGGATACCATCGATCCACACTTTTCCTGAAGTCGGTCGCAGTAATCCGGATATGATTCGGATCGTGGTCGTTTTTCCGCCACCGTTTGGTCCTACAAATCCATACAGCTGTCCATGCCCGATTTCCATATTCAGTCCGTCCAATGCCGTTACGTGAGGATATCTTCTGGTCAGACTTTCAATCTTAAGCATCCGGGGTCACCACCTTTCCTGTGATCTGCAGACAGGGAAGTGTACAGTTTTTATCCGTCACATCCATATCGTCCGCCACCTGATAACGAACCCGCAATGTCCCATCTTCCGACAGATATTTTTCCAGTTCCGTCCCGTCAAACAATTTTTCCCATTTCGAAATCGTCTCATATTCTCCGCTGGACCAGCAATAAAAAGCAACCTGCCCACGAAATGATTCAAAATATTTCGGATCATCATATTCCGGTTTAAAGAATTTTATCCCTGTGATTTCTCCCAGTCCGGAAAGATCATAGTTAAGGACTGCATCCTGTCCATACATCAGATTCGTTCCTGCGGTCGCACTTCCACTTTCCACAGAAGCCAGCACTTCTCCGTTCGGACAGAATATGGTTCCCTCTTGCTTTTGCCAGCTGATATCTACCGGCATATAAAACTGCGTGATTCCGTCTACTTCATAACCGGAATTCATCTCAAAAGAAGTATCACTGTTGGAAATCGTTCCGAGGAGGCAGACACCTTCGATTTCTTTCCTTTGTGCATCCCATATCTGCTCCGTCACGGCGTTCACCGCATAATCCGGATACTCTGTATCTTTCAGATCCAGATATTTTCTCAGAATCTTTTCCAGGCCTCCATTTCCATAGGAATGGATTTTTTCGGAAAAAGTACCTTCTTCTCCCGGTTCCAGATCTCCCAGAAATACGATACGGTTCGTGAGTACAAGAATCGCATTCTCGATTCTGTATCCTGTAGGGTTCTTCCATCTGCCTTCGATATGCTCATTGTCCCCGGATGCATGGATCTGTATTTCTTCTTCCGGTGATACTGCATGATCCCTGTTCAAAAAGAATGCATTGCCTGCAAACACCGGCAGCCTGCTGAATGTCAGTTTGTAACAGTCTTCTTTTTCATAGATTTCCACTTTATCCGTGATATTTGTATTGACATTTTCTGCACTGTATCCGCTTTCTGAAGACATTGTCAGATGATAACTTTTATCCAGATACAGCTGATATGTATTGTTATATGGCGCCTGCACACCCAGCTGCAGCGTTTCTCCCCAGATATGATCCTGCTGGGTATACATCCGTCTCATGGTAAGAACCGGGGCAGTCAGTCTGGTGCCGGTTCCCAGCAAAGCTACAATACCAAGGAAAAGAACAGAAAGCAGTGTAACTCCTGACCAGAAATATTTTCTTTTTCCCTGTTTTTTCAGGATCAGGTACAGTCCCGGTCCTGCCAGACAGGCATAAAAAAGAATCAGTATAAAATATTTGATCAGACCGGGGCGTTTTCGTACCGGAATCTGACTGGTGTCATAGCCGGTATATACAACATAGCCCCATTTTTCACTGAGCCTGTCAAAAAATGTTGGTCGTGATTCTCCATTCAGAAAATTCTCAAATACTTCAAAAAAATCCTGCCCGTCTTCAACAGTAAGCAAGATACCTCCTTCCTGCTGCCAGCGATGGAGTGTCACCCACTGTTCTCCGGAAATCGCAGCCTCCGGTCCGATCAGCAGTGCATCCAGTTGACCCAGATCTTTCCAGCTGTCCGGAATCTCCGATGCATCCATCTGATAAACAGACACAAAAATATCACCCATGCCTTCGGTAGTTTCCTCAGAAATCTGTATCCCGTCAAGCTGTTGCACGTCTTCCGGCTGTGCTCCTATAACTCCGATCAGTGCAATGTCCTGGTTTGCAGAAAAGTTCTTACTCAGTGATGCTGTCTGTACTGTTCGGGACCCATCTTTCAGATACGCCTGTACTGTACCATTAGCCCATGGAAAGGTCAGATAAAACGTTTCCTGCCGTGTTTCCCCTGCAGCGAGTGCTATATTTTTCTTCCATACGCACACTTTACTTCTGGTATAGTCCATATCATTGCCGATCATCGTCAGACTCTCTCCCAGATCAGATTCCTGATTGCCGGCAACCGCCACTTCCATCTCCAGCTGTCCTTCAAATGCTTCCCCATGATTTGTCAGTGTTGCCGTAACCGGCAGGCAGGCATCACTGTTTCCCGCCTTGCCGTTAAATCCCCAGTTTAATGTTATCTCAATGTCGTTCTCCGGCTCATCTTCTGCCCATACCAGGCAGGGCAGCAGCAAGATCAGCAGTACCAGTACTATTCCCCGGATATGTTTTCTCATGTCTGTCTCTCCTTTTTCTGTTGCAACGGAAGCCATACAGAAAATACCGTTCCGTCAAGATCACTTTTCACCTGTACGTCTCCGCCGTGAAGCACTGCGATCTGATGAACGATAGCCAGTCCAAGACCGGTTCCTCCCGTATTCTGTGAACGCGACTGTTCCACCCGGTAAAACTTCTGAAATAACTTTTCCAGGTCTTCTTTCGGGATCACATACCCATAGTTGATCACCTGTACCAGAACATGTTCATGTACCACTTTTGCTGCCACACGGATGATTTTTCCGTCTTTTCCGTATTTGACCGCATTATTCAGAAGATTTTCAAAAAGGCGTGCCAGCAGATTGCCGTCCCCCTCCATGGGAATCCCATGTTCCACGCAGCTGAACTGGGCTTCCAGACCGTTTTTTTCAAAACTTGGCCACGCTTCATCCAACAGCTGTTCCAGTAGTTTCTGCAGATCCAGTTGTTCCAGATGCAGACTCATCTCCTTATGTTCCATCTTCACAAAGCCAAAAAGTTCGTTCGTCAGCTGTTCCAGATGCAATGCTTTCCGGTACGCAATATCAAGGTACTGTTGTCTGGTCTGTTCATCCAGATCAGGTCTGCTCTTCACCCAGTCCAGATAACCGATCACCGATGTCAGCGGTGTACGCAGATCGTGAGCCACACTTGTCACCAGATCATTTTTGGTACGTTCCGATTCCCGTTCCCTCTCCATCAGATCCTTTACATGGCGTTCCATCTGGTTCATATACCTGGCAATTTCTCCGAATTCGTCCTTATTCTCTACGGGAATCTCCTGATCCAGATTTCCGTTTGCAATATCCCGCATGGCACGTTCCAGCATCCGCACATAACTCATATATTTGTGGATCAGGGCGTAAAAAGTAAACAAAAAAGTAAGCGCTCCGCAAACCCCGAGAATCATCAGGCGATAACCGGGATACAGCCCGTCCGGCCCCAGCATGGCACTTCGATATCCCATATAACGCAGCTTTCCTGCCACTTTATAGATCAGAAACGCCATCACAACTTCCACGATTCCGGTAGCTGCCAGACTGATGATCGTAAACCATGCGATTCTTCCTTCGAATGTCTGAATCCATCTACTGCTCAATTTTATATCCAACCCCCCAGACTGTCGTAATGATCTTATCGGTTCTGGTATCATCCTTCATCTTGCCACGAAGCCGACGGATATGTACCATAACGGTATTATTGGCCTCATATACCTTCTCATTCCATACTTTTTCAAAAATCTCATCCGTACTGAACACCCGACCCGGATGAGAAGCCAGAAGATACAGAATGTCAAATTCGATTGGCGTAAGCTTAATACTCTCTCCATCCACAAATACCTGATGTGTTTCCTTGATAATAGTCACGTGATTCAGACGGATCGTGCTATCCTCAGCCCCTTTCTTTTCATTCGCCGGATTCAGATCCCGGTAACGCCGAAGCTGTGACTTCACTCTTGCCATCAGCTCCAGAGGGTTGAAGGGTTTTGTCACATAATCATCCGCCCCCGTCGTAAGCCCCACGATCTTATCTAACTCCTGTGTCTTTGCGCTGACCATAACAATCGGCACGTTATGCTTCTCCCGTATCTTCCTGCACATCTCAAGCCCATCCATCTTCGGCATCATAATATCCAGCAGCACCAGATCAATCTTCTCACGTTCCATAATCGCAAGTCCCTCAAGAGCATCCTCACTCTTAATTACCTGATACCCGTCACTGATCAGATACAGTTCCAGCAGATCCGCAATTTCCTGCTCATCATCCACAACTAAAATTCTGGTTTCTTCCATCTTATATTTCCTCCATGTCCCCTTATGTATTTCTCAGAATCTAACTTTAAAATGTAACTCTTTCACAGTTCATCTCACAGGCTCTCTCCTGCCAGACAGTTACTTCCGACTCCTTTTTTCTGTACTCCATCGGGCATTCGTTCACCCATTCCCCTACAGTGTACCACCATCCCCTCACCAAAGTCCTTACCAAAAACTTAAAATCTCACAAACCTTTCCCAGACAGAACCCCCAAACTCCGCCCCCACCGGCAAGTACCACTGCCAAGAATCAGTTTCTACCAACGTGATAAAACACGCTTCGCGAATTTTACTCATTATCGCGGCAGTCGCCAAGTTCTCGTGCAAGCACGGACTTTGGCTCATTGCTCACATAAATAGAACAGCGGCTGACCTGTGATTCCTTGGGTGAACAACACTTTGTGGGCGTTTAGGGCAAGCTTTGAAATCCGACACTTACGGAGACTTTCGCTTGGGT
>ERZ826146.2701-NODE-2701-length-12714-cov-9.417411_pt1 | contig 12714 bp, 9 predicted proteins | sample MGYA00519857_ERZ826146 | MGnify/ENA primary metagenome ERZ826146 (study PRJEB31778, sample SAMEA3449222) | human gut metagenome | biome: human gut; feature: human-associated habitat; material: faeces | place: United Kingdom | collected 2010/2012 ...
GAAAGGGGGATTTTCCATGACCGAACACGAAAAGTATCAAGAACATATCCGGCATGCATTAAACCACGCAGGCAAGCCTTTAACAGCAGAGCGTTCGTTTGCCAATTTCGATTACAGCGCCGACCATGTAAAGTGCGCCAAAGAATACATCATCGAATTGATCTTACAATATTCCACACTTGTGGCGCAATTTGCAGAAACATATCTTAAAAACGACGGCTCCGGCAGAAACACACTGAACTCCAACGACTTTAAAATTCCAGCATTTTATCAGGCCTGGTGTGATAATACTCAAGGAAACGATCAAATCTTCAATTGGTTGAACTTGCTTATGGCCGCACTTGGCGGCACCGATGAAAAAGTTTCTAAGCCAGCGTAATAATATAGCAGGGCGATATTGTTCTGTCGGTTTATCTCCTTAATACCATAAGCGGGGCGCTAATGCGCCCCGCGTTTTTTATTCCCGTTCACCGAGGGCTTCCTCCAGCTTTTGCAGCGCGCGCTTTTCGATGCGCGATACATAGCTCCTCGAGATGCCGAGCTTTTTGGCGACCTCACGCTGTGTGCGGGGCATCCGGCCGCCGAGGCCGTAACGCGAGATGATGACCTCTTTCTCCCGCTCGGTCAGGCACTCGTGCACGAGCCTTCGCACGCGCAGGCAGTCGTCGCGGTCCTGAATGTCCAAATACATCGTGTCCTCGACGCCGACGACATCCATGAGGTAGAGCGACTCGCCGTCGGCGTCGGAATCGAGCGAATCGTTGAGCGACACCTCGCCCTGTAATTTCTTCCGACTGCGAAAGTACATCAGAATCTCATTCTCCACGCATTTGGCAGCGTAGGTCGCGAGCCTCGTACCCTTTTCCGGGCGGTAGCTCGAAACGCCCTTGATGAGACCGATGGTGCCGATGGAGATGAGATCGTCCTGCTCGTCAGACTGGGTGTAGTATTTTTTGGCAATGTGCGCAACAAGGCGCAGATTGTGCTCAACAAGCACATTGCGCGCCTCAATGTCGCCCGCAAGCATGCGCTCAACGTATTTCTTTTCCTCCTGTGCCGAGAGCGGGCGCGGGAACGAGCCGCCCGACAGGTGGAGCGAGAGAAGCATGGCGTGCGTAAGCAGATAAAGTGCAATCGACAGCATAAAAACGCCTCCTCTTTTTCTCCATCCTATGGCCGCACGGGAAGTCCCTATGCAGTGCTTCTTTCCATGACATGAAGGAACCATTAGGATTCATTATGTCTTTTTAACAATGTCGAAAAGTGGGTATTTCTGTTTTTTGTGTACTCGTCCAATCTTGCATAATCAGTCACTTTTCCCCCTTGCAGGGTGAAAAAATGTGTGTTAAGATGCGTTCATCTTCAGGAAAGGAGAAATGTCTGATGACTCAGTTCTTTGCCAATGCAGCTGCATCTCACTTCGCACAGGCCGCCTGTGCCGCTTTCTCCTGTTCTGATATGAACAGCATGATTATTCTGGACGCCAGCCTTATTCTGCTGGCGTCCTTTATTATTCTGCCTCTGGCAGTACTGGTAAGAAACAAAACTGAACAGCCCGTCCGAATCGCGACGCAACTTCGACTTCTCTCCCGATTCTCCGCACGAGATAGAGACTGATATCACGAAAGAGGCTCCGTCGATTCGACGGAGCCTCTTCCTCTTAGCTTTTTCACTTTTTCTCGTTCGGCCGGCGAAAAAAGCGGAAATAGATCCCCCTATTCCACATTTTTCAGAAAGAGAGATCCCTCCAATGGACTTTTTAAACTTCCTCATGGCGCTCAGCCCGATCGTCGTCGTGCTCGTCGGCATCCTGGGCTTCAAAAAATCCGCAAAAACCGTCTCGCCCATCGCCCTTGCCTGGACGCTTATCCTTGCCTTTACCTATTTCAACCTCGACGGTCTCACGTTCGCTGAAAACGTCAAGGTGCTCGACCCTCTGGTCTGGAAGGGCATCAAGGAAGGCCTCAAGATCGTACTGATGGTCTTCGGCGCGTTCACCATTTTGAACCTGCTGCGCGAGACCGGCGCCATTGAGGATGTGAAAGCCACCATTGCGCAGATCAGCGACGACCGCCGCGTGCAGGTCGTCATCATCGGCATGATGCTGCCGATCTTCCTTGAGGGCGCGGCGGGCGCGGGCGCACCCGCCGCCATCGCCGCCCCGTTCCTCGTGGCCCTCGGCTTTAACCCCACCACCTCCATCGCCATCGCGCTGCTCGGCGACGCGACGCCCGCCTCGTTCGGCGGTGCGGGCCTGACGACCATCAACGGCGGTGCGGCCCTCGTTGACGCGGGCCTTGCCACCGTCGCGCAGAACGCCGCAATGGCCGGCCGCTTCCACATGTTCGGCGTGCTCGTCATCCCGTTCATCATGGTCGGCATGGCGTTCGGCAAAAAGGGCTACAAGGGCATTCTCCCCTACCTCACTTTCGCGGGTGTGAGCACGTGCCTCACGATGTTCCTCCTCTCCAACTTCGTCGGCGCAGAGGTCACCTCCATGGGCACGGGCCTCATCTCCATCCTTCTCTCCGTTGCGTATGTCAAGCTCGTCGGCGTGAAGACTCCGGACGAATTCCGCAATGAAAGCGCCAACCATCAGCGCAAGTACAGCTCGTTCAAGGCCATGTCGCCTTACGTCTACATGCTCGTGCTGCTCCCGCTCATCCGCTACGGCTTCCCCGCCGTCGTCGAAAATGGCTTTGCCATCATGTGCACGTTCGGCTACATCTTCTGGGTCGACCTTGTCATTCTTGTGTGCGGCATCCTCGGCGCGCTCACGCTGGGCGTGGACTTCAAGACCTATAAAGCCGTCTGCAAGCGCACCGCGAGTGGCGTGCTGCCGGTGCTCGTCACGATGGGCAGCCTCCTTATCGTCGCCTACATCATGCAGTCCTCCTCCACGGGCATGATGAACCTCCTCGCCTCTGACATCGCCGCCGTCGTCGGCCGCTTCTATCCCGCGGCAGCCGTCCTCATCGGTTCGAGCGGTGCGTTCATCACCGGCACGGGCCTTGGCTCCAACATCATGTTTGCTCAGATGCACATCGACGCCGCGGCGTCGCTCGGCATGAACCCCATCACGATCTTCGCCGGTCAGAACGCGGGCGCTTCGCTCGGCAACCTGATCTGCCCGAACAACACGGTCGCCGCCTGCGCGACGGTCGACCAGGTGGGCAACGAAAGCGACGTCATGAAGAAGACCTTCAAGGCCTTCGCCATCATCCTTGTTTTGTACATGGTTCTCGCCATGCTTTATACCTGCGTGCTCTTCCCCAACTTCGGCATGTAAGGGCCGCACAAACGATCAGTTAACTACACGGGCACACCGTTTTTGAGAAAGGAAGTATTCTTATGGCAAAGAAAAGAGTTCTCGGCGTGGTCGGCATGGGTCATGTCGGCGCACATGTGGCTTACGCTCTGGCGATCCAGGGCATCGCGGACGAGCTGGTGCTCGTCGACCAGAACGAGCAGAAGCTCGCAAGCGAAGTGCAGGATCTGCGCGACGCAGTCGCGTACATGCCCCACCGCGTGACGGTGCGCGGCGGCGACTTCTCCGGCCTTGGCGTGTGCGACGTCATCGTCAACAGCGTCGGCAAGATCGACCTGCTGCGCGGCACGCATGACCGCGTGACCGAGATGGACTTCACCATCCCCGCTGTGCGCGGCTACGCGGAAAAGATCAAGGCCAGCGGCTTTGACGGCGTGCTCATCAACATCACCAACCCCTGCGACATCGTCACGCGCGAGCTGGCACTGCATCTGGGCCTGCCCCGCGGCCGCGTGTTCGGCACCGGCACAGGCCTCGACACCTCCCGTCTTCTGAGCGCGCTGGCGCGCCAGACCGGCCTTGACCACAAGTCCATCACCTGCTACATGATGGGCGAGCACGGCAACCAGCAGTTCGCGCCCTGGTCCTGCGTCAGCTTCCGCGGCGTGCCGCTGGATGAGTGGGCCAAGACCGACGAGCGCTTCCGCTTCGACCGCGACGCGCTGCAGAAGGAGTCCATTGGCGGCGGCTGGGTCACGTTCTCCGGCAAGTTCTGCACCGAGTATGGCATCGCCACCACCGCCGCGCGCATGGCCTACGCCGTGCTGCACGACGAGAAGGTCATCCTGCCCGCCAGCACGGAGCTGTGCGGCGAGTACGGCGAAGAGGGCCTGTTCGCGGGTGTTCCCTGCGTCATCGGTGAAAACGGCGTCGAGCAGGTCGTCGAGCTGCCGCTGACCGCCGACGAGAAGGCCACCTTCCACGCCTGCTGCGAGGGCATCCGCCACAACATGGAGCATCTCAAGGAAATCTAAAGAGCAAACAAATTTCGACAGGAGGTCATCCTTATGAATATCACGATCACTAAGACTACCCATCCCGGCACGCTGCCCCCGTCCGACCAGCTCGGCTTCGGCACCGTGTTCACCGATCATATGTTCCTGATGGACTACAGCGCCGACAAGGGTTGGCATGACGCGCGCGTCGTGCCCTACGGCCCCATCACGATGTCCCCGGCCGCGAGCGTCCTGCACTACGGCACCGAGGTCTTCGAGGGCATGAAGGCTTACCGCCGTCCCGACGGCGGCGTGCAGCTCTTCCGCCCCTGGGAGAACGTCGCCCGTCTGAACCGCTCCTGCGAGCGTCTGGGCCTGCCCCAGCTTGATCCCGACGATGCGCTGCAGGCCATCAAGACCGTCGTCAAGGTCGACGAGAACTGGGTCCCGAGCGATCCCGGCACGTCCCTCTACATCCGTCCGTTCCTGTACGGCACTGACCCGACGCTTGCCCTGCACGGCGTGCATGAGGCCACGTTTGCCATCATTCTCTCCCCCTCCGGCAGCTACTTCAAAAACGGCTTACAGCCCGTTCCCATCATGGTCGAGACCGAGGACGTCCGCGCGGTGCGCGGCGGCACGGGCGAGGCCAAGTGCGGCGGCAACTACGGCGCGGCCAACCGCGCGGGCGACCGCGCCATCGAAAAGGGCTTCTCTCAAGTCCTGTGGCTCGACGGCGTGGAGCGCAAGTACGTCGAAGAAGGCGGCGGCATGAACGTCATGTTCAAGATCAATGGCACCGTCGTCACCCCCGCGCTGACTGGCTCCATCCTGCGCGGCGTGACGCGCAAGTCCGCCATCGAGCTCTTAAAGAGCTGGGGCGTGCCCGTCGAGGAGCGTCTGCTGAGCGTGGACGAGCTCTTTGACGCCGCGGCGTCCGGCGCGCTGGAGGAGGCGTGGTGCATCGGCACCGCCGCCGTCATCTCCCCGATCGGCGAGCTGAGCTGGGGCGACAGAGACTACAAGGTCAACGACAACAAGATCGGTGCGCTGTCTCAGAAGCTCTACGACGAGCTGACTGGCATCCAGTGGGGCACAAAGCCCGACCCGTTCGGCTGGGTCTGCCCGATCGACTAATTTTGCTATTCTCTCATCTCTCTCATATAGGGAAAAGGCGGTGCGCTTGCACCGTCTTTTCCCTATTTTATCGTTTTGTTATCGTTTTAATTCATGCAAATTGTAAAATAGCGCTCCGCTTATTTTGACATATTTTAAGATTTTTCCTCGTTTTCTATGTCTGACTATTGATTTTTTAAAATTAAATGATATACTAACCTCATCAATCAAAAGAAAAAGGAGGAGCTTTCCATGCCTACGCAAAAAAGCACCGCACGGCTGTCGAAAAAGCCGCCGCTGTCGCCCGAGGAGCTCAAACAGATCGACGCTTACTGGCGCGCAGCAAACTATCTGACCGCCTGCCAGCTCTATCTTCTCGATAATCCTCTGCTCGAGCGCCCGCTGTGCGAGAGCGACTTAAAGCAGACCATCGTCGGCCATTGGGGCACCTGCCCGGGCCAGAACTTCATCTACACGCACTTAGACCGCGTCATCAAGCGCGATGACCTCGATATGATCTACCTTTCCGGCCCCGGTCACGGCGGCAACGCCATGGTCGCGCAGGACTGGCTGGACGGCAGCTATACGGAGGTCTACCCCAACATCACGCGCGATAAGGAGGGCATGCAGAAGCTCTTCAAGCGCTTCTCCTTCCCCGGCGGCATCCCGAGCCATGTCGCACCCGAAACGCCGGGCTCTATCCACGAGGGCGGCGAGCTGGGCTATTCCCTCTCCCACGCCTTCGGCGCGGTGGCGGATAACCCCGACCTGATCGCGGCCTGCGTCGTCGGCGACGGCGAGGCCGAGACCGGCCCGCTCGCAACGTCCTGGCACGGCAACAAGTTCATGAACCCGATCACCGACGGCGCAGTCCTGCCGATCCTGCACTTAAACGGCTTCAAGATCGCAAATCCGACCATCTTCTCCCGCATGAGCCACGAGGAGGTCGAGTGCTTCTTCCGCGGCTGCGGCTGGGAGCCGCGCTTTGTCGAGGGTGACGAGCCCGAGACGATGCACCAGCAGATGGCCGCCGCGGTCGACTGGGCCATCCGCGAGATCAAGCGCATCCAGCGCACCGCGCGAGAGAGTGGCAAGGCGAGCCGCCCCCGCTGGCCGATGCTCGTGCTGCGCACCCCGAAGGGCTGGACCGGTCCGAAGGAGGTCGACGGCAACGCGATCGAAGGCAGCTGGCGCGCCCATCAGGTGCCCATCTCCATGGGCGCGGATGAAAGCAAGCACCTGCCGCTGCTCGAACAATGGCTGCGCTCCTACAAGCCCGAAGAGCTCTTCAACGAGGACGGTACGCCGGTCGAGCTGATCGCGTCCTTCCCGCCCAAGGGCGAGCACCGCATGGGCGCAAACCCGCACGCCAACGGTGGTCTTCTCCTGCGCGACCTGCGCACGCCCGACTTCCGCGACTACGCGGTCGATATCCCCGCCCCCGGCGAGGTCGAGGCGCAGGACATGTACGTCCTTGGCACCTATGTCCGCGATGTGATGAAGCTCAACATGGAGTCGCGCAACTTCCGCATCTTCGCACCCGACGAGACGGCGTCCAACCGTTTGCAGGCCGTGTTTGACGTCACGGGCCGCCGCTTCCTCGACAAGCAGATCGAGGGCATCGACGATCACCTTGACCCCGACGGCCGCGTGATGGACTCCATGCTCTCCGAGCACTTCTGCGAGGGCTTCCTCGAAGGTTACCTGCTGACGGGCCGCCACGGCTTCTTTGACAGCTACGAGGCCTTCATCCGCATTGTCGACTCGATGTTTTCCCAGCACGCCAAGTGGCTCAAGATGTGCAATGAGCTCCCCTGGCGCCACGATATCGCCTCCCTCAACTATATCCTCGCCTCCAACGTCTGGCAGCAGGACCACAACGGCTTCACGCATCAGGATCCCGGCTTCCTCGACCACGTCGCCAACAAGAAGGCCGACGTCGTGCGCATGTATCTGCCGCCCGATGCCAACTGCCTGCTCTCCTGCTTTGACCACTGCATCAAGAGCCGTAACTATGTGAACGTCATCGTCGCGAGCAAACACCCGCGCCAGCAATGGCTGACGATGGAGCAGGCCGTCAAGCACTGCACGCAGGGCATCGGCATCTGGGAGTGGGCCTCGAACGATCAGGGCCAGGAGCCCGACGTCGTCATGGCCTGCTGCGGCGACACGCCGACGCTTGAGACTCTCGCCGCTGTGACGATCCTGCGCCGCGAGCTGCCGGAGCTCAAGATCCGCGTCGTGAACGTCGTCGACCTGATGAAGCTCCAGCCGCACACCGAGCATCCCCACGGCCTGACCGACGCAGAGTACGACACGCTCTTTACCAAGGACAAGCCCATCATCTTTGCCTACCACGGCTATCCCACGCTGATCCACGAGCTGACCTACCGCCGCCACAACCGCAACCTGCACGTGCGCGGCTATAAGGAGGAAGGCACGATCACGACCCCGTTCGACATGCGCGTGCTCAACGATATCGACCGCTTCGATCTCGTCATCGACACGGTGCAGCGCCTGCCGCAGCTCGGCAACCGCGGTGCTTACCTCATCCAGAAGATGAACGACAAGCTCGTTGAGCACCGCCAGTATATCAAGGACAACGGCGTGGATCTGCCCGAGGTCCGCGCGTGGAAGTGGAACGACGGCAAGGGCGTTGAGGTGTAAAAGGAGGAAAGCAATGCGTATTGCAATCCCTGTTGTGAGTGGGGAGGTTTTCTCCCCGCTCGCCAATGCCGAAGCCTTCCATTTTTATGAGGACGACCACGGAAAGATCGTGCGCGAGTTCCTCGAGCCGATGGAAGAAAGCGGCACCGACGCTGCCGTCGGCCTTTTGGAGCGTTACGGCATCGACGCGCTGCTCTGCGGCACGATCGACGACACCGAGCGCACCGCTGTCGGCATGGCGGGCATCATGCTCTTCCCCGGCTATTCCGGCAAGGCAGACGACGCCGCGCTGCGCTTTCTGAGCGGCAGCGTCGTGTCCGACCCGAACAACCACTGCAATGCCTGCGGCTTCAAAGGAGTGTGCTCCCTGAAGGACAAAGGCGGCTGCGGCGGCAACTGAACAGCAAAAAGGAGCAAGCCAAATGGCTTGCTCCTTTTTTGCTTGATATTGTTACGATGCGGGGCGCGTGGTGGAGAGGAAGTCCGAGTTGATCCAGCCAAACTTACCGTCCACGCTGACGAACGTCCACCCATCCTGCTTGGCCGCAGCCTGTACCTCGCTGCCGAGCGACACGGTCGTGACCTTGTCATAGCTCGTGCCCGGGCCGCTCCGCAGATTCACGCCGCCGGTGGTGTAGTAGATGTAATACTTGTCGTACACAGTACTCGGCTTGACGGAGACCTCGTCATGGCCCGTGAGGTCGAGCCAGTCGATCGTGTCGCCGCCCGTCTGATTATCGCCGCCCGTCTGATTATCGCCGCCCATATTATCGCCCTGCGCGGGTTCGCTCACATCGTTCTCTCCGGTGATCGAGCCATCTTCGCCGGTCACAGTCTGGCCGTCCTCGCCGGTCTGCTGGCCGCCGCGCAGCTGCTCGATTTTCGTCTGCGCCGCAGCAAGATCGCTGCGCGCGCTCTTGAGCTTGAAGCCCAGCACGACCACCGTGATCAGGAGCACCAGCGAAAGCGCCAGCAGTCCCATAAAAAGCACATAAAGCGGATTGCGCCGCGGTTTGCGGCGGCTGACCCGACGTCCTTCCATAATGATTCCCCCTTATCGGTTTGTTCGCCTTTATTGTACATAATTTTCACAAGTTATGTCAAGTGCCTTTCCTCTTTAGACGCGCAAATTCACAAAAAGTTCCCGCCCGGTGCAAAAAAAGGAGATGACCAAGGCCATCTCCTTTCAGCGGATTTACTTTTTGTTTGCGCGCTCCTTGCGGCGCTCGAGGAATTCCTTGGGCTCAGCCTCGGCGAGCTTGCGCTCGCGGCGCTCGAGGACTTCCCTGGGCTTTTCGGTGATCGCGCCGGCGGCCTTGAGAGATTCCTTTGTCGCCAGCGGGCCGACCAGCTCGTAGATCAGCACGGAGAAGAGGATGATGTTGCGGATCAGCTCGCCATCCGCGCCGAGCACCTGTGCGCTCACGCACATACCGAGCGCCACACCCTCCTGCGGCAGCAGCATGATGCCGAGGTACTTCTGCACCGTGTGGTCACAGCCCACCGCCTTGGCCGACCAGCGCGCGCCGCAATACTTACCGGCCGAGCGCGCGATGATGTACACAACGCCGATGAGCACGAGCACACCCTGAGAAAAGACGCTCAAGCGCAGGTTTGCGCCGCTCACGACAAAGAACACCGCCAACATCGGCGTGCTCCACTTGTCCGCGCGGTTCATCAAATCGTCCGACAGCGGGCAGATGTTGCAGAACACCGTGCCGAGCATCATGCACACGAGCAGCGGCGAAAAGCCGCAGTCCACGCCCACGACGGTGAAGTCCACTGCGGACAGGCCGACCATCAGAAAGATGAACGCGATGCTCAGCGACAGGCGGTTCGAGTTCGAGCGGAACATCGTCTCAAGCTTCGTGAGCACGAAACCCGCAAGCGCGCCGAGCAGCAGCGAGCCGACGATCTCAATGAGTGGAGAGAGCAAAATGCTTGCGAGGCTGAACTGTGCGCTGTCCATCGCGCGGGCAATACCGAAGGATACGGCAAATGCGATGAGACCCACCGCGTCGTCGAGCGCGACGATCGGCAGCAGCAGATCCGTCAGCTCGCCCTTGGCCTTGTACTGGCGCACGACCATCAGCGTCGTCGCAGGTGCGGTGGCCGTGGCGATCGCGCCGAGTGTGATGGCCGCAGGGACGGACAGCACGTCGGGGCGCAGGAAGTGGAAGATCACGAGCGCAACGTCGACAAAGGCCAGCGCGGCCAGCGCCTGCAAGACGCCGATAATCATCGCCTGCCTGCCAGTCTTTTTGAGCTGGCTCAGGCGGAATTCATTGCCGATGGAAAAGGCGATAAAGCCCATCGCCACATCGGAGATCATGCTCAGCGCCTCGACCTGGTCGTAGCTTGCAAAGCCGAGGCCCGGAATGCCGAGCCGGCCCAGCACGAACGGCCCGATCAGAACGCCCGTCACAAGAAACGCCGTGACATCAGGCAGATGCCAGCGGCTAAAAATACGGGTCATCAAAAGCCCTGCGAGCAGCGCAACGGCCAGATTCAAAATCGCAGTCATGGTTACACCTTCACAACAGAAAAAGTACGGGCGAACAGAGCCGCCCAAGGCTCATATTGTAGTCTGTTTGTTCGCAAAAAGCAAGCACTATTTTGCAAGTTTCCTGTCAAAGTAAGAAAAAATGGCAGCTTTTTGGGCAAAAGCTGCCATTTTGTTTCGTTTCACACAATTCAGTCTGTGTTCGCGCGCACACCGGCGAAGTAGCTGTTGCCAAAGCCGTCGGTGTAGACGCCGCGCAGCGTGTCGCGCAGCATGTGCGCCGTGCCGTCAAAATACACGGGCGAGAGCGCCGTCTCACCGAGCAGCATCGTCTCCGCATCGTGCAGGAACGCTGTGCGCGCCACAGGATCTTCCGACGCTCTGGCGACGCCCATCAGCACGTCGTAGGTGCCGTTCTCATAGCTGATCAGGTTCTGCTCATCCTCGCTGCACCAGCGGTCGAGGAAGCCCATCGCGTCGTCGTAGAGCGCGGTGACCTTTTGCAGCGCGAGCTCGTAGTTCCCCGCTTCCATGCGCGCGTTGTACTCTGCCTGCGTCACGCCGCGCAGCATCACGTTCACGCCGAGCGTCGTGCTCCACATGCTTTGCAGCGCGCTCGCCACGGCGTCCTTCTCCGTGCCGGTCACGTACAGAAGCTCGACCGGCGGGAACATGCTCGTGCTGTAATAGCCCGCGTAGGTCAGCTCCTCCTGCGCTTGCGTTGCCCGCGCGCTCATGCCCTCTTCATCGATGGCGCAGAGCTCGCCGCCCGTCGTGCGGAAATCGTCCTCCGTCTCGCCGGAATCTGGAATGCCGTAGGGAACAAGGCCCGTTGCGGGGCTGTTCTCCGCGCCGCCCGCCGCCGTGGCGGCCGCGCGGTCGATGGCAAGGTCAAAGGCCTTGCGGATGTGCTCGTTCGAGAACGTGTCGCTCTCGTTGTTGTAAAGGACGCTCGCCGTCGCGTACACCGCCGTCGGCTTCCAGCTCTCGTCCTGCGAGAGCTCGGCGATCACGCTGTTGGGCAGGTGGGCGATGTAGTCGATGTCGCCCGCCTCGTAGAGCTGCCACGCCTCGTCCGCGCCCGCTGTGAAGATGAAGTGCAGCTCGTCGGGACCGACGAGACGTGCTTCATAATACTCGTCGCTGCGCGCCGCCGTCAGCTCACTGCTCTTCGTCCACGCGCTCACATGGTACGCGCCGTTGCTCACAAGGTCCGGCGTGTCAAAACCTCCGCCGTTCTCTGTCAGATCGCGGCGCAGCGGCATCGTGGCGACTGCCGTACAGATTCCCTCGATAAAATAGGCGCACGGCGCACTCAGCGTGACGACAAACGTGGATTCGTCCTTCGCCGAGACCTGGAGCTTCGTCTTGTCGCCCGTCTCGCGCACGTCGTCATAGCCCGCCACCACGCTCATCAGCGCGTGATTCGGCGAATCCGTCGCGGGGTCGGCAAGTCTCTGCCAGGCGTAGACGAAGTCATCCGCTGTCACCTTTTCCCCGTCCGACCAGCGCGCAGTGGAGCGCAGCGTGAAGCGGTAGGTCACGCTGCCGTCGTAGTTTGTCTCTTCGGTGTACTCCTTGGCCATGCCGTTCGTCAGCGTCACCTCGCCGCTGCCGTCGTCGCTCTCGCGCATCAGGTTCTCATAGAGCGCGTAGAAAACGCTGTCAGCGTCCGTGTCGGTGTTCATCGCGGGGTCGAGTGAGTCGATCACGTTGCAGACGCTCACGTTCAGGACGAATTTCTCGTCCCCTTGCTTCTTCTCCCCGCAGCCGGAGAGAAGGCCCAACAGCATCAGCGCACAGAGCGCCAGAGCTGTGATCCTCTTTATTGCTTTCATCATGCCTCCCATTGGCAAAACGCAGCGAAGGCTGCTTGGTTTTTTGTAATACGGAGATATTATAGCGAAAATCGTTCGCCTTGTAAAGGTGAGGGGAAAAGAAGTTACAGTTTGTTACCATTTTCATTTCCCCGAAAGGGGAAATACCGCCTTTTGCGCCCACAGGGCGCGGGGGGAAAGCAGCGCCGGAGGCGCTGCACGGGGAAAGGGGGATATTCTCTCACGTGAGAGAATATCCCCCTTGAACCCCCAAGAGAACGCGAGGGGAGGTCCCCTCGACCCCCAACATTGCCGGTCTGGGGCTTGAAGAGCTGCACGCGCTGCGCA
>ERZ826146.2706-NODE-2706-length-12701-cov-38.892061_pt1 | contig 12701 bp, 12 predicted proteins | sample MGYA00519857_ERZ826146 | MGnify/ENA primary metagenome ERZ826146 (study PRJEB31778, sample SAMEA3449222) | human gut metagenome | biome: human gut; feature: human-associated habitat; material: faeces | place: United Kingdom | collected 2010/2012 ...
GTTGCTCAGGTACTTAAAAAGTTATATTTGTAATAGTGTTGCGGAATTAAGGATATCAAAACGTCTATTCCCGATAAACAGGAGAGCATCTGCATTCCTTTCGTTATATACCTTATTTATAATCATCTTCGGCATAATGGCTTGGAAGGTAAATCTTCCGGCACACTATTATAGAAACCTATGGTCATTGGTGGCAGGTATGGTATTGGCTGTTTATGAAAAAGAGTTCGTCTGCAACAAAAAATATCTGTATTTATTCCTGTGTTTCGTGGCACTATATCTTGCAGCACAATGCTTTGCATTAAGAGAATATCTGTATTTCCCGCCGGCAATAATAGCTGTTGCAGTAATCTTCGCATGTGACAGACTCATGGCCAATCGGTACATCATTTCAGGCAGTGCTATATCCAAGTTGGCAGCAATGTCTTATGCCGTGTACCTTATACATACAAAAATATTGCACACCGAATGGCATTACGTTGGATTCGTTTCTGTATTGTTGCCGTTAATAGTTGTATTGGCTTTTGCATACATTTATGAGTTTGTTGATAAAAAGTTAGTATGACATTCCAATGAGCCAAATAAATATATACAATCAATGAATATTCCAACAAAATCGAGATACACTGTTAAAATAGTTGCATACGTATCGCTGTTCATATCCTCATTATGGGGACTATACTTTATGGCACCAGGTGGCGTAAAGGCAATCTTTTCATTGTGTATGTGGATAAGTTTTGCCTTGTTCCCATATAGGCTTATCAAGAATAACGATTTTACAAAAGCTGGCAACTATTTTCTTGTAGCACTCATAACGATGGCTGTGTTCCAAATATTACGGTCAGCCATAAGTACAGACCCAGATCTTTATGCTCTTGGAAACAAATGGGTTACACTGTTTGGTAACGAATATACAGCTTTACTGATGTTACCACCGTTATTTACCTACTTCGGTACACTAAATTATGGTGTAACTATGTTGAAAAAAACAACTTATACATATCTTGTTGCAGGATTAATCCTTTCAGTGTTCATGAAGTTTCCATTGGCAATGTTGACGATTTTCGTAATTGTTTTTTATCCCTATGTCAATAGGAAATATCGAATACTTATTATTGCTGCAGCTGCAGCGGCTTTTATAAAGGCAACAACAGGAGAAAATCCATCACGAATGTATCTTATCGTTATAGGTTTCGCCTTGTTAAGTTATTTCTTGGTATATTTCTGCAAGAACCTAAAATTAATAAAGATATTTGCTGTTTCGGTCATCATTGCTCCATTACTTCTGTTCATCCCAATCTTAAATCTTGCCAGCCAAGAGCGGACAACTTTCCAAAAGTTACAAGAATATATCATGCAAAAAAGTAATGACGAGAGTATGGCTTCAGACACACGGACATTTCTTTATTTAGAGATGGCCGAAGACTTGACCGACACTAATTCTTGGATATTGGGGAAAGGTGCGTTTTCAAGATATTACTCTTTATATTTCGATCAGTCTTCAATCGGACGGTTTGGAAGAATCTCATCGGAGGTACCATTTCTTAATTACCTTCTTCGAGGAGGATTATGTTACGTCATAGCATATTTCGGTTTGTTAATTTATGCCATATATCTCGGTATATGGAAAAGTAAAAATAAGTTTGTAAAGTCGATAGCAATAATTGCATTGGGTTGGTATTTTAACAGTTTTATTGGCGACATAACAGGATGCCGGTTTTATCATCTGGCTTTTTTCCTGTTACTTGGTTGCTGTTTGTCACGCAAATGGCTCAACAGCTCCGATGATGAGATACGGGCTGCAATTTCCGAACGAAGCATAACAAGGAACACTACGGAGATATATGTACCAAATAGTATGGTAAAATGAGGCCTTTTACGTTGCAAGCTGCCGTAAATCGGAGAGTAAAACACCGCCTATTATAGGGCGGCACTAATATAAATAAAATCTGTGAAATAATATTTTTTGAAAATCAGTCATCTGTCACATCATGCCATAACAACTTGATATCATGCAAGTTGCGATATGAATAATGAAAAAACTTTTTCATTGCAAATTGTATCTGGTGAGAAGTATGATGGATAAGACAACCATCTTTCACATGGTAATTCATTGAAATTCAGATATAATACGGAAAGGTGACAGATGAAAGATAAAACTGAAAATAAGCCAACAAATATGAGGATAGCAATACTTCATGCTGGAAACACTGGATTCTTTCCAAGATATTATAAGGCTATAGCGCAGGCTGTAGAAAAGAACAGTGACGATATAGAATTATTTGTGCCGAACAGTGGCCGAAATAAACGGAATGTCTTACCACGTCAACATACATTCGGAACAAGATTAAACTGGTTTATACATTATTTCCTATATAAGTTGTCTGGAGTTCAAGATGTTTTTTCGTTTTTTGCGACAAAAGACCTTATCCGAAAACTGAAAAAATACAATCCGCAAGTCATACATTTCAATGTCATTAATGACAAAATCATAAATATACCATTGTTGGTAAAATACATCAACCGTAACAAGATTGGCGTGGTCTGGACAATGCACGATTGTAGGGCATTTACCGGCCAGTGCCCTTATTTTGACGAAGTGGGCTGCCTACGTTGGAAAACTGGCTGTGGTAAATGTCCGCAGTGTGAAACAAAAATCGACAGGACAAACGTTACATGGAAAATACGCAGTAAATGGCATACGAAAATAGAACGGCTTATAATAGTGACACCGTCGCAATGGCTTGCCGGTTTCGTAAAAGAGTCGTTTTTCAGGAACCACGAGGTACGTGTTATTTATAATGGTGTTGATGTTGAAGGCTTTTCACGGAACGTAGATGTTGATATTAGAAAAACTTACAACATATCTGATGAAAAGAAGGTTGTTCTCGGCTGTTCTATATTTTGGGAACAACGTAAAGGAATGGTTTATTTTAAGCGGCTTGCAGAATTATTGACTGATGACTATCAAATCGTGTTGGTCGGTAATATGGCTGATGACAAAAAGCAGGAATTGGCAAAGAGTAATATAATATGTACCGGCAGGACAAAAACGTTTGAAGAAATGGTGGCATGGTATCAAACAGCCGATGTATTCTGTAATCCGACAATGGCAGATAATTTTCCGACAGTTAATATTGAAGCCTTAGCGGCAGGAACGCCTGTCGTTACGTTCAATACAGGCGGAAGCCCCGAAGCCATTGACAATAGTACAGGTGTAGTTGTTGAGCAGGGTAATGTGGAGGATTTGTGTAAAGCTATAGTTTACGTTGTTGAGCATAAAAATGTTTTTACTCATGAAAATTGCATTAGGCAATCACATCTGTTTTCAAACAAGCGGTATGAACAATATGTTAAACTGTATCATGAGGTAAGTGAAATAAAATGAAAAGGAATGTAAATCTTGATCTTGTACGTGCTGTTGCAATTATATTGGTAATGGTAAACCACACTTTTAAACTTGGAGAAATGAGTTTGCCACAAGCGGGGATTAGGTGTATTGCCTTAGCTGGAGTTCCGCTGTTTTTAATGCTTACAGGATATTTAAACCACAATAAGACTTGTGAAGATTATTACATAAAAGGCAAGTGGCGCGGATGTATACGCATTTTAACAGCCTATTTAGTGTTAGGGACAATTTGTTACATTATAGGTAACTTTTTTGACGGGAAAGATTTTTCTATCAAAGATTTCATACTTAAACTATCATCTTTCAAATTAACGCCTTATGGCTGGTATATAGAAATGTGGATAGGCTTATTCTTTTTCACGCCATTCTTAAATATGATAGTCCGGCAATTGTCAGATAATTCCGAAAAAATACTGTTGGTCACACTTGCATTTTTTACTTGTATTGCATCTTTTTTCAATCGTAATGGAATAAATATATTACCCAATTTTTGGATTTCGCTTTATCCAATTACTTTATATTTCATCGGATATTATATTTCGCGGCATGAAATAAACATTCCAAAATGGTTCACCATCGGCTATATTACTATTATTGCTATTGGTGAACCCTTATTTAATTTAATAGTATCTTCCAAGCAATATCTTTATTTTTGGGGTGGACAGGACGATATTGTTTATGGAGTCTTAGCAATTGTAATATTTGTAAACATAAAGAAAATGGATTTAAGATGTATCAAGGGGGGGGGATAACAAAAATTTCGTTAGCATCACTGCACATGTACTTGATCAGTTATTTGTTTGACCATATTTTGTATAAAACATTTGAAAGTAAGTTTTTTACAGATACTCCAATAAACAATTTGCCTTATTATTTTGTAATTTTTATTCTTTCTTTTTGCTGTACATTCATTACAAGCCTGCTGTATCTGAAAATGGAAAAGAAAATATTTAAAGGTTGATTAATTATGACATTGGTAGAATCAAAAGCTATAAATTCAGTCCGATTTGTATGTATCATATTTCTTGTCTTATTACATACACAGGTTCTGCATTTAGTGAACCCGAATATAGTGGGTGCGATGACAAAAATACAGAACTTTTTAAGCATTCCATTTTTATCGATTCTGTTTTTATTGAGCGGATATTTGTTCTTTTATAAAGAGGGTACAGGCATTCAACAAAACTGGATAAGAGATACATGGGTGAAAAAGCTGAAAAAGCGTGTAAAGACATTACTTGTCCCATATCTGTTGTGGTGCTCAATTGCTTTAATTTATAATCGTTTTGTTAAACATGTAGCATTTCCTACTGATTTTATAGATTTTATCAGGCAATTTTGGGATGCTGCAGATGGTGGACACCCTATAGGTAAAGCTGTATGGTATATAAAAAGTTTGATAATTTTTTCACTTTTCGCTCCATTGTATTACTTTATAGTCAAGCGGTTAAAACATTTTATACTGCTAATTTTATTGGCTTTGCCGTCATTCCGGATTGCTATTGATTTCCCTTATTTTAATATTTATTTGCTTTTAGGCGCATATCTGGCTATTATGGGCTTTTCATTTAAAGAACTGACAGAAAAACTTAATTATAAGCTCTGTTTAGCCGCGTATATTGGAATAAAAATAGTCAGAATGTATGTAGAAATTCCTGACATCTGTATTTATTTCGACCTAATCCTGTGTTTTGCAGGTTTGTTCGGATGTTTTATGAAACATAATATTCCACCAGTTTTAGCTGCTTCAAGTTCTTTTATATATTTTGTACATCCTTATGTTACAGGTGTCAGAAACATTTACATAAAGTATGTTGATCAAGTGAATGTAATTCAATGCTCATTTGTATGGATTGCTTCAGCAACAACGGTCTTTATATTTTGCTTAGTTCTATTTTTATTATTGAAACACTATACGCCAAAAGTTGTAAGAATTTTAACTGGAGATAGAGTATGAAACGACTTATAATAGCTGATGTAAAAAGTTATAATAATAATGGGAAAAGTACAGGGCATTACTTTGCTGTTGCTCAAAACTATCTGGACTTATACAGCGACTGCTGCAATGTTAAGATTGCCGGCGGTCCAATATTCAAGACACGTTTTAATGAACAAGATGTGATGCTCCTTCCATACGATTTTATACCTAGCGAGAACTGGTTAAAAAACAAATGGCGAGTGTTGATGAACTGCCGATATTTGTTTAAGCATACAGGGGCAGACGATGTTGTTGTTCTGCAACATTCTGGTGCATCAACAACTCTTTTGGGAATAGCAATCTTTTCAAGTAAAAGAAACAACATTAATTTAATACAATATGATACAGATGCTGTATCTTCTTTGTCCAAACGGATGATTTTCAAGTTGGCCAAACATAGAATTAAAAGTTTGTTATGCCCCAATCAATCTATTGCTGATACATATGGTCTTTCTAATTGTATTGTAACAGACTATATTTATCCGAAAGATGGATATGAAAATAAGATTTTATATGAAAACAAGAAATACGATATAGCTATAGTTGGAAGCATCTGCCCTGATAAAGGAGTTGTAGAAGCTGCCAAAGTTTTAGCTGAAACAGATTATAAAATAGTAATAGCCGGAAAAGCTGATAAGCAATTAGCCGATGAACTTTATGAGACTTGTAATAAGGCCAAAAATATTGAGTTACATATAGGCTTTATTGAGAATGAAGATTATTATGGATATATCCGTAACGCACGATTTTGCATTTTAAATTATCACGGGGTTTACGAGGACAGAAGTAGCGGTGTTGTGCTCGATATTCTATTTAATGGCGCACCGATTATTGGACATAAATGCAATGCTCTGAATTTTATCTCAATATCAAATGTCGGTTACCTTTTTGACGATATTAAGGAAGTGAACTTCAGGGATATTATTAATAAAGAAAAGTATGAGAGCTACCAAAAGGGTATTATGAAGTATCTTGACACCCAAAAAAGATATAAACAAAGCGTTGTAAATTTTTTACGCCTAAATAAATGATAGATGGCAGGATTAATTTATAAAGAGAAAATTATTTTCAAAAATTCCAAAGGGAAAACTATTCTAAGGGCATTAAAATTTGTTCTTAACTGGTGGAGAACATTGCCTTGCCAAGTAGCGTATGCCTTGTCAGGCAACAAGCAAATGGTGATAAGTGATTTTGGAAGTTATGGAAATATTGTAAGAACATTGGTTTTTGCAAAACATAACCGCAATTTGTTTTATCATCGTATGGGTAGAAGCAGCATTTTATACTCATGGATTCTCCCTGGAGATAGAAGTATTAAAATTCCATTCAGTTGTACAATTGGTAAACATGCACATTTTGTGCATAATGATAGTTGTCATCTGAATGCAAAACGCATCGGAGATGATTTCATATGTTATCCTCATGTTGTAATCGGAACTAAAAGCTTATATCACAATGAAAAACCCACTATTGGTAATAATGTGACAATAGGTAGTGGTGCTGTTATTGTTGGAGATATAAAAATCGGAAATAATGTGACCATAGGAGCAAACTCATTTGTTTGTCAAGATATCCCTGACGGCTCAAGAGTAATTGGAAATCCAATAATATTTATTGAAAAAAAATAGCACTGCTATGAAAGTATTATATGCAAATCCAATATTTTTGGATTATCGTTTGCCTTTCTATAAACGATTAAACGAATTGTTTGAAGGCAATTTTTATGTGATCTATTCCGAAGCAAGATATAAAAATCGGTTCGATAAGCTCTATGCACATATTCCAGAGGTGATGGGACATAATGCGATTCCATTTAGGGGAGAAAAGTTGTACAATACATACGAGCGTTCTTTTAAAAAATACAATACCGAAAGAGGAAAGAAAATACCGTTTACTCGCGGTTTGATAAGAGCTATGTGGAAGATTAATCCTGATGTGTTGATAACTGAAGGATTCTTCCAGTGGACTCCTCTTGTTATTCTTTATTCTATTTTGCGCCATAAACCTGTTTTTATGGGATACGAAAGGACTTGCCACACGGAACGCAATGCTGGATTGTTGAAAAAGTGGCATCGCAAATTCACAAATCTGTTTATCAAAGGTTATTTGGTCAATGGTTCCGAAACTACAAAATACTTGAAGAGCTTAGGCGTTTCAGAAGAAAAGATTTTTGTCGGAGGAATGAGCGCCGACAGTGAGGGGTTGGTCAATGCCATCAAGAATTTTCCAGAACAGGGAAAAAAAGATTTCATAAAACGTTATAAGCGCAAAGAAGGACTGATATATCTGTTTTCTGGGCAAATTGTTGAGCGCAAAGGCGTGAAATATCTGTTGGCGGCATGGACTGAACATATTAAACAACATACAAACGACACTCTCGTCCTTATTGGGTATGGTGATTTGTATGACAGATTCAAAGCGCAATATTCTGATGAGCCTTCTATTTTTTTAGAGGGCAGGGTCGACTATGATGACGTTTACAAATATTATGCCATTGCAGATGTGTTTGTACTTCCAACGATAGAAGACAATTGGAGTTTGGTAATTCCTGAAGCAATGGCATGTGGTTTGCCTATCGCCACGTCCATATATAATGGGTGTTATCCTGAACTTGTAAAAAAAGATATTAATGGAATAACATTTGACACATTCAAGCAAGAAAGCATTGTTGAAGCTTTAGAATATTTCCATCATAAAGACCTGAACGTACTTGGCCGTAATTCAATTAAGTTGGAAAAACCATTCAATACATATAACTGTGCACAACGTGAATATGAAGCTATAATTACAGCCGTCAATAGACAATGAAAATCAAGACTTTAACCACATACGACGTATATAATTACGGGGCATCTTTGCAGGCGTATGCATTGCAGACATATTTAGCCAGTATTGGCAATGACGTGGAAATAATTAACTACCAGCCGGAATACCTTACAAGGAAATATGACTACAAGTGGGTGAATCCTGAATCAAGAATGAGTCGTTATGCAGCTACGAGATGCGCTTACAGGATATTGAAATACCTGCAAAGGCAGACAACTTTGGGGCGTAAGCGAAAATTCGACGAGTTCAATCACAAGGTTCTAAAGGAAACAAAATGCAAATACCGCAACAATGATGAACTTTGCCAGAATCCACCTGAAGCAGACTTGTATATAGTAGGCAGCGACCAAGTGTGGAACGTGTTTTACGAGACAGGACGTGATTCCGCATTCTATCTTGATTTTGTGAAAGATGGCAAAAAGGCTTCGTATGCAGCGAGTTTTTCCTATCTCGACATTGATGATAACAACTTAAGGCGAATAAAAAAGTTTTTGGAAACATTCAAGGCCGTTTCGGTAAGGGAATATCAGGGTGTGGATATTTTAAACAGGATAGGGATAGACGGCACATGGGTGCTTGATCCTGTTTTCTTGTTGTCTATTGACGAATGGAAGAAGCAAATGGCCGACTTTCATAAAACAGAGCCTTACCTGCTTGTTTATGATTTTGAAGGCAATAATGAGCTAAAAGCTTTTGCAAAAGAATATGCCGAGGCTAATAAACTCAAAATTTACTCGATAAATGATACATATCCACGGCTTTATGCGGACAGAAATTTCAACAGTGCCGGACCGTGTGAGTTCCTTTCTTTGATATATAACTGCGATGCTTTTGTTTCAAATTCTTTTCATGGTACGGCGTTTTCAATCATTTTCCATAAACCGGTCTTCGTTTTCAACCGCCACCGCCACAAAGTAAACTCACGTATGGAAAGTCTTATGAAACTTTTTGGACTGGAGTATTTTATCATAAACGACAAGATTGGTTATGAAAAGGCGATGAAAGCCGAATTTGACTTTTCCACTATTGATAAAATAATGGACGAGAAACTGTCTGTGTCCAAACTTTTTTTGAAAAACCTGTTATGAATATCAGCAAAGTGTTAAAATGTTTCGGCTGCATGGCCTGCATGGACAAATGCCCGAAACAATGTATAGAAATAACAGAAGGAGAACTTGGGCACCTGTATCCCAAAGTGATAAATGGATGCATTGACTGTGGACTTTGTTTAAAGGTGTGTCCTGTTGAAAACGGCCATTCTTTCATGTCTGCTCGCCATGTATGGGCTGTATGGAGGAATGACGACAAACTCAGATTGGAAAGCTCGTCGGGTGGTATGGCTTCGGCGATAGCTGAACATATCATAGAACGTGGAGGCGTAGTTTATGGATGTGCATTTGTTCCTGAATTTTCTTTCAAGCATATAAGATGTGCAACAAAAGCGGATTTGAAGCGTTTGAAAGGTTCAAAATATGTGCAGAGCGACATGCAAGGAGTGTATAAATCTATAGCCAAGGACTTAAGGGAAGGCCTGAAAGTCTTATTCATCGGAACTCCATGTCAAGTTGCCGGAATAAATACATTTCTTTCAAAAGCACATGACAACCTCTTCACCATAGACCTTATATGCCATGGAGTTCCGTCTGTAAAGATTCTAAAGGAGAGCTTGCCCAAAGAAATAGTCTGCAGAGGATTAGACTCTGTGGAATTCCGTGTGAATACGGAATACCGCTTTTCTGCGAAAAGTGGTATTTCAGGGACTGTTTTTGAGCGTCCATTAAATAAAGACCTTTTCTTAAAAGCGTTTTTTACGGCACTGACATATCGCAAAAGTTGCTACACTTGTAAGTTCGCACAGGAGCAAAGGATAAGTGACATAACATTAGGCGATTTTTGGGGATTGGATGAAACTGTGGCAAAAGATTCAGAAAAAGGAGTGTCGCTATGTATGGGCAATACGGAGAGAGGATGTAGGATTGTCAATGAAATTCGTGGAACAACCATGATTGAACGTCCTGCCAGCGAAGCCGTTTCTGGTAACAGACAATTACGAAAGCCTATGCAGGAAAACTTCAGGACTAAAATTTTCAGGACACTTTATCCTAAATTTGGTTTTAGACCAAGCGTTATATTCTCTATCCCGGAAATTGTTATTAAAAGCAAGATTGTAAGTTTATTGAAACGAAACTGATTATGAAAAAACATTAAGGAAATATATTTTTAAGGTAAAGGATTTGTTATTGCCTAAAGTTACGGGTGAAGCGGCGTGCGAGTTAATTAAAAAAGAACTTCTTTCTGAACGTCCTGTAATGATAGCACGCCTTGGTGCAGTGGAAATAAAGACAGTGCTATACTCAATTTTACCCCCCCAAATTAAATATTTGTTAACAAATTATGTGTATAAACATCTGCACACGAATGCCGGATTTTTCCCTGTAAACGTTGGGGCCATAGACAAGTTTGGCAAACTGATGATTGAAAGCATGAAGCAGGTTGACATTCTTGCATCATGGCGACCAGAGGAGTTGTTTTTCAAAAAGAACCTTAGGCAAAGCATAAGAATCTCCTTGGGCGACCTTGGACCAACTGCCAGCGAATGTTACTCGTGGAGTTCAGTACTAAAAGGGAAACGGATATTGGTTATACATCCATTTGCCAAAAGTATAGAGAGGCAATACCATGAAAACCGTGAAAAACTTTTTGACAATCCCTATATATTGCCGGAGTTCAAGTCGCTGCAAACTATAACGGCAGTGCAAACTATAGCAGGCGATACGGCAGGCTTTAGCAGTTGGTTTGCGGCTTTGGAATATATGGAGAATGAAATATCCGGAAAGGATTTTGATATAGCTCTTATAGGCTGTGGAGCCTACGGTTTTCCGCTCGCGTCATTTGTAAAGAGCATCGGCAAGAAAGCCGTCCATATAGGTGGGCCACTTCAACTGTTCTTCGGCATAAAGGGCAAGCGGTGGGACAACTCCGGGCTATATAACGATTATTGGGTGTCACCGTCAACAGATGAAAAGCCGATAGAACTGAACAAGGTTGAAGACGGCTGCTATTGGTAACTTTTGATATGAAAAAATCTATTTTGTTTATTATGCACATGCCACCACCTGTACATGGGGCGGCAATGATGGGCAAGTACATTCACGACAGTAAGCTTGTAAACGAAGAATTTGATTGCCACTTCATCAACTTGGCCATCGCCAAAGACCTAACCGACATAGGGAAAGTTGGAGTAAAGAAAATAATACACTTTGCCAAGTTGTTAAAACATATACGCAAAGAGGTGAAGCTGTTAAGACCGCAGCTCGTTTATGTTACTCCAAATGCCTGTGGCGGAGCATTCTATAAAGACTTCATCATTGTTAAGATGTTGAAACGCATGGGTTGCAAAGTTGTCGTGCATTATCATAACAAGGGCGTGGCAACAAGACAGGACAGGAAGTTTGATAACCTGCTTTACCGTAAATTTTTCAACGGAATAAAGGTGATATTGCTCGCAGAGAACTTATATGCCGACATCAGGAAATATGTCAAGAGAGAAGATGTTGCTGTATGTAATAATGGCATTCCTGACATACCTGACATCAATACTGGGCATAGAAGCGAAAAAGGGAATCCACCCAGTACATTACGCTTGCTTTACCTTAGCAATATGATGGAGGAGAAAGGCGTGTGGGTGTTGCTTGAAGCGTGCAGGATGTTAAAAGAAAAAAGCCTTGACTTTACCTGTTGTTTCGTAGGAGGATGGAAAGACATCACAGAAGACGCATTTTATGAAAAAGTGCTGGCTTCAGGATTAACCGTTTCAACTCCCAACCACGTAAACAATGAAACCTCTATTATAGCTTTAGGCCCGAAATACGGCGATGACAAGGCAAAGTGTTTCAACCAATCAGACGTTTTCGTATTTCCCACATTCTATCACAATGAGTGCTTTCCCATTGTATTGCTTGAAGCCATGCAGCACGGTTTGCCTTGCATCTCGACCAATGAGGCAGGAATACCCGATATAATAGACGCCGGCAGTACAGGACTTATTGTGGAAAAGAAAGACAGCAAAACGTTGGCTGTCGCTATTGAAAAATTGGTTAACGACAGACAGCTGTGCCGGAACATGGGTCTTAACGGGCGCAGGAAATATGAAGAGCGGTTTACGCTCGATGTTTTCGAGAATAACATATGCCGTATTCTTGAAAGCTGCCTGAATGATTGACGGTCTCTTTCCGTCATGTTTTTATTTGTATGTTCATGTTTGAACATTACACAAGATTTTCAGCACTTTCTAAAAGACTGCCTTCTGCCTTATGAAAGGCTGTAAATTGTGATGTAAAAGGCCGCGAATTGTAACGTGATTGACGGCAAATTGAAAGAACAAAAAACAAGCTGTGCAGATGCTTTATTATCAAGGCGGTTTGTTTAGATGACATAAACCTTAATTCCGCAACACTATTACAAATATAACTTTTTAAGTACCTGAGC
>ERZ826146.2708-NODE-2708-length-12694-cov-3.443943_pt1 | contig 12694 bp, 14 predicted proteins | sample MGYA00519857_ERZ826146 | MGnify/ENA primary metagenome ERZ826146 (study PRJEB31778, sample SAMEA3449222) | human gut metagenome | biome: human gut; feature: human-associated habitat; material: faeces | place: United Kingdom | collected 2010/2012 ...
CCATTTTTTTATATATAAGATTTTTATTTTTTGGCTCGATAGCTCAGTTGGTAGAGCAGGGGACTGAAAATCCCCGTGTCAGTGGTTCGATTCCACTTCGAGCCACCATTTATTAGAAGTAGTTTTTGAACTACTTTTTTTTTTTTTTACTTTTTATAGAATTAGCTTATATCTTCATATGTTGTTACTAACCTAGCCCCCTGCTTAATCAAATCATTTGTACCAACTGAATTAATAGAATTTATATTGCCTGGAACTACAAATACCTCTCTCCCTTGTTCTAACGCAAAATCAACTGTAATTAATGTCCCACTTTTTTCTTTTGCTTCAATTACAATAATGCCACTGCTTATTCCACTAATAATTCTATTTCTAGCTGGAAATTTCATTTTGTCTGGTTTAGTTCCACATGGGTATTCTGAGATAATTGTTCCACCTCTTTTTACAATTTCATTTGCTAATTCTAAATTTTCTTTTGGATAAATCATATCTAATCCATTTCCTAATACTGCAATTGTATTACCATTATTTAAACTTCCTAAATGTGCATAACTATCAATTCCTTTAGCTAAACCACTTACTATATTTATATTTTGTTTTGAAAGATTATAAGCAAAATATTCTGCTGATTTTTTACCATATGTCGTACATTCTCTGCATCCAACAATTCCTATATTTTTATTGTTTAATTTTTCTATATTTCCTTTAACATATAAACTAATTGGTGGGTCGTAAATTTTTTTTAGTGCTTGAGGATATTCTCTTTCATTTATGTTGATAATTTTTATATTTTTTTCCTTCATATATTTTATATGATAATTTAATATTTTTTCATTTTTGGAAATTATTATCTCTTTTGCAATTGCTTCTCCTATTCCATTTATATTGAGTAATTCTTCTTTTGTCAATTTGTAAATTTCTTCTGGAGTTTTATACAATTCTAATAGTCTTAATTTTCTTTTGCTACCTAAATTTTTAATTAAGCTTAACCATATCCAGTATCTTTTATTTTCTAATTCTTCCATATCTTAATTCCTCCTTATTTTGGCATAAAAAAGGACACAATTATACTGTGTCCCACATTAATATTTTTTTAATCTATCATTCCGTTTTGTCTTTTAGTTGCTTTAATTACATTATTCATAAGCATAGCTATTGTCATTGGTCCAACTCCCCCCGGAACCGGTGTTATATAACTTGCTTTTTCTTTCACATTTTCGAAATCTACATCTCCTGTGATTTTACCATTTTCTAATCTGTTTATTCCAACATCTATTACAACCGCATTTTCTTTTACCATATCAGCTGTTACAAATTGAGCTTTTCCTATTGCAGATATTAATATGTCTGCTTCTTTTGCTTTTTGCGCTAAATTTTGTGTTTTTGAATGGCAAACTGTTACTGTTGCATTTTTATTTAAGCAACAATGCATTAATGGTTTTCCTACGATGTTGCTTCTTCCTAATATTACCACATTTTTTCCAGTTAAGTCAATATTATATTTTTCAAACATTTTCATTATTCCATATGGTGTACATGATACGAATGTATCTTGGTTTAATACAAGTTTTCCAACATTTACTGGATTAAATCCATCTACATCTTTTTGAGGTGATATTGTTCTAAATGCTTCATTTATATCTAAATTTGCAGGTATTGGACTTTGTAATAATATTCCGTTTATTGTTTTATCTTGATTTAATTTTTCTATTAGCTCTATTAGTTCTTTTTGTTTTGTATTTGAACTTAATAAATATTCTTTATATTCTATTCCAACATCTTCACATGCTTTACTTTTATTTCTAACATACACTTTTGATGCAAGGTCATCTCCAACCATTATTACTGCTAATTTTGGATTAATTTGTTTGTTTTTTAATTCTTCACATTCTATTTTTAAATTTGCTCTTATTTTTTTTGCTAATTCTTTTCCATCTATTATTATAGCCATTTTTAATACCTCTTTTATTAATCATTTATAATTTTATATTCAATATCTTCCATGTGTGGAAACATCTCTCTAACCCTTTTTAATGTTAGCATTGACATTTTGGGTTGTGGATTTTTTGGATGGTCTGATAATAATTTTTGTGTATAACAATTTGGTGCAGTTTTAAATAATAAATATCTGTTTTTTACAAATGTGTAATATATTTGATATCCATTATTTAAATCCTCCCACATCATTTCAAATGTATATTTTTCTTCCATTTTTTCCTCCATAATTCTATTTTATCATTTGGCTAAATTCTTCTTCAGATATTATTTGAATTCCTAAGCTTTGAGCTTTTGTTAATTTACTTCCTGCTTCTTCTCCTGCTAGTACATAGTCTGTTTTTTTAGATACTGAGCCTGAGGTTTTTCCACCTAATCTTTCTATTATATCTTCCGCTTCTTTTCTTGTATATTTTTCTAAACTTCCTGTTAATACAAAAGTTTTTCCATCAAATCTTTTGTCTGTGCTTTCTTCTTCTAAACAATTCATATTAACACCAGCTTGTTTTAATTTTTTTAACAAGTCTTCTGTTTGTTGTTGTAAAAAGAATTCTCTAATACTGTTTGCCATAACTTCGCCAATATCTTTTATTTCACTTAATTCTTCAAAGCTTGCATTAGATAAATTGTCCATTGTTCTATATTTTCTAGCTAATAATTTTGAAGCTTTTCCACCAACGTGTCTTATTCCTAAAGCTGTTATTAATCTATATAAATCGTTTTGTTTACTTGCATTTATACTATCTATTAAATTTTGAGCAAATTTCTTTCCATTTTTTTTCAAAGATGCTATGTCTTTAAATTCTAATTCATATATATCTGATATATTATGAATTAATTCTTTGTCTAATAATTGTTGTATGATGTTTTCTCCTAGCCCGTCAATGTTCATTGCTTCTCTTGATACAAAGTGAACTAGATTTCTAAATAATTTTGCTGGGCATTCAATTCCTGTACATCTTATAGCAGATTCCCCTTCTTCTCTTACTGCTTCTGCACCACATACAGGACATACTCTTGGCATTTCGAAATTCTTTTCATTTCCTATTCTTTTTTCTTCAACAACTTTTACTATTTCAGGGATTACATCTCCAGCTTTTTGAATTACTACTGTGTCCCCTATTTTTAATCCTTTTTCTTTTATGAAATCCTCATTGTGTAAAGTTGTTTTTGATATAGTTGAACCTGCCACTTTTACTGGTTCTAATATTGCCATAGGTGTTATTACACCTGTTCTTCCCACTTGACATACAATGTCTTTTAATATTGTTTCTTTTTGCTCTGGTGGGTATTTGTAAGCAACAGCCCATCTTGGAGTTTTTACTGTTGTTCCCAATATCTCTCTAAATTTTAGATTATCTATTTTTACAACTGCTCCATCTATTCCAAAGGTTAAGTTTTCTCTCATTTCTCCAATTTTATTAATTGCATCTTTTACTTCTTGTATAGTGCTACATGGTATACGTACTGGATTTACATTAAATCCTAATTTTTCTAAATATTCAAGTTCTTCAAAGTGTGAGTTAAATTCTTTTCCATCTATTTTTTGTACATTAAATATATATATATCAAGTGGTCTTTTAGCTGTTATTTTGCTATCTAATTGTCTTAATGAACCTGCTGCTGCATTACGTGCATTTGCGAATAATTCTTCTTCATTTTCTTCTCTTTCTTGGTTCATTTCTTCGAAATCTTTTTTTGATATAAATACTTCTCCACGTACTGTTATATCTATTTTATCATTTATTTCCATAGGGATTGTTTTTACTGTTTTCAAGTTTTGCGTTACATCTTCGCCAACTAATCCATTTCCTCTAGTTGCACCTCTAACGAATTTTCCATTTTTGTATTCTAAGGCTGATGATAATCCATCTATTTTTGTTTCTACTACATATTTTACTTCTTTAATTCCGTTTTCAACTGCCTTTTCTTCCATTTTATGGCAGAAATCTTCTATATCTTCTAAACTAAAAACATCTTGTAAACTTTGTAAAGGGACTTCATGTGTTACTTTTTCAAATCCCTCTTTTACATGACCTCCTACTTTTTGGGTTAAAGATTCTTTTGATATAAATTCTGGGTATTCCTTTTCCAAATTTCTTAATTCAACCATTAACATATCATATTCGAAATCTGATATGTCTGGGTTGTCGTCATCATAATATTTTTTCGCATAATATTCTGTTTTTTCTCTTAATTCTTGTATTCTCTTTTTGGCTTGTTCTTTATTCATGTTGCATTCTCTCCTTTGTGTTTTTTATATACAATTTGTATTATATACAATTTGAAACAAAAAATAAAGGAATTTCGAAAAATTCCTTTATTTTTTGTTTAATCTTGTTTTGCAAAAATAATTGTTCTTTGATCATTACTTGCATCTGTACAAGTTGATAATGTTATTTCAGCTTTTCCTGCTGTATCTCTATCATAGAATGATGTGTCAGACTCTGATGCTTCGAATTTGTTATATATTGTATATGTTATGCTTGTTCCTCTATAATCTGTTATATATACTTTATCTCCAACTGATAATTTTTTTAAGTTAGAGAAAAATAATCCATTTCTATAGTTGTGTCCTACTATTACTGTATTTCCTGGTTGATTTATATTGTCTCCACTTGGGTATAGTGCAACTACTGATGTTGCTAAACTTTGTGTTGACATTTTTTCTAATATTGGATATTCAAAATTTATTTTTGGAATTTTCATTGTTCCAACTGTTGTAAATCTTTTAAAGGTTTTCTTTGAACCAGTACTTGAACTTGAGTTTGTTCCAGTGTTTGGTGTTTCATCTAATCCATCTAATGTAGTATTTGTTACTTCATTATTGTCTGTACCAGTTGTTGTATTTCCACTATCACCTGTTGTCACATCTCCTTGATAACTATTTACAAATTCTGATGCTTGTTTTGTTGTTGAATATTTTTTATAATAGTCATATCCTAAAAATCCTAATAATCCAAGTATTGCTACTATTACTATAACTAATACTATAGTTAATACTTTACTATATTTACTTTCAAACATAACTTTTTACCTCCGTACTTTTACTCTATGTTTTTATTATAACATATTTTCTTAAGTTTTACAATTATTAATTACACAATTTTATCTCCAAATTTTGCACCAGCTAAAACGTGAAAATGTAAATGCATTACTTCTTGTCCAGCATCTTTTCCACAGTTTACAATTACTCTATAGCCATTATCTTTGAAGCCTTTTTCTTCTGCTATTTTATTAATAACTCCATATATTTTTCCTACTATAGCTTCATCTTCTTTTTGCATATGTGCTAATGATTCTATATGTTTTTTTGGTATTACTAATATATGAATTGGTGCTGCTGGATTTATATCGTTAAATGCTAGTATATCTTCATCTTCATATACTTTTGTTGAAGGAATTTCTCCTTTTATTATTTTGCAAAATAAACAATCTTCCATTTTTATCTTCCTTTCAAGTAAGGAAAAGGGAAAAAGGGTCACCCTTTTTTCTCTCTTCTTATTTTTATATACTTTTTTAATATAGGGAAATTTTTTATAGGGAAAAAATGGGCGTCCCCTTTTCCCTCTTCTTTCCTATTTCTCAATAACTGCTTTTATTCTTCTAACTCCTGCAGAGCTCGCTTCTTCTTTTTTTATTTTGAATTTTCCAATTTCACTTGTGTTTTTTACATGAGGTCCACCACATAGTTCTTTTGATACATTTCCTATTGAATATACTGTTACTATGTCTGGGTATTTTTCTATAAACATACATTCAGCTCCTGATTTTACAGCTTCTTCTTTTGACATTTCTTCTACTGTTACAGGAAGAGCTTCTTTGATCCATTCATTTACTAAATCCTCTGTTTTTTGTTTTTCTTCATCTGTTAATTTGTGATCACAGTTAAAGTCAAATCTCATTCTTTCTGTTGTTATGTTTGAACCTCTTTGATGTGTTTCTGGTCCTAATACTACTTTTAATGCTGCATTTAAAAGATGTGTTGCTGTATGATATGCTATTGTTGTATCATTTTGTTCAGCAAGCCCGCCTTTAAATTTTTGTTCTGAACCTAGTCTTGATTTTTCTTGGTGAGCTTTGAATAATTCATCAAATTCTTTCATATCAACAATCATTCCATTTTCTTTTGCAAGTTCACTTGTAACTTCTGGTGGGAATCCGTATGTATCATATAATTTAAACACAACGTTTCCTTCTATTTTATATTTTCCAGATTGTTTTGCTCTATTCATTTCTTTTTCAAATTCTTTTTCACCATGTGCTAGTGTTTTTACAAATTTATCTTTTTCTTCAATTATTACATTTTTTATTGTTTCTGCATTTTTTTCTAGTTCTGGGTACATTTCTTTTAGGTTTTCTACATTGATATCTATTAATGTTGATATTTCATCTAAATTGATTTGTAGTTTATTCATATGTCTAACCATTCTACGTATTAACCTTCTTAAGATATAACCTCTATCTACATTACTTGGTCTACCACCATCAGATATTATCATCATACTTGAACGTAAGTGTTCTGCAATTATTCTTCTGCTTTCTATGTTATCTATTTTTTGTAATTCTAATAGTTTGTCCATTACTGGTTTAAATAATTCTGTATCAAATGGTGTTTCTTTTCCTTGTAATAACATTGTCATTCTTTCTAGTCCTAGTCCAGTATCAACATTTCTTTGTGATAATTTTGAATAATTTCCGTCTTTGTCTTTAAAATATTCCATGAAAACATTATTCCATATTTCAACATATTTACCACAGTCACAACTTGGTTGACAATCTGGTCCACATGCTGGTTTTCCTGTATCGTAGAACATTTCTGTATCTGGTCCACATGGTCCTTCTTCTCCAGCAATCCACCAGTTGTCATCTTTTCCATAATAATAAATATGACCATCTAATATTCCTGCTTTTTTCCAACATTCTGCTGCAACTGTGTCTCTTGGACAATCTTCGTCTCCTGCAAAAACTGTTACAGATAATTTTTCTACTGGAATTTGTAATTCTTTTGTTAGGAAATCAAAACTCATTTGAATTGATTCTTCTTTGAAGTAATCTCCTAATGACCAGTTTCCTAACATTTCAAAATATGTTAAATGTCTATTGTCTCCAACTTCTTCTATGTCATTTGTTCTTACACATTTTTGATAGTCTGTTAGTCTTGTTCCTGATGGGTGTTTTTCTCCTAATAGATATGGTACTAATGGTTGCATTCCTGCTGTTGTGAATAATACTGATGGGTCGTTTTCTGGTATTAATGGTGCTGATGGTATTATTGTATGACCATGTTCTTTAAAAAAGTTTAAATATTTATTTCTTATTTCTATTGCTTTCATTTTGTTCTTCCTTTCTTATGACTAGATATAATTTTATATAGTCTTTTCTCTTTTTTACGTTTTTGATTATACTTCATTTTTGTTTAAAAATCAAGTGGTACAAATTGAAAAATACCCTAAAACCAAACATTATTACAATTTTTGGTTTAGGGTATTAAATTTTTATAAAAATGTTATTCTAACATCTTTATAAGGACTTCTGAGTCTTGTATGGCATCACCAAGAACTTTCATCTGTTCTTCTAGTTCTTTAACATCTATTCTTAAGTTTCTTTCATCAATTCCCATCTCTAAAGCCATTCTCAACTTACAACCAATCCTAAATGACTGACAATCAAAAGTTCTAAATTCATGATTTTTCCAATCATCTGGCAAAGTAATATTGAAAGAAAAATCCGCATTTTCATATCCTTTGAACTTTCTAAGCCTCAATATATAGATCATATCATGGCTCATCTCTAATGCAACTTTTTGTGCTTCTTTTAGTTTTTTTAGATAGTCTTCTTTATCTTTTTTAAAAGTTCCTAATTTCACTTCATCTGCATGCATTTTTACATGACGTAAAAAGTGGTCTGTCTGTTCAAGACTCATTGCCATAATGCAACACCTCCTTGTAGTTAATATATTTATTACACAATTCTTTTATTACTTTTTAATAGTTTAAATCAATTCTGCATTGTCATTTTACATAAAATTGATTTTTTCTACTATTTGTGATATAATAATTTTGTAACTATTAATTTTATAATATTCTGGTTATAACCAGAAAAAATTTAGGAGGTTAATTTATGGCAAATATTGCTGCACAATCAAAGACTTCTGAGCGGATGAAGCAGATGAAGCAAGGTTTTTTAGAACTTCGACAGGCTGGAAAATCTTTTTCGGAAATAGCTGAATTTTTTGGAGTTTCCGTATGGTCAGTCTATGATAATTTGCAAGAAATTGCAGATGCCAATGGTCTTTCTAGAGAAGATTTACTGTATAGGATTCACAAACCACATGTAATGAGTTCTACTTCCCAGAAAGTTAAAAATGTAGACAAACACTTAACTGTTGAAGAACTGCAAAAAAACTTTTCTGACATGTTATCTATTACCAATTACATCATTTCAAATATTGACAAAGCATTACAAAGTGAAAAAGACAATAAGGAGGATTTTGAAAATGAATGATTGTACAACATCAAAACTAACTCGTGTAACAGGCAAGAAAATATCAGTTAAATTAAAGTATGGGTATACTATTGACGATTTTATTCGGGATTTTGATTGCACTAAAGAGGAATTTATTAAATTCTTGCAAAAAAATTTCGAAAAAACTTCTTACAATAGAATATTAGCTGAAGCTGAAAAGAATTATAAAAAGAAAAATTGCAATAAAAAATCTTCTTCATTAATTTCTGAAAATAGTGTCTATACTGAAAATAAATTAATTACAACTGTTTTTGATGATGTTTTAGTAAAGCAACAATCTGAGACTCAAGATAACGTTTCAGAAGAACAACCCTCTGAGACTCAACTTACTAGCTCTTCACTTATTGAAGAAGAAAGATTGCAAAATCTTAAGGATGAAGAAAAAATTCTTAGAGACGGCATTATTTCTAAAGAAAATGAACACAAAAATTTGATTGCAAAACGAAAACAATTATTCAAGAAACTAGAAACTCAGCGCTCTATGATGTTGCAACTTAGAAAGACAATAGAGCAAAGAAAAAAAGAAGTAGAAGAAATTTCTGCCGAGTTAATCAGTTTATCTGATGAAATAGTTTCTGTTAATTCCTTCCTTTCTACTAGAAGAACAGATTTACTCAATATTCAAAACCAAATTAAAGAACTAGAGAAAATTTCAGTTTTTATCTATGAAAATGGTGAAATTGATACCGATAATTTTCTTATTGATATCCCAGAAACTTGGAATGATGTTTTTGAAAATATTCTTAGAAACGAAGTTGTAGAGAATTTGTCTATTAAGCAAATTAAGCAAATTGCAAAGCTTATTGTTCTAACAAGTATTTTGCATGCTAACTCTCTTGAGTATGAGCTGACTTTCGAATCAGAAAACTCTCAAAAAGCATTCTATGAATTAGATAAAGCAATGTCATAGTTAACGTTTGGGTCATAGGAATATTATATTTCTATGGCCTTTTTCTTGATATTTTATTTATTTTCCTGTATAATATTTTTATGAAAAAGTTAATTGTAAATAAAAAATATAATGAGAAAAAATTAAATAAATTTTTATTAGATAATGTGCCAGGTTTAACTTTTGGTATTTTTTCTAATTTACTTAGAAAAAAAGATATAAAAATTAATGGAAAAAGAGTTAATAAAGATATTATTATTCATGATGGAGATGAAATTCTAGTTTATATTACAGATGAATTTTTAGAAAATAAACAATCTTCTATTAATTTAGATATTGTTTTTGAAGATGAAAATATTTTAGTTATTAATAAGCCATCAAATCTTGAAGTAACTGGAACTAATTCTCTAACAGATTTAGTTCATAAAAAATATAGCACATCTTCTTTTAAGCCAATGCCATGCCATAGAATTGATAGAAATACTACTGGATTAGTTTTATTTGCTAAAAATGAAACTGCTTTAAATATTCTATTTGATAAATTTAAAAATCATGAAATCGAAAAACATTATCTTGCAATGGTTTATGGTATTCCCAATGTTACCCATAAAAGAGATGTTGCATATTTATTTAAAGATAATAAAAAATCTCTAGTTTATATTTCTGATGTACCAAAAAAAGGTTATGTTAAAATTGTTACTTCTTTTACTGTTTTGGAAAAAAGAAATGATAATACTTCTCTTTTAGATGTTGAAATAGAAACTGGTAGAACACATCAAATACGTGCACATCTTGCCTATTTGGGTTATCCAATTATTGGTGATGGTAAATATGGTAAAAATGAAATTAATAAAATGTTTGGGAAGAAAACTCAAATGCTTTGTAATTATTTTTTGAAGTTTGATTTTTGCACTGATGCTGGTATTTTAAATTATTTGAATGGTGTTTGTATTTCTTTAGATAGTAATATTTTATTTTAAAACCACCCTATTTTATAGGATGGTTTTTGTTTATTATCGTTATGGAGCGATTTCGAAACAGGTATGCGAAAAAATGACATATTCTGTTTCAAGCTCTCTTATATAATTCGATTTATTAATACTAATGTAACATAGATTTTTAAATTTTTCAATACTCTATATAAAGATTTTATGTATATCTTGTATTTCGTTCATAAATGTGTTATAATTTCAATTATAGTCAATATGACTTGTTTTAGTTAACCTTTAACTCTATCAAAACAATTAGGAGGAATGCATATGGAACGGAAAGAGTTAGATTTTGTTTTGAAACAGAATCACTATTTAGAAGGTGGAACGAAAGAAGCATGTGTTAAAGTAAGAGATTTCTTATCTCATGCTACAAATCCAGGAAATCAAATTCATTCTGCTCTCTCGTGTGTAACTGCTGATGAATTTATGGACGCTGTAAAAACATTAATGGCGTTTGCTTTTTGGCAAGATGACACTATCCCTGAGAAATGGCAGTGCGATAATGATTGTCGTATGGTGTCCAACCTTTTGTGTTCTGGAGAATGTAATATCAGTAAAAACGCAGACAAAATGTGTCCATTTTTTATGGACGAAGGTTTAATCTGATATAAAATGAGACAGTTGTACATAGTGCAATTGTCTCGTTTTATTTTATATAATTTTCTACATATTTTTATTTTTTAGTTGCTTGCTTTTTTCCTTTTCGAGTTGCTTTAAGCTTTTCTTTGGAGTAGGTAAATCTTCTGGCATAGTTCCACCATTTTTAGCAATTACTTCTCTAATATTTTTCCCAATATTATAGTGAGTTTTGTTTGCTTCTTTTTCGCTGTCAATGTTGTCTTTTTTTAATCTTGATTCAGTTTGTGTTATGCGAAATAAATTGGCTGCAAGCTCTTCGCTGCCCATATTATCTAGAATATCTTCTCTATATCTTAAACCTTTTCTTTTTGCAATATCATCCGCTGTTTCTCCATTATATAAACCTTTATAACCGCTATTGTGAAATTTATCAAAATTTTTAACTCCTGCTTTTTTAGCTGCTTGGTTTAATGAATAATTTCCTTTTCTTGTTAAATTTCTTTGATAAAATCTTTTTTCATCTTCTGTTAGCATACTATATTCTTTTTCGGTAATTTCTTGTTTTCTTGTTTGAACTGCAAAATATGTTTGAGCAAGAGCAATTACTTTTTTTCTGCTATCTCCATTTTGTGCTATCAAATAGCAAGCATAGCGAGATAATTTATAATCATTTATCTCAACTTCTGCATTATTAGCACGTTTCGACAACTTGCCAACGTTGGCAAAATGTTCAATTACACTAATATCGCTATTTTTACATGATTCTTTTGCTTTATTTATTACACTTTCAAATCTTCTCCATTGTTTATATTCTAATATTATCATAAGTTCTCTAGCATACCAAAACTCAACACCGTTTTCATCAATGTGTTTAATTTCTTCAAATGATTTACTATTTTTATCCATTTGTTTCAATAGTATCAGCTCCATTTCTTAATATTATTCTTTGTCACTATTATAAAACAGTTGTTTGTGTTTGTCAATTATTTTTTATTATTTTAGACATAACAAAAAGAATTGTAGGATATTTTCTTATATTTACATAGCTTGCTAAATATTCATTATCAATTTCTTTTAATCTTTTATCAAATATGCTATGTATGTGAGCTTTATTATATTTTAAGTTAGTATAAGCACTTGAACTCATACATACACCAAGTCTTAATTTATTTTTTACATCCATATTATTAATTATATCTATTACATATTTTACTTTATCATCTATGATATTATTCATAATACAAATTCTCCTTTAATTCAAATTAAAATCATTTTTCTTTTTTAGTTTGTTATTCTTATTTTCATCTGGTATAGTTACTTTTCTGTATATATTATTAGCAATTTCATTATCATTATCATCAAATATGCCATTTTTATATAGGTCATCACTTACAATTTTATAATTTTGATCATTATCATAAGTGATTTTCTTATGGAAGTGGCTCATTAGATTGTGCCAAAATCCTTTAAATTTCTGTAATTGTGCTTTTAAACTTTCCTTTTCTTCTCGTAATTTAGCAATTATCTTTTCTTTGGCAGATAAATCACCCTTTAATTCTTTAATATCTTCATTTTTAAGCTCTATTTGATATTTTAGAGATTTATTTTCCTTTTCTATTTCAAAGGCTACGTGTTCAAACTCTTTAATCGATAAATCTAAGTCATTTACACTTCTAACTGTCTTGGTAACATCTATTACATCTTTAATATA
>ERZ826146.2709-NODE-2709-length-12692-cov-2.292316_pt1 | contig 12692 bp, 9 predicted proteins | sample MGYA00519857_ERZ826146 | MGnify/ENA primary metagenome ERZ826146 (study PRJEB31778, sample SAMEA3449222) | human gut metagenome | biome: human gut; feature: human-associated habitat; material: faeces | place: United Kingdom | collected 2010/2012 ...
ACGCAGCTTGCGGACGTCGTTGTGCCAGCCCGAGGCGCGGCCCGTACCACCGGTGCAGCCGAATGAGATGACCTGCTCCTTGGTCAGTTTGCTCCCGCTGGCCATCACCGCCTTCTTGCCGTCGATCCACGGCGAGATGAAGGTGGGCAGCCCGCCCGAAACCTCCTTGCACTGTTTGCCCAGGGCATGGAACGTCCCGATGGCACCCTTGGTGGCACGGCTGATCTCGCCACTCAGGTACCAGCCGCCGAAACTCTCGTATTTGCGGCCGTACATGTTCCACACCTCGTCGATTACATATTTGTTATGTTCGACCTCATGCGACATGTCGCCCGTGTCCCAGTATTCGCCCGAGTCGTAAAGCCCGAAGTAGAACTTCATGCCGTACTTGCCGGCCAGGCGCAGGAACAGGTCGAGCAGGTCGACCGACGGCATGTAACACCCTTTTTTGAGCAGGTAGGGCGAAGGGTAGGTGATGAACTTGCGGTAGCCCGAGCGAATCCCGATCACCGTATCGATGCCGATCGACTTCATATGGCGGAAATCGGCGTCCCACTCCCTGACGCCCCAGTTCTGGTGGGGAATGTCCCAGCTCACCTCGTCGAGGAACGTCGCACGAACGGGAATCGCTTGGAGAATGCCTTCTGTTCTGAAATCGTCGTCCGACAGGCCGCAGGCCGCGTCGCCGCCCGCCGCACCCTTCGGGGAGCAGGCCGCCAGCACGACTGCGATCAGCACGGCCAACGCCGCCGCCAAACCGCCCGGTTTAGGGTAATGTCCGTTCATCGGTCTCTATTCCAAGGTTTTCAGATACTCCATATAACGGTCGTACAGGTGCCCCGCCTGCAGGTAGGCCGACTGCGGACTCATGAAGTGCGAGAACTCGAACGTAATGGCGTTCTGGTAACCGGCCTGAGCCGCCAGCCCCATCTTGAGCCGCAGTTTCTCCCACTTGATCGGCAGGAACTTGATCGGCATGTCGCGGTCGAAGGTCTCGGAATTGGTCCAGCACTCCAGCCCGTAACGGTCGGCCAGTTTCTTGTTGACTTTCAGAAAATCGACCAGCTCGTCATACTCCACATGGCCGTCCTGAAAGGCGACGATATCCACGGCGCCCTTGATTCCGGCGAAGATGGCGTCCCACTCGCGTTCATGGCTTTCGAGCGTCACGACGTTCTGCTTCGAAGTCGAAGCATTGTACTGGCTGACGTTCTTGCTGCCGTCGATATAAGGGGAAATCATGGTCGGCAGACCGCCGGAAACCTCCTTGCAATAGCGTCCCAGACTCGCATACAGATCGACGATCTTGCCGGTATTGCGGCTGCATTCCTGCGAAATATACCAGCCCGCAAAGGATTTGTAATGTCCGTAACGGCTCCACACCTCGTCGATCACGCGTTTGTTCAGCGCAACCTCCTGCTCGTATTCGCCGCGGTCCCAGTACTTGCCCGAATCGTAGAGTCCGAACCAGAAGTTCATCCCCCACTTGTCGCTCAGGCGCAGGAACATATCGACCAGATCAACGGGCGGTTCGTAACACCCCTCCTCGGCCGTGAGCACCCGCGAGGGAAAAGTCTGCCAGCGGCGGTAGCCGCAGCGGATCAGGATCACGGTGTCGATGCCGGCTTCGCGCATGTAGCCGAAGTCACGGTCCCATTCGGCTTCGCCCCAGTTCTGATGGGGAATATCATGACTGATTTCGTCGAGAAAAGTTCCTTTTATTCGCATAACTCATTTATTTAAATTTCAAATCAGGTTCTCCAAAAAAGCCTGCGGTTCGTAAAAAAGACCGTAACGGCCATGACCGCGGCCGTGACCAGCACGCCCCGCACCACGCCCATCCACGGGCACAGCTCGGCAAAGGTCTGTAAATAAGGCGCCAGATGCAGCAGCGTCAGCAGGGGCATGATGAGGAATCCGGCCGCCGTATAGGCCACCATCGGATTCTGCCCGCATTTGACCAGCGCCGAGAAACGCACATTCAGCCGCCGCATCGCGATTCCGGCGGCGCCCAGGACAAACGAAGCCAGCCCGGAGGTGACGAAAAAATAGCTGAACGTCGCGTAATCCTTCTTGATGCCCCCTTCGAACGCCTCCAGCGCCAGTCCCAGCATCAGCCAGAAAAATCCCCAGCCGAAAAGCGAACCATGCAGTCTTCCGGTCGCGGAGCCGTCCCCGCGCAACAGACGGCGGAGCAGGAGACAGATCAGGACGCCCGCCGCGAGATTCACGACCAGCTGCCGCGCGAAAAGCCCCCACATTCAGGCATATCAGCGTCACGAGCAGAACGAGTATCCAGACCTCCCGCCGCCGGGACGCCCCCGGCGCATCTTCGCCGCTCTGCGTCATCCATTCGTAGATACGGTCTCCCGCAATCGTGCCGGGAATGATGATACAAAGGTATTTCAGGTAGTCGAAGCGGAAAAGCCACGGCGCAGGCGACCAGTCCCACAACGCCTCGTTCCACGAACCTTCGACGCCGCTGCCCAGACGCAGTGCCGCCAGCAGCGCCAGCACACCCAACCGCGCCAGCAGATTGTTCCGCGTATAGAGCCACACCAGACTGCCGAACAGCGCCATATTCGCAAGGATCAGAATGATGACGTCGCTCCGCTCCACCGAGACGGGCAGTCCCCAGATCCACCGGGCGGCCGCCAGCAGGGCGGCGATGCCGGCGACGCCGGCCAGGCAGACCATGCGGTTCTGCCGGTCCGAAAGCCGGCTGAAGCGCATGAAAAGCGCACAGAAACAGCCCCAGCCCGCCAGTTGCAGCAGCGAGGAACCCCATCCCGGCAGCGTTCCCGTCACTCCGGAACGCAGGTTGGCGAGCGCGATGGCGAAAAGCGCCAGCAACGCCCACCTGCGCGCCACGACCGTCAGGATCAGCGCCACCGATTCGCCCCGCTGTTCCAGCCGCCGGCGCAGGGCCAGCGGGAAAGCGGCCCCCATCGAAAAGAGGAAAAACGGGAAGACCAGATCGACCCACGTAATTCCCGGCACCGACGGGTCGAAGCGGAACGACGGCGGCGGCACCTGCGCATGAAACAGCCACGCAGGAAGTTCGGCGTGCCACAGGATCTGCCCCGACAGCACCATTCCCACGATAGCCAGTCCCCGCAGCAAATCGACCGTATTAGCTCGTTTTTCCATCTGCAAGGCGTGTTATTTCAGGTATTTCTGTTTCTTGAGGTAATCGGTCCAGATCACATATCCCGCGGGATGGAGGTGGATTCCGTCCTTCGTCAGGTCGATGCGCAACTCGCCGTCGGCGTCGGAAAGCAGCGGCGCCAGATCGACGAACGTACACCACGGCTTGGCGTCGCACAACCGCACCAGCCGCGCATTGAGCGCCCGCACCTGCGGATTGTGCCCCTTGAGTCCGGGATAGGCCAGCCGCCGGGTATTGACCGGCAGCACGCTTTGGATATAGAGCCGGCAGCCGGGAACGGCGTCGTGCACCATGTCCGCCATGCGGGTGATGTTCATCACGATCGTATCGACGGGCTACCCGCCCGTCAGGTCGTTGATACCCGCCATCAGGAAGATTTTGCGGGGCTTGCTTTTCAGGATGTCGGGCAGACGGTCGATCATACCGAAGGTGTTGTCGCCGCCGATGCCGCGGTTCTCGACGTCGCCGCGTTTGAGCAGCAGGCTCCACCACCCCTGTTCGGTGATGCTGTTGCCGAGGAAGACGATCGCCCCCTGTTGCAGTCCCTCTTCGTCGTGGGCCGCACGGCGGGTATCGTAGTAGGCGTTATGGAATTTCTGCGCCGAAGCGCCGGACGCCGCGAAAAGGGCGGCCAGAAACAATATGACGATGCGTTTCATAATCAGTCTTTTTTAATTACGCCGTCGATACCGGTCTTGACATACGACCACTGATCGGCTTTTTTCAGGTGAATCATATCGAACAGGAAATAACCGTCGCAGGCGTTGATGCAGGCGGCGACCGAAGCGGTGATGGCCCGGTTCTCCTCCTCCTGCGGCACCTTGTCGTCGGCATCCCAGTTTCCCACGTCGGGACCGTCGGCCACCATCGGGCAGGCTCCCATCGTACGCTCTTTGGCCAGCAGGCAGAATCCCTGCATGGTCCATTCGGTCGTGCCGTAAACGCGCGTCGGGGAGGCGTAGGCGCCGATGAGCATCTGGTCCATCAGGTCGGCATAGCCGTAGTTCATGTATTTCTTGGTAGCCCACGAGAATTTGGACGAGGTGTCGTAATTGGGACTGGCCCAGTTGACACCCACGTCGTAATAGCTGGCATACCAGCCTCCGACGTATACGCCGAACTTGACCGACGGATTGACCGACTTGACGGCGGCGCGCGCCTTCTCCATAAAGTCGTGGATCACCTTCGCCCGGAATTCGAGCCACTGCTTCATATGCACGGGCACCGGCGAGGGTATGCCCGAAGTATGGCCGGCAGGCAGAATGTCGGCGGGGAAACCGGCAACCGACTGGCCGATATACTTCTCGAACTCCTTGCGCGTATAATTCGAGAAATCGCTGGTAAATCCGTCGAAGCGCCCCCTGTCGAGGAAGATTCCCGCCAGTCCGTCATAGGCCGCGAGGTCCCTGAGCATCGAACAGAGATACTCCTGCACTTCGGGCAATACCGGATTGAAGAACTTGGCGGACTGCGAGGTTGACATGATGTTCGTGATGCCGCCCGCCAGATTCAGATCGGTCGTCCACGCCCGCTTGGCCTCATCCCGGAAAACGACTCCGGCGCCGCCCAGCAAGGTCTGGTTGCCGCCCGTAAAGGTATTGATCGCGGCGTGAATGCGCAGGTCGAGCGACTTTCCGGCGTCGATAAACGCCTGCAGGTAGTCCCACGTGGCCGTGCGTTCGACCTTGGAATATCCGCCCGGCAGCCATGCGCCGAGCCATTCCACCTGATCGACCACCGACGTACGGAAAAGCACGTCGCCGGTAGTAGGCCGCACATCGACCACGATATCGGTGTATCCGGCCTCCTTGGCCTTGGTCAGATCGCGCAGTATATTCTCCTTGCTGTTGGCGAAATCGGGGAAGTTGGCCGCGGCATCGACCCAGATGAAGCAGGGTTTCTCCCCTCCCGGCTCCGGATCGGGATCGGGGTCGGGATCGGGCCACTCCCATTCAGGCTCTTTCGAATCCGAGCCGCACGAAACAGCCCCGTATCCCAGCGTCAGCACCACCAGAGCCGCCGCAAACCATTTGACATTCTTTTTCATCTTCAAAATTATGTTTGTTTTAGGACCTGCATCCCCGGTCAGAGGGATGCAGGCAAAAGGGGTGTTACTTGTCGATACAGTCGAACTCCCAAGCGACCAGCGCATTGGTATTGGCGTCCGTATAGTAGAGATTCATCTTGTATCCGTCGGCCGATGCCGTCATCAGCACGTCGCCGGCCGCATTGACCACCGCCCCGGCAGGCTTGTATTCGTTCGATACGAAAACCTTCGACGGCGACGTGTCGCACGCACCCGTCATCTGATCGGGCGTCGTCACATCGAACATGTAGGCCTTGAACTCTCCGTAGGTGAAATGCGCGCCCTCATAAATCGCCGCATATTTGGCGTTATTGAACGTACATACATCCACACAGTTGTAGTTGGAGTTGGCACCCCATGTCGCAGTGGCGATCTTGTGGGTTACAGCGCCCGTCGCATCGACACGATACAGCGCATTGGCACTGTAGTAGGCAAGGAAGTAAGGATCGTCGGGATTGGCCGAATAAGCCTCCACGTCGGTTGCCGTTCCAGCCGGCGGTCGCCCCCGTAACCGAGATCATCTGCGGCTTGGCCGGCACGCCTCCGGTAATCACCCAGCGGAGGAACTTGCAAACAGCACCGTTCCACGTATAGATCACGGCCGTAACGATCGCATCGCCCTTCACGTTGCCCTGCACCGAAATGTGCTTGCCCATCGAAGCGCCCGTAGCGTTCGTATAGGAGAGCAGCTCGGCAGGCATTTCATCCGTCGATGCCGCCGCATAAACCTTGAATTCGGCATTGGGATTAGCCAAGTTCGCATAGAGGATGTTGCCCGCGTCGTCCGAGGTCATACCGCCGTCGGCCGCTACGCCCTTCATGTCGTGTGTACCCAAGAAATCACCTGTCGCGCGGTTGAACAGGAACTTGTCCGCACCGGTCGAAAGCACGAGCTTGTTGCCCGACGCCGCCAGCGAATAGATCTTACCGCCGGCATTGACGATTCCGAGTTTGTCGAGCGATACGTTCTGCCAAACCTCCGTCTCGCTGCCCGCACGCCAACCGTATTTGATCTTGGGCGGAATCTCCTTGCTCACGGAATAAACCCGCTTGGTCACGCCGTCATGCGCCGTAACCGTAAATTTCACGCCCTCGCCCTCGTAATTGGCCGCAACGGCGGGATCGGGCGAGATCGTGGCGTGGGGAGAAAGAATCACCTGCGCCGTCACCGACGAAAGGTCATCGACCGTAATGAGTGAAATCGTGTTACGGTCGTTATCGATCACACCCTGAATAGCAGGTTCGTCGGTGGCGAAAGAGATGATCTCGCATTTATCCGATTTCTTGATATTGCCCGTCACGCAGAAATTGCGCTTCGAACCGTCGACACGCGTCAGCGTAAACCAGTTTTCCTTCGTCAGATCCAATACCCCAAGCATCGGCGTGATGAAACAGTTGTCATCCAGATTAGCCGTGACGCGCATCTGGGTAATCGAAGTGGTATTCGACGAATTTTCGGGATAATAGTAAGGAACATCGATCACGATACGCTCCTGTCCCTCGGTCACCGCCGCGGTGAATTTTGCCAGCGGGTCGTTTTTATACTCCCCGGTAGCGAACTGCGCCGAGATGGTGTTCAGCCCCTGATCCACGACCGACGGGGTCAGCTCATCCGGCTCATGGCAGCCGCCTAAGCCGAGCAGAGCCGCCAATGCAAATAATTTAATGCTATTTTTCATGGTTTCGGTTTCTTTTAGAGATTATAACCACTCAGGGAACTGCTTGACGGCCGAATTGTTGCTCAGCTCTGTTTCAGGCAGCGGAATACGGTAAAGCTTCTCTTCGAAAAGGCGGTCCTTACGGTCGCAGTCGACGTAGGTATAAATAAACTCGGCACCCTGCTTTTCGATCTTGAGACCGTGTACGCGGCTGTTCTGACCGGAATAAGCCGTATGCGCGAGTTTCCAGCGGCGCATGTCCCAATAACGATGTCCTTCGCAGTAAAGTTCGATCTTCCGCTCCTGCCGGATCGCCGCCATCAGCGCCTCGCCGGACTTATTGGAGTAAGGCAGGCCTACGCGCTCCCGAATCTGGCGCAGGTCGTCGTTCGCACCGTCGGCGCCCAGCATGTAGCACGCCTCGGCATGATTCAGAATGACTTCGGCCAGACGAATGGCGATCCAAGGCTGCGTACAGGCTTTCGAATAGTCGGTATAGCCTTCGTTCAGCATTTTGCGCAGATAATAACCCGTGGTCGTACGGCCGTTGAGCGCCGAACCGTCGTCGTAAACGGCATAGCCGTCTTTACCGCTCACATAAGGTTCGAGAGCACGGCCTTTCCATTCGCACCCGTTGTAAAGCACGGAAGCATGGAAACGGGGTTCCAATTGGGCATAAGGCGGCGTATCGGTCGTACCGGTCGTCGTATTGTGCCACGGCGTCCAGTCGGGATAACCGCCCGTCGTCGCCAGTTCGTACGACTCGACCATCTCCTGCGTCGGAGTGGCCCGTCCGCCCATGGTCGTATTGTCGCCGCCCGGCATAAAGAGCTTGTCCCAGCTATGGTTCGGGCCGCCGACCAGATAGTTGTATTCCAGAATCGACTCCGTATTACCGTCGCGCATCGAGGTAAACGCCTTGGCGTAATCGGCAGCCGTTTTGCCCGGCATCAGCACATAACCGAGTTTGAATACCTCTTCAGCCGCGGTTTTGGCCGACTGCCAGCGTTTGGCATAGAGCATCGCACGCGACAGCATCGCATACGCGGCACCGGAAGTAATGCGCCCCGCTTCGTTGTCCCATTTGGCCGGAAGGGTCTTGGCGGCATAGGAAAGGTCGCTTTCGACCATATTCCACCCCTCCTCCTCGGTCGAGAGGGCCTTATTCTCGGTAATCGCCAGCAAATCCTCGTTATAGAGAATCACCTCCGGAGTACGCTTCAGCAACTGGAAATAGAGGAATCCGCGGAAGAACCGGGCCTCGGCCTCGAAACGCTTGTAAGTGTCGCCGTCGAAATTGCTTCCGTATTTTTTCAGTCCGTAAAGGAACTCGTTGACGCGACGGATACGAGTGTAGGTATCATCCCATGCTCCGAAATGGAAAGCGGCCGTCGATGCGGCAAGTCCGCCCTCGGCGAAAGCGATGATATTGGCAAACCCCACGTTCGTGCCCGGCGTGGCGGATCCGAACTTGAGCGTCTCGGTCAGGCCGTCCGTCAGGCCGACCTGACTGTCGCCGGTCTCAAACGCCCCGTACCGGGAGATGTAGGGATAAAACCCATTGACATACTGAGTCACATAATTGACGTCGCTCCATACGATCTTTTCCGACACCTTGTTGGTCGGACTCATGTCGAGCCAATCGTTACAGCCCGTCATGGCGAGCGTAGCAGCCAGCAAAACGATATTTATGATTTTCTTTTTCATGATTTTGAATTTTGTCGGTTAGAACGAAACTTCGAGACCGCCCACAACCGTACGCTGCTGCGGATAGTAACCGTTGGTCACGCCCGGCCATTCGGGATCGACGCCTTCGGGCAGACCCGACCATGTGCAGAGGTTGTTGCCTTCGATATAAACCTTCACCTTCTGGATGCGCAGTTTGTTGGTCCAGTTTTTGGGCAGCGTATAGCCCAGATGAACCGATTTCAGACGCAGATACTTTCCGTCGCGGTACCAGAACGACGAAGCATAGGAGTTGTTCGTGTTAGGCGGATTGAGCGACAGACGGGGATACTCCGCATTGGGATTTTCGGGCGTCCATGCCTTTTCTACGAGATAACGCGGCGAGTTGGCGCCGGCCTTGAACGGACGGGTGAAAATCGTATTGTCCTCATTCCAGTTGTAATAAGTACCCGTCAGCGAAACGTCGCAAACGGCAGCCCCGACAAACAGAATATCGAATTCAAGTCCTTTCCACGAAGCATTGAGATTGACACTGCCGTTGAACTGCGGACGCTGGCCGCGACCGAGATAGGCGCGGTCCTGATCGTACGTAATGGCGCCGTCGCCGTTGAGATCCTTGTATTTGATATCGCCCACACGGGGACGCGAGCCGGAGATCCACGGCGAATTGTCGATCTCCTCTTCACTCTGGAACAGGCCGTCGGCCATAAAGCCCATCGTCATGTAGCGGCTCTTGCCGGTGCGCTTGGCGTAATCGGGCGTATTGGGGCTGTCCTGATAACGGAGCCAGCGATCTTTCGCCCAAGTCATATTGACGGTCACGCCATACTGGAAATCTTTGCCGATGTGATTACGATGAGTCAGTTTGACGTCGATACCCTTTACATCCTGCGCATTGTTATTTATGTAAGTGGGGTAATAGCCGCCCATCGAAGCGGGTTTTCCGGTGTTCGATCCCAGAATATCGAAAATATAGTTGTAGAAAGCATCGAACTCCACTCCGAGTTTTCCGCTCCACATCGCCAGATCGAAACCTACGTTGTAGGAATAATTACGCTCCCAAGTCAGAAGTTCGTTCGCAACCAGCGACGTCATGATACCGTTCTGCCCCACGCCGCCGAGAACGACGCTCGGTGCCGTACTGACATTGGAGAACGTGCTCAGGAAAGCATAGGCCGCCGAGCCGGAGTCGTCGCCCAAGGAACCGAACGATGCACGGAGTTTGAAGTTGTCGACCGCGTTGCGCAGGGGAGCGAAGAAGTTCTCCTCCGACATGCGCCATCCGAGCGATACCGAAGGGAAGAATCCCCAGCGGCGTCCCGAAACGTTGCCGATAAACTTATAAGACCCGTCATAACGTCCTGAGAATTCGAACAGATATTTATCGGCATAATTGTACTGTCCGCGGAAAACCAGTCCGACCTTACGCGAAGCGTCGCTGGAACCGCCTATCGGCTTATCTGCCGGAGTCGTCGCTTGGTCCAGTTCGGGCAGTTGCGGGAACGGAATGTCCTTACCCGAAGCCGAGAATTTATTGGTCTTGTAATCGCGGGTTTCGATCAGCGCCAACAGATCGACTTTGTGTTTCTCCGCAAAGGTATTTTTATAGCTGATGCTGGCCTGAGAGGTAATTCGGCGCCACTGCGAGAATCCTTCGGTCAGGTTATTGGTTTTCTTGCCGGTCGTGACGTTCGCATCGTTGCGCGGATCCGACGCCTTGGAATAAGTGATATCCTGACTGGTCGAATTCGGCGTGCTGGCCAACATGAGGAAGTAAGGCGTACTCAGGATTTTGGATGTCGTAGAGCTGCGGTCGTACGCACCCATAACCTTCAGGCTGAGACCCTTTACCCACGGAAGATCCCATTGCAGGGCAGCGTTGGTCTGTACGGCTACGGTCTGTGATTTCGAATAGCCCGACAGTTCGGTAGCGGCAATCGGATTGATCGTATTCCCGTAATTATTCTGGCTCGCGGTCGGAAGTCCGTCATAGGTCTTCGGCAGATAAGGATGCGCATAGGCGGCCTGCTCGGCAATCGAGAGCCACGGGGCCGTCGAAACGCTGGTGCCGGAAGTTCCTCCGGCAGGGAATCCGGGTTCCTTCCGATCTCCTATCTGACCTGCCACTCCAAACGTAAAGGTCAAACTCTTGGCAATCTTGGCTTCGATATTCGTACGCAGGTTGTAGCGGTCGTAATCGAAATTCTTGACATTACCGGTCTGATTCATATAGCCCAGCGAAGCGAAATAACTGATCCGGTCGCTGCCGCCCGTCGAAGTGACGCTGTGCTGCTGAATCGTACCGGTTCCGAAAATTTCGTCGATCCAGTTGGTGTTGCCCCAGCCGTTCGTGCCTTCGCGCATCATCTGTACATGCTTGGCCGTGAAGATCGGCTCCTGACCGTCGAGTTCGAGCGCCTTGTTGTACCAGTAAGCATAACCCGGACCGTCGAGGAATTCGGGATACGAGGTATTGAACGACGCACCGTAGGACCCCTTGTAAGTCAGATTCATCGCACCCTGTCTGCCCTTCTTGGTCGTTACGATCATCACACCGCCGGCTGCTTCGAGACCGTAAACCGCTACGGCGGCGCCGTCCTTCAGCAGCGATACCGACTCCACATCGTTGGGGTCGATGTCATTGATCGAACGCTGCACGCCGTCGACGATATAGAGAATACCCGACTTCGCGCCGCGAATGGTCATGCTGGCTTGATCCTGACCGGGCTGTCCGGAATTCTGCACGGAGATAAGCCCCGGCAGACGGCCGGCCAGTCCCTGCGAGATATTGGACATCGGCATCTTCTGAAGTTCCTTGCCGTCGATCTGCGACACGGCCGCCGTCACGTCGGCGCGGCGCTGCGAGCCGTAACCGAGGATGACGACCTCGTCCAAACGGGCGGCATCCTCTTTCATCGTAACGTCAAGGTTGGAAATCCCCCCCCCACAAGTTATTCTCTGTGAGGACATTCCGATATACGTAAATTCCAGTATACCGCCTTTGGGAACCGCAATGGAATACTGTCCGTTTATGTCGGTCGTCGTACCCTTGTTCGAGTCCACGACCACCACGGTCACACCGACGAGCGGATTGCCCTGTTCATCGGTAACCGTACCCCCGACGGTAGGCTGCGCAAAGGCCGTCCCGGCCCCCGCCAACAGCAGGAACAATGTCCACAGACACGTCCTCGCCGCCAGAGAATCTCTGAATCTAGAGAAGAACTCTTTCATAGAATTACATTTAAGGTTAAGTTTTTAGTGTTTTATATTGGTTGCAGATCAGTTGCTCCCTTCGGCGATTCCGGCCGCCAGCTCCGACCACCAGCCGCGGTTGATGATATGGACGATATCGAAGATCATCAGTCCGTCGGTGTCGCGGAGCGCCTGCGCCACGGCGCGGGTGAATTGCGCTGCGTCGCCCTCGTACTGCTCGACGTAGATCGAACCCGTCACGGGAACCACGCCGCAGGTGATTTTCTTCGCCCATTCGGCGCCGCCCTCGATGCAGTACCAGTAATTCTGCTCGTCGGACATTCCCGCTTCGGTACGCTGCCCGACGACTCCGTTTGCCTTGTCGACTTCGGCTTTGGTAACCAGCGTATAGTAAAGCCCGGTCATATAGATGTCGAGCAGGTCGGCATAACCCGTATTCCTGTATTCGGGCGTCGCCCAATCGAAATAGCGGGCGGGATCGAACTGTTCGCTGGCCCAGTTGACGCCCACGTAATAATAGGTCGGGTACCATGCGCCCGTATAGTCCCCGATCAGCAGCCGGGGATTGATCTCCTTGAGCTGCCTGTGGGCTTCGGTCACGAAGTCCTTGATAACCGATGCGCGCCATTCGATCCACTTGCGGAACAGCGGGCCCTGCGACCAGTCCCACTTGCCGTCGGCATCCTGCGTCCAGCGGAGAATGTCATCGGGATAATCGGCGACTTTCGTTCCGGCATAGGCTTCGAAAAGCTCCTTCGACAGCGGACTGAAATCGGAGGTGATATTGTCGAAACGCACCCGGTCGAAGACGATGCCGTCCACGTCGGGATACTTCTCGGCGAACTCCCTCAGAATCGCCAGCTCGTACTCCTGCACTTCG
>ERZ826146.2710-NODE-2710-length-12688-cov-2.585292_pt1 | contig 12688 bp, 7 predicted proteins | sample MGYA00519857_ERZ826146 | MGnify/ENA primary metagenome ERZ826146 (study PRJEB31778, sample SAMEA3449222) | human gut metagenome | biome: human gut; feature: human-associated habitat; material: faeces | place: United Kingdom | collected 2010/2012 ...
CAGACTGTGTACGACCGTAAACGATCTGTAAGAATAACTCTCTCATAGCTGTGTTGATAGCATCACAAACTAAGTCTGTGTTTAATGCCTCAAGAATTGTCTTACCCTGTAAGATTTCTGCTGCCATAGCTGCAGAGTGTGTCATTCCTGAGCATCCGATAGTCTCAACTAATGCCTCTTCAATTACTCCATTCTTTACATTGAGTGAGAGCTTGCAGGCACCCTGCTGTGGTGCACACCAGCCTACACCGTGTGTAAATCCTGAAATGTCCTCAATTTTCTTAGAATGAACCCATTTTCCTTCTTCTGGGATAGGAGCTGGCTCATGTTTTGCGCCCTTAGCTACAGGACACATGTTTTCAACTTCCTTAGTGTAAATCATCTTAAGACTCCTTTCGTTATGGTTTTAACATACCCGACTTATTCTCTCATATTTTTTGTCATAAGTCTAGAGTATCATCGACAAAAAACAACAAAAATACAATATTTTTTCAAACAACATTACTATTTTTTAAGAACTACGTTGTCCTTGTCCTTAAAAATGTGGTTTGCAGGGATGACTCCGCGTACTCTTGAAAGCGGATAAATGTTTGAATTTCTTCCTATTACTGTTCCCGGATTGAGCACTGAGTTGCAGCCTACCTCCACATGGTCACCGAGCATAGCGCCGAATTTCTTGCGGCCGGTTTCAATCTCCTCTTTTGTATCATAAACATCCTTTACGACTACAAGAGTCTTGTCGCTCTTTACATTTGATGTAATAGAGCCTGCGCCCATATGTGATTTGTAGCCAAGAATTGAATCACCTACATAGTTGTAATGAGGCACCTGTACTGAGTTGAAGATGATGACATTTTTGAGCTCTGTGGAGTTACCTACTACTGAGCCCTTTCCTACGATTGCGCTGCCACGGATAAAAGCACACTGTCTGATTTCTGCATCCTCGCAGATGATGAGCGGACCGTGCAGATATGCGCTGTCAAATACTGTTGCGCTCTTTGCTACCCAGATATCCTCGCCTCTTTTCTCATAGATTTCAGGGTCAAGTGTTGGTCCGAGCTCCTTGATGAAATCACTTATTCCGGCAAGTGCCTCCCATGGATAAGTGAACTGTGATAAATACTCCTTTGCGATTGTTTCATCCAGATTATAGAGGTTTGTTATTTTTGCGTTTTCCATTTTTCTATGTCCTTTCTTTTAATTATGTGAAAATTATTGACTATTGTTTTAACTGTCATTTTAATATTTAAACTTAAATATAAATATTAAACATAAATATAAGTATTAAACATAAATATAAAAATTCATATTAATTATAGATTTAATAATTAATTATAGGCAAAGCTACTCACCGAACAGCTCATGCGCCGCCGCAAGTGCCGCCTCCGACACATCATCTGCCTGTGCACTATCAGCTGCCATATCAAATCCTGCCAGAAATTCCTCTGGGATTCCCATCTCATTCAGGGTTGTCTCATCCGGCGCATCATCTGCCGTGCTCTGTACTTCAGCATTGTTATGTGCATCAGTATTGCTCTGTGTATCAGCATTGTTATATGCATCAGCATTGCTCTGTGCATCGGCATTGTTATGTGCATCAGCATTGTTATGTACTTCTGCCGTGCTCTGCACTTCTTCCTCGCCCGGGTTATCGAAATCAAATGATATCTGGTCATTTTCAAACTTAAGGCATGTATCGAATACATTTCCCGCCTTGGAGGTGAAGCCTGTGACCTTCTTTTTGGTCTTTCCTGTGGTAAACAGCTCCGTGAGAATTTCCTCTGAAAGCTCCACCTTTGCCACAGTATGCCAAACATTGAAGCCGCACTCACACTCATATTTCCACTGTGTCTTTTTGAGAGGTCTGCCACACTTTGGACAGAGTACATTTGTCTCGATTGGCTTAGGCTTTTCGGGGAAATCAAAGGCTATATCTCCGTCTTCTGTGAGCTTTAGCGGTGCGTCAAACTTCATGCCTGTCTTTGAGACAAATCCTGATATAACTTCTGTCTTTTTCTTTGTCAAAAGCTCCTTAAGGACTGATTCCTTTATTTTGACGCTTGCGACCTTGCCCACCATAAAGCGGCAGCTCTCAGGATCATCACGCCTGTTGTTCTCACATACAAAGCCAAACGGCGCCACCTGGATTTTGCCTCCGCACTTCGGACATACTACATCCTTCACTGTCTTTGGCTCTACATGGTCAAAATCAAACTGGACAGAGAGCTTTTTGTTTTCATCCTCCTTAAGCACCAGGCACGCATCGAAGCGTTTCCCGCTTTTGGATTTAAAGCCTCGTATGGTCTCGGTCTTTTTATCATTAAGAAGCTGCTTTAAGTTTGCGGCTGTGATTGTCTTTCCCGCAATCTGTCCCACCGAAAAGCGGCAGCTTCCCGGCTCATCACCCTTGTAGTTCACACAGCCATAGCCAAACGATGTCTTTTTTATCTGACCACCACAAAGCGGACAGACGACATCCTTTATGATTTCGTCCTCCACATTGTCAAAGTCAAATGCTACGACGGTGTGCATTTTCTCACTTCCCTCTGTGACCGGCTCCTTCTTTAAAACGAGGCATGCGTTGAAGCGCTTTCCCGATTTTGATTTAAAGCCCTTTATCATCTCTGTTCTGCCGTTTGCCATGAGCTCTAAAAACTGTACCTGTGACAGCTGCTTGTCTGCTATCCTTCCAACGAAGAAATGGCAGCCATCCTCTGTCTGTCTGTTATAGTTTGCACATCGGTAGCCGTATGGCGACACATATATATCGCCTCCACAGTCCGGGCATACAATGCCCTCGACCTTTTGCGGCTTTACATTTTCAAAATCAAATGTGGCTGATACCTTGTTCGTCTGTTCATCCTTGTTGAGCTTTAAGCATGCATCAAAGCGTTTGCCGCTCTTCGACTTAAAACCACGGATTGTGTCGGTGATTCCTTCTTCAATCAGCTTTTTGACCTGTTCCTCCGGAATATCAAGTCCTGCCACCTGTCCGATATTAAAATTACATCCTGATTTATCATTTTTGTAATTGGCGCAGCCATAGCCAAACGGTGTGGTCACTATCTCACCGCCGCAGACCGGGCACTTGACACCTATCTTTCGTCTGGCCGCCGCACCTCTGGCATTTTTGCCTGCAAAGCTGCTGATGCGGTCTGCAATCTCAGGGCGCAGATTCTGCTCAATCATCTTTTCTGTCTCTTTGCGGATAAAGCTCTCAAGCTTTCCCCTGTATTCCCAGAAATCCACCGTGCCCCTTGTAATTCCGTCCAGTCCCTTTTCCCAGTTGGCTGTCATCTTTGGATTAAGAAGTGCCGGAACTGTCATGTATACGACCTCAAACACCATCTCGCCAAGGCTTTCGGGTGTGAGTATCTGTGTCTTTTTGTTCAGATTCAGATATCCTATACGGACAAGCTTCTGGATTATCTCCGCTCTCGTTGCTGAGGTGCCTATTCCTGAGCCCTTTATCTGCTCACGAAGCTCCTCATCCTCGATAAGCTGTCCTGCATTTTCCATGGCAAGCACCATGGAGCCTGATGTATAGCGCTTTGGCGGAGATGTCTTACCAAACTTGATATTATAGCCTTGGCATGCTATCTCATCACCCGCCTTTAGCTTATCAGCAAGCTCAAGCATCACCTTGGGATTTACGACTATCTCATCATTGCTGCCGTTTGCTGTGCTGTTTTCATCTGTACTATCTGCAGTTTCACTGTTTTTACCAAGTATTCGTGCGTTTGATTCCTCAAACGACTTCTTTTTCGGCGGATTTGCCACCTGTAAATAGCCCTCGCTCTTTAGTACCTTTGATGATGCAAAAAAACTTTCCTTATCCACATCTACGACAAGCTTCACATTCTCATACTCTGCCGGTGGATAAAAAATACTAAGGAAACGCCTGACAATCAGCTCAAATACTGCTCTTTGAAGCGATGTAAGCCCCGAAAGCTCTGTAAGCTGACCTGTCGGAATGATAGCATAGTGGTCTGTTACCTTGCTGTCATCCGTGTACTGCGTATCTGCTATGTTGGCATATAGCCTCTTTTGCATAATATGCTCCACAAAGTCTGCTGTCGGTTCAAAACCTTTAAGCCTGCTTATATTTTTTCCAATCTCCTTTGCCACAGCGCTTGAAAGCACCCTGGCATCTGTCCTAGGATAGGTGGTGAGCTTTTTTTCATACAGATCCTGAGCCACCTGTAATGTCTCATCAGGGCTGATTTTAAACTTCTTTGAGCACTCTGCCTGCAGCTCCGCCAGGTTGAAAAGAAGCGGTGCTCTTTTTTTAGTAATATTCTTAACTATAGATTTAACTTTTGCCTGTTTGCCGTTTAATTCTTCAATTAAAGCGAGTGCATCTTTTTCCTCTTTGAAGCCGTTTTCCTTGTATAAAAGCGGTGATTCAAAGTACCTTGAGCCTTCTACAGCCTTCCACTCTGCCTCTACACCGGCATCCGTAAACCTGCCGATTACCCTGTAAAACGGGGTCTCCTTAAAGTTTCTGATTTCGCGCTCACGGATTACTACCATTCCAAGCACACAGGTCATCACTCGTCCGACCGCGATTGCCGTGTACGAACGTGTACCCGCTGCATCGTTTAGGAGATTGCCGTATTTGACCGACATGACACGCGAGAAGTTGATGCCCATCGCATAGTCCTCGATGGTACGCATGATACCGCTCTTTCCTAGGTTTGCATATGCACTCATCGGCTTTGCCTCTTTTATGCCTCTTAGGATTTCCTCCTCGGTCTGCGAATCTATCCAGACTCGAAGCTCCTCCATGCCTTCCCTGACACCACCAAAGTTTCTGATATTCTCCTCGATGGTCTGTCCTTCTTTTCCAGCATCACCTGCCCAGTAAACTCTGTCAATGTCCTCTCTCTGCAAAAGAGCGTGCACAATATTGTACTGCTTGCGCACGCTGTCTATCACATCATATTTGTATTCCTTTGGCAGAAACGGCAGATCCTCAAGACGCCATTTCTTGTATTTCATGTCGTAGGACTCAGGGTAGACCAGCCCGACCAGATGTCCCACGCACCATGAAATCACATATTCTCCATTTTCTATATAACCGTCATTGCGTCCGCTCACCCGCAGCACCTTTGCAAATTCCTGTGCCACGGATGGCTTCTCTGTTATTATCAGTGATTTTCCCATAAGCTCCTCTATAATTCATTCATGTTGATGAGCTTGAATCTAGGGTCTCTGACCACATAGCTTTGCAGTGCAGGCTCAAAATCCGTTGCCGAAAACAGATAATAGTCATCAGATGTAAGCCTTGCCTGATCCATAGCCATAGCCATATTCTCGCACATATCCATGGTCATCATTGGCTTGTCCCAGTTGCAGAAGCCGATGATACTCCTTCTATCCTCGCTCTGAGCCACGATGTCTATGCGGCCTGTCTTTCCAATCCATGTACCCACACGCTTTATGGTAAACGGAAGCTGTCCCATCTGATTTAGTATAAGCAGATACTCTGTACAGACCTCCCTGAAATATCTCTCAAGATACGCATCAAGCTCTTTTTCTATATATGTATCATAAAACTCTTCCGGTGAAAGCAGATACAGATTAGACATATTCGGATAGACAAACTTAAACCAGAAATTAACAAATGTGTCTTTTATCTGATATACGCCCTTCTTTGCATTTTCCCATCCGCCGGTCTCAAATGAAACTACCTTTTCCACTATATTGAAGGTGGCAAGATTTTTTAAATATACGCTGATTTTGGCACGTGAAAATCCTGTCGCATGGAAAATATCATTGAGCTTGTTCTCACCTCTTGCGATTGCTGCAAGTATTGTGCTATATGCTGAAAGCTCTCGAAGCTCTGAGGATATAACAGCATCCGCCTCACCATACAGTGCTCCCGATGGTGTCAATACAAGCCTGCATATGTTATCCTTAAAGGATTTAGCTGCATCCCACTTATCCAGATATGCCGGAACTCCACCGATTGCTCCGTAAATTCTCACGATTTCCGCGACCGGAAGACTTTCAAAATGTCTTACAACCTCAAGGAAATTGAGCGATTCAATCTTCATTTTGGCTCCCTTAAACTGCTCTGCTGCCTCTTGTGTGGCCCAGACTGTAGATGATGTGGCAAGTATTATAAGCACAGGTCCCGGATACAGCTTGTGCTTTTTAAGCTTTGCAACTGCTTCCATAAATGATGCATCCCTCTTTGCCACAAACTGTGCCTCATCGATTATCACGACAAGCTTGGAAGGGTCTCCTGATTTGATTCTCGCGAAGTACTCCTCATATGTCTGTCTGCTCAGGCTCACCTTGTACTGACGGCTTATCTCCTCCCCCATCATCTCAAGCTGATGCTCTGGCGATGCCTGTCTGCATCTGTAGTAAAAGAATTTCTTTCCGTCACAAAATTCCTTTATGAGCTCCTCCTTTTGACAGCCTCTCCTTCCGTAGAGCACTACGAGCTGGTTACCCGACTCTTTATAGAGCTGCTCAAGTTTCTCTAAATCTGTGTGTTTTGCTTTCATAAATATTCCTCCAAAATAATCAACTGGAAATATTATATCACAATTTAACACATATACAAATAGATTTTAATTATAATTTCCGAGCTCCTATTGTAGCTTTCACTTTATTTCTGACAAACATATAGCAGATAGCCTGCATGATGATTGTCGCTATCCATGAACCGGGATATGATATAAACAGGAAAAACAGCGACCTGTGGCTTGGAAACAGACCATATATCCAGATGATTCTGACTCCGACTGTTCCTATTATAGAAAGTATCATAGGTACAGTTGAGTATCCCATTCCTCTTAGTGCTCCCGGAAAAAGGTCCATGATTCCACACAGGAAATATGGGATTGTTGTAATCGAAATAATCTCAAGTCCTGATTTAATTACCTCGCTATTACTAGTATATATGCCAAGTATCTGTGTTCCAAATATGTATGAAGCACTTCCCATAACAAGTGCTACCGCTGTCGTGAGAAACAGACAGTCTATCAGTACCCTGTCCATTCTCTTTTGTTTTCCTACCGCATAGTTCTGGCTTGTAAAGCTCATGCAGGCTTGTGTGATTGAGTTGACAGATACATACAAAAAGCCAAGTATATTGTTTGCCGCCGTATATCCTGCCATGGCTATTGAGCCAAAGGAATTGACTGATGACTGAAGCATGGCATTTGAGATATTTATGACTGTGCTCTGTATGCCGGCCGGAATTCCCACCTGAAATATCTGAAGCATATATTCCTTATCAATCGCAAGCTTATTAAAGCAGAGCTTATAGCTGGTATCTGCTTTGCTCAAACAATATAATACAAGCACGCTGGAAACAAACTGCGAAACAATCGTACCGATTGCAACACCTGCAACATCCAGTTTGCACACTATTACAAAAAACAGATTGAGCAGTGCATTGATACAGCCTGAAATAATCAAAAAGATAAGAGGTCTCTTTGTATCGCCGACAGCACGCAAAATCGCCGCACCATAGTTATAAAGCATAAAAAACGGCATACCGCAAAAATAAATCCTCATATAAATAGTGGAAAGACCTATGACATCATCCGGTGTACCCATGATTTCCAGCGCACCCCTTGCAAAAATAACACCGACCACACCCATCACAATACCACTTATGAGTGCAATCATAATAGAGGTGTGCACCGTCTTAGACATCTCCTCATCCTTGCCTGCCGCATAAAATCTGGCAGCGAGCACATTCGCACCAAGCGATATACCCATAAACAAATTGACAAACACATTGATAAGTGCCGTAGTAGAACCAACAGCCGCCAGTGATTTACTTCCACTAAACTGTCCCACGACAATAATATCCACCGCATTAAACGCTAACTGTAAAATACCCGAAATCATAAGCGGCAACGCAAATGAAATAAGCTTATCCATTATTGAACCATTCACCATATCAATTTCATACTTATTATTCTTCACTTATCTCTACCTCTTAAAAAATATTCTCCTCAGCCTATCTATTTTACCACGATAAAATATAAATTCAAGCGTAACTATTTAAAACAACTGAGAATAAAAAAGCCCAAAAAAGAGAGCCTCTTTTAAGAGGCTCGACTTTTGCATAATAATTAATTCACAGAGTGAGGATTTTCCGTTCAATACACTGCCTTCACCGGAGAGTACACAGTATGTTCCGAAGAAAAAATATGAACTGCCACGGGTTTCCAACAGGTCAAATGACAGTTTAGACTTGCAAACTGCCATAACCTATCCGTAAATAATCCCGTGGCTGACTTCATATTTTTTCTGAGGAATACTACTGTGTGCTACACCGGTGCCCACAGCCCACAAACGGAAAATCCGCCCTCCTTAATAAATTTTCCAGCAAATTGCTAAATCTACTTCTTTGTGATGTAACCCTGTGCCTTAAGAAGCTCTGCACAAAGCACTGCTCCACCTGCTGCACCACGTACTGTGTTGTGTGAGAGTCCGACGAACTTCCAGTCATAGACTGTATCCTCTCTGAGACGTCCGACATTGATTCCCATACCATGCTCATAATCCACATCAAGTGCAACCTGAGGACGATTATCCTCTTCACAGTATCTGATGAACTGCTTTGGTGCGCTTGGAAGCCCAAGCTCCTGTGGTACTCCGCTGAACTTCTCGAGTGCCTCGATGAGCTGCTCCTTTGTAGGGTTCTTTTTGAACTTGACAAATACAGCTGCTGTATGACCGTTTAATACAGGAACACGGATACACTGGCATGTGATAACCGGTGACTCTGCAGGAACAATCTGTTTCTTCTCATCATCCACATATCCCCAGAGACGAAGTGGTTCTTTCTCAGATTTCTCTTCCTCTCCACCGATGAATGGAATGATGTTTCCAACCATCTCAGGCCAGTCCTTGAATGTCTTTCCGGCACCTGAGATTGCCTGATATGTTGTAGCAACAACCTCATATGGCTCAAACTCTTTCCATGCTGTAAGAACCGGAGCATATGACTGGATTGAGCAGTTTGGCTTTACTGCTACGAAGCCTCTCTTTGTACCGAGACGCTCCTTCTGATATTTGATAACCTCCATGTGCTGTGGATTGATTTCAGGTACAACCATTGGCACATCAGGTGTCCATCTGTGGGCACTATTGTTTGAAACTACAGGAGTCTCTGTCTTTGCGTAGTCCTCCTCGATCTTCTTGATCTCGTCCTTTGACATATCAACGGCTGAGAATACGAAGTCAACCTGTGAAGCAACCTCTTCTACCTCATTGACGTTCTTTACGATGATTTTCTTAACTGCCTCAGGCATTGGTGTGTCCATTTTCCATCTATCACCAACGGCGTCCTCGTATGTCTTGCCTGCACTTCTTGGGCTGGCTGCAATTGTTGTTACCTCAAACCATGGATGGTTCTCTAAAAGAGAAATAAATCTCTGTCCTACCATTCCTGTTCCACCGAGGATACCTACTTTAAGCTTTTCACTCATTACTCTAATCTCCCTATCTTCTAGATTTTCTTCGACCATGTCATACACTATACTTTGACATTAAAACCAGGTCATGTCCGTCCGTCGCGTACAACTGTCTTTATAGGAAATATATTACTTGAAACTCTAATGAAAAACAAGGAAAAAACTATATTAAATTAATAATTTTTCTCCCTGTTTTTTATAAAATATGCACAAAAACTACACTTCATCCTGCCAATTTGACTTCATATACTCGTCGTAAACGGCAATTACCTTGTCCATTGATGTCTTTGATGGTGCTCCAACTGTACACCTTGTGCTGACACAGGTCTCCATTGAAATGGCATCAAATACATCCTCCTCAAATACCGGAGAGATAGCCTTGAGCTCGTCAATGCTCATATCGTCGATTGCAATGCCCTTGTCGATGCAGTAAAGCACTATTCTTCCTACAATGCCATGTGCATCTCTGAACGGTACACCCTTTTTAACGAGATAATCAGCTGCATCTGTGGCATTTGTAAAGCCATTGTTTGCACTCTTTCTCATCACGTCCTTGTTAAACTTCATTGTATCAATCATTCCTGTAAAAAGTGCGATACATCCCTTTGCAGTGTCGAATGCATCAAATGCCAGCTCCTTATCCTCCTGCATATCCTTGTTGTACGCAAGCGGAATACCCTTCATGGTGGTGAGAAGCGACATGAGCGCACCGTATACACGGCCTGTCTTTCCTCTGACAAGCTCTGCGATATCCGGATTCTTCTTCTGCGGCATGATACTGCTTCCTGTACTGTACGCATCATCGATCTCCACAAACCGATACTCATTGGTATTCCAGATGATGATCTCCTCACTGAAACGGCTCAAATGCATAGCAATGATAGACAGGGCGCTTAACAGCTCGATCACATAATCACGATCAGAAACGGAATCCATACTGTTTAAGGTCGGACCATAAAAGCCTAATAACTCTGCGGTATACTCCCGGTCTATTGGATAAGTCGTCCCAGCCAGAGCGCCTGCACCTAATGGACAGTAATTCATTCTCTCATAAATATCGTGCAGTCTCAGACGATCGCGCTTGAACATCTCAAAATATGCTCCCATATGGTGCGCCAGTGTGATCGGCTGAGCCTTCTGCAGATGGGTAAATCCCGGCATGATCGTCTCGGTATTTGCCTCCATGATCTTAAGGATTGTCTCTAATAATTCTTTCAAAAGATCATCCGTATGTAACAGTTCGTCTCTTGTATACAATCTCATATCCAGTGCGACCTGATCGTTACGGCTTCTTCCGGTATGCAGTTTCTTTCCGGTATCTCCGAGGCGATCGATCAGATTTGCCTCTACAAAACTGTGGATATCCTCATATTCTGCTGTGATCTCCAGCTTTCCGGATTCTACATCGGCAAGGATGCCATCCAGTCCTTCCAGGATCTGGTCTCTCTCTTCTTCTGTCAGTATTCCCTGCTTCGCAAGCATTCTTACATGCGCCTTGCTTCCGCGGATATCCTGTTTATAAAATTTCTGATCAAATGAAATTGACGCATTAAAATTGTATACCAGTTTGTCCGTTTCCTTTGTGAAACGTCCTCCCCATAACTGTGCCATAATTTCCTCCTTGTTGTACGGTAAAGTTTGCATTCCGCTGAACTTTCGTCCAAAAATGTATAAGCTTCTATCAGTTTACCACATTCCAGTGAAAAATCAAATAGCCGAACCTTCTGAAATTTGTTTTATTTCATTTTTTCTTCCTGTTCTCGCTTTGAAAACGCACAACCACAGTAGTTTTGCCGGTACAGATCGTACTCATGAGATAATTCGATGGAACGTTTGTAACCGTTTTTCTTTTTGAAATCGGACGGCAGATGAGGAACTTTATAGATTTCTGCCAGCTCTTCCCCGATCTCGTTGATCTTTTCGGCGTTCTTCAGCGGGCTGATGGAAAGTGTCGTAGTAAAGTAATCATAATTGTCTTTCTGTGCCAGTCTGGCTGCTTCTTCCATACGGAGGCGATAGCATTTAAAGCACCGCTCACCACCCTCCGGGACTTTTTCCATGCCTTTTGCCATCTCATAAAAAATCTGAGGATCGTTAGTACCCTCCTCAATGTGTACCGGATGTGCAAAAGACATTTCTGCTATCAGACGACGGATTTCTGCGACTCGTTTACTGTATTCCTCAACTGATGAGATGTTGGGATTGTAAAAAAATACAGTAATTTCAAAATACTGAGATAAATATTCCAGCACGTAACTGCTGCACGGCGCACAGCAACTGTGTAGAAAAAGACGGGGCACTTTTTCTTCTTTTTTTATATTGTCAATAAGCTTATCCAGCTCTTTCTGATAATTTCGTTTATTCAATTCTGTTACCTTCTTTTCAATGATATCTGTAAACTGTAAATCGTAACTGTTCAGTACCCTCACAGTTACAAGTCCTGTCATATATCATAACACATGAAATGTTTTTCGCATATCTTAAAATATAGATTCTCGGAGGTATGTTTATGAAACCCCTTCTGGAAATCAGAGACGTTTCGCTCTCTTATCATACATCTGCCGGAGAAACACCGGCACTTTCCCACCTGACATTTGATCTGATGCCCGGAGAATTTCTGGCGGTTGTCGGTCCGTCCGGCTGTGGAAAATCCACTCTTTTAAATCTGGTCTGCGGACTTTTAAGTGTAGAAGAAGGCACTATACTGATGAACGATACAGTTCCCTCTCCCGGTGATCCGCGAATCGGATATATGCTTCAGAAAGATCATCTTCTCGAATGGCGTACAATCTATCAGAATGTAACCCTCGGTCTTGAAATCCGCCGGGAACTCACTCCCGCAAAGCTGAAATATATCGAAGAAATGCTCTGCACTTACGGACTTGATAAATTTCGAAACGCGCGTCCTTCTCAACTTTCCGGCGGTATGCGGCAGAGGGCGGCACTGATCCGCACACTGGCCCTGAAACCGGAGCTTCTCCTGCTTGACGAGCCTTTTTCTGCTTTGGATTATCAGACTCGCCTGAATGTCAGTGACGACATCGGACGGATTTTGAAAAAAGAAAGAAAACCTGCCATTCTGGTCACTCATGATATTTCTGAAGCAATCAGCATGGCAGACCGGGTGATCATCCTGACAAAACGTCCGGCAACTGTTGCTCGTATTGTGACCATCGATCTCGGTCTTACCGACCGGACACCACTTTCTTCCCGGAACGCCCCGCAATTCAAATCTTATT